>ERZ825670.118-NODE-118-length-108284-cov-36.262092_pt1 | contig 108284 bp, 113 predicted proteins | sample MGYA00519929_ERZ825670 | MGnify/ENA primary metagenome ERZ825670 (study PRJEB31778, sample SAMEA3449207) | human gut metagenome | biome: human gut; feature: human-associated habitat; material: faeces | place: United Kingdom | collected 2010/2012 ...
TATATCAAAAAAGTAGACACATTCCTTTTATGTCTACTTTTATTTTACAACTTCAATAGTTAGTTTATTTCCTTTTTATATTAATTGTATATTTTGAATTACCTCGGTAATTATTTTCTTTATCAAAGTCGTCTTCATCATAAGTAAAGGCTGTTAAGGTTATGCTCTCTACTTCATCTATTTCGTCTACGGCATATAATTTAACTGAAGTCATAAGTGTATTATCATTTATACTTTCTAAATGACTATAAAAGCCATTTGGAGCATTAACATCATCATAGAAGTATATATAGAAATATTTACTATATCTAAATATATCTGGTTCTAAGAAAGTACTATTATAACTAGTACTGTCTTTTAATGTATATCCTATATTATACCCTATTTTATATTTATTAATATCTTCGTATTTATCATAATATTTTTGCCATGTATCTTTAAACTTGGTACCACTTATTGTTTTGTCATCAGTTAAAAATACTTCAAATGATCCTATATCTACCCCATTTGTAAGGCTTGTATAGTAGGTATCTTCGATTACTTCTTTATTATAGTAATTATTATTACTTAAGAATATCCCTAATTTTATAGGATTGTTATCAATATATGTGTCTTTTACTTCTTCTTTTACTATAGGTTCTTTATGTTCTTCTACTACTTCTTCTTTAGTACACCCACTGATAAGAAGGAATACTACTAGGATAATTAATTTAATTTTTTTCATAAATACTATCTAACTCCTTTAATATTGTTTTTTTAGAACTTTCTATAAAAGTAATAATATCATCTATTTTAAATAAATATTTTTTTCCTTTTTTGGATTCTTCTATTAAAATCCCTGTTTTGTCTACAATTAGATTTAGTCTATCTATAGGTATTTCACTAATTATATTTGGTATATATGGTATTTCTTCATAAAATATTTTCATTGGAAAATTATATCTATCTATTAACTGATTATTTAAGTTTGAATAATCGTTATAAACATAATATTTAAATGTTTTTTCGGTATATTCTACTAATGTTCCATCTAATTCTTTTATATAATTGCCTTTAATTATATTAGGTATGAAATATTTAAACCATAAATAATCAGTATATAAATGTATATAATAGCCTAATACAAAGTCATCATTTAAATAATTACCATATTTATCTAAAAATTTATTTATATTTGGAATATTATTATTTACATTATCTAAAAAATGACTATAAAATTTAGTTTCTCCTAGTAACTTAGAAATATCTGGAGCTATTGTTCCTATTAATAATTTTTTACTATCTCTGTTAATAGTTTTATTTATTTCATTTGCTATACATATATGTATTACTGAAGATGCCATTATCTTGTACCTCTTTCCTTAATATAATTATATCAAAGATTAGAAAAAAAACAAGCCTTAATTGAAGGCTAGTTCTACATCAATATTTTCATCATTAATTGCTATCGTTAAGAAAATAATACCACTAATTAGTACTAGTAATGTTCCTATAAATGATGCTTTAGTAAGTATTATCTTTTTTGTTGTGTCACTACTATTTAATTTTAAAATATCATCATAACTACTTTTAGTAAAATGATAATAGATTATTACTAATATACTAAATATTATTATAAGTAAACTTTGATATTCTCTTCTTGCTTTTTCGTCATTATATAATAGATATTGCTTTTCTTTACTATTGGCATAATAACTTAGAATTATTATTATTATATATATTATCCATATTAAATTTTCTTCTCTTATATCTTCTAATTTATCTAGTTTATCATTCATATTATATAATATTAATTAATTAATTATTTATTAATACCATAGAATAATTTTAATATTGTTTCTTTATCAGGAAATTCTTTTTCTAATTCTTTATTTATAAATTTATTATAATCATATGTTATGTTTATTTTACTAAACATTAAACTCTTATTTATATCTATTAACATATAAGAAGTATTATTATCTATAGTGCAACCACTACTATCAAGAATGAAAATGTTAGTTAATTCATCTATAGCTTCTATATAATCTCCACTTATACCATCTACTTCATTTTCATTAAATGATTTATGTAAATGACCTACTATATATGTTATATCTTCATTATTATATTTGATCCATAAATTTATATCTTCTTTTAGGTTTGTTTTTTCAAAGGGATATAATTTACTAGTATCTTCTAGTAGATAATGACTAAATATTATCTTTTTATTTTTTATTATATTATTATAACTTATATTACATTCATAATAAAGAGGACATCTCTTTAGAAAGTCTATCTCTTTAGTAGTTAAAGATTCTCTTATCCATTTGTAATGTTCTTTTTGTACATTACTATTTATACTACTATCAATATCAGTACCATATAAAGCACATAATTCATGATTACCTAAAACCATTTTAATATTATTTTCTATTATTAGATCAAGACATTCTTTAGATTCGGATCCTAATCCTATTGTATCTCCTAGACATATTATTTCATCTACATTCTTAGAATTTATATCATTAATAATAGCTTTTAACGCTTCTAAATTACCATGAATATCTGTAAATACTGCTAATTTCATTTTATACCTCCATATTATAAATTATACTTTTCTTTTATTTTATCTATATCATCTTTAGTAAATATACTTAATTCTAATGATCTATTTTCTAAATCAATCATAAATTCTCTATCGTTAGTGGCTACTACTTTACTAACTATATTATCTAAATTAATGCTATCAGTAGTACTAATTAATTCTATTAAGTAGTAGCTATCTCTTTTATCAATGAAATAATCTTCAATTAAAGTAAAGTCCATCTTTTTATCATAATTGACTGCTAATCTCCATAAAGCTTCTCTATTATCTTCTTTAATGCCTACTTTTACTAAGTCATTAAAGTCTTCTTGCTTAATAGGAGGAGGTAATGGTACTGATATATATCTAGTTATAAAAGTCAATAATTCTTTATCGTTCATTTTGCTAGCGGACTTATTTATTACTGAGTTATTAGTTAATAAGTTTGCTATTCTAGTATATAATTTACCACCATCTCTTACTCTTTCTTTATCTCTAAGTAAATTATTATATTGCTTTTCTATAAATTCTTTTAGTTCATTATCACTAGTATTTACTTCTTTAAATTTATCTAATAAATTATCTATTTCTTCCAATCTTTTCTTTTCTACTTTGTCTATCTCGTTAGGAGTCTTCTCTCTTACTTCTTCTATATCTTCAATTAATTTATTTATTACTTCTTTATCTTTATCTTGATAATTACATATATCTATCTTCTTTAATTCTTTTATTAATTCATTACTATTTATAAATCTATTTACATATCTATACATTAAATTAACTAATTCCATTATTACTTCACTTCCTATACTTAGTATATCATTTATTATAAAAAAATAAAATACCTATCATTACTGATAGATATGTTTATTTTCTTATTTTCTTTTTATTATTCTTTATTTTATTTTCTATATCTATAATTATTTCTATTAATGATAGATTATTACTTGTATATTCTGGTATAAATATTTCTTCTTCACCATATGGACCTTTTATTTCTTTATGTCCTAAATATCCAGTATAATTATCTATATATAATATTTTACCTTTTATTAATTCTTTTAATATATTTAGATATGTCATTATAAATAATAATTTTGTTTCTTCTATTTCTTTTGGTATTATTCCATCACTACATTTACATAATATAGAGCCACTTAATTTATTATTATATCTTATTATTAACATTCTATCATTTATCATACTTATATCTGCTTTCTAATATTAAAATTAATTATTTTGAATAAATTTTCCTTTCCCAAACTTTTCTAATGTACTTTAACGACAAAGTGGATAAGGCAAAACCTATAACTGGTACTAGAGAACTTAATAATATGTTATCATATTGTTTTATCAAATATGAGTATATAACCACTATCACATATGTTAGAATCATAATACAGATTTTTCTTGTCCAACTTGTTTCCCAAGATTTATCTAATTCAACTCTTTTATTTCTTTTCTTTATATTTTCTAATTCTTGTTCAATGTTCATGTTTATCCTCCAGTTTCTGTATGACTTTATTTTCTTATTTAGTAATTTTATTTATATTTTTTTATTATATTAAAATTAATGGTGCCAAATATAAGAATCGAACTTATCTCTAAGCATTACGAGGGCCTTGTTCTACCACTAAACTAATTTGGCACAATATAATTATAATATATTTTTATTATTTTGAAAAGATATATTTATTACCTTTCATGAAAATCCTAGGTATTTTCATGTTATTACTAGCCTATTTTATAGTCTAGTAATAAATAATTATAAGATATTATATCCATGGTGAAATACTTTCTAACTTAGATAATTCCAAATAAAAAGAAAGATAACTAGTATCTTTCTAATTAGTATTCTTTTTATATGTTAAATATCCATTACTATAATTAGTCATAGTTACATCTTACAACCATTCCTATAGATTATCTATATAGACAACAAAGAAAAAGATTATCATAGCAAGTGCTACAACTGATTCCACTACTTAAACCTCCACCCCCTAAGAAGTAAAATAGTAAATAGTCAATATATTACTTGCTATTATTTTAATTTATATATACATATAATTGTTTATGATAGAGACTATTATATAGGCTCTATCATACCATGGAAAACTTAAGTTTACTTAAGGTTGAAATGGCTAAAATAAATATATTATATTTTTTCTAAAGTATTATCTAATATAGAATATAAGTATATAGAAGTATCTTTATTAAATGTATTTTCAATATAATTTTTATATCCATTTAATTGTTTTAAATAAGCATTATCATTGATATTCTTTAACTTATAATCAATTATCTTAATATTATTATCATATTCTAACATTAAATCTATAATACCATGATAAGTAATATTATTATCTTCATATATAAATTCATATTCTTTATATACATTAGCAGTTCCTATATCTACTTTATCTAAGAAATTAGTAATTATTTCTTTATTTTTGCCAGTTAGATTACTAGTATTATTAAAATCAGTTAATTCAAATAATTCATGTATTTTCTTACCATAATCTAATTTAGATTCTTCTTCTTTAGTGATAAGATGAATATTCTTTTTAGAAAAAGTTTTTTCTTCTTCTTCTAAAGTATTTATATTTATATTATTTACTTCTAAAATATCCTCTACTTTATTAAGTAATGCTTTATAATTACCATTCTTTACCATATTATAATTTTTAGATAAATTTATATTTTTTATATCTATATTAGTATAATACTTCTTAGTTATATATTCTAAAGAATACATAATGCTAGCAAAGCTATTATACTTTTCTCTAATGCTATTGTCTACTAGGTCATTTATATATATTTCTTCTTTATTATTTTCTGGTAATAAGAAGATCATTTTTTCTTTGGCTCTAGTTAATGCTACATAGAACAATCTTATTCTTTCACTAATATTTTCTTTTACATAGTTTCTATAACTTAGAGTATGATAAATTGTATTATATAAGAAATTATCTTTATATGGAATTATTATTCCATATTTATCATCATAACTAAATTTACTTATGGCTTCTCTTATATTAAATTTACTATATAATCCTCCGTAGTAGCAGATATTAAATTCTAATCCTTTAGAAGCATGAATAGTCATTATCTTTACTGTGTCATCACTATTATCATTAAGAGTAAATTCTATCTTTAGATTATTATTAATAATATCTTCTAGATATTCTTGATAACTATATATATCATAATCTAAATTAGTTAAATTACTAGTTATTTCTTTTAATTTTTCTATTCTAAGTACATTAGAAGAATAATCTCCTAGTAAGAATAGCTTATTGTTAAAGTCATAACTATAAGTAATTATATCTATTATTTCATCTAAACTAATAGTATCTATTTTCTTAGTTATTTCATAACTTATTTTATAAATATCACTATCTTTATAATTATTATTTAAAAAGTAATCAAATAATGTATCATCATCTATATTGAATAAGAAACTTCTACCAAGAGATATAAATAATTTTTTAAATTCATTATCTATAATATTACTCTTTAGTTTTATTATAAAACTTATAATATTTTTAATTATGGTAATTACTTCACCATCTGTTAAATTTATGGACTTATTTATAATGGTAGGTACTCCATTATATTCAAGTATCTTCTTATATAATTCAAAGTATTTACTACTGTCAAGTAATATAGCAAAATCGCTATATTTTATTTTTCTAATACCATTGGTATCTTTTCCAAAGGCTAAGTAGCCTTCTTCTATTTTCTTTTTAATATCGCCCGCTATAATAAAGGCTTCTACTTCTTCTTTTTTAAATGATGTATCATTTAAGTAACTATATACTTCAAAGTTATTATTTTCTTTATTATCACCTTCTCCTTTATACATTAGATTACCATATACCATTTGATGACTCTCTTTATAGGAGGCTCCTCCTATATCATCATCCATTATCCGATTAAACATTAAATTTATATTATTTATTACTTCTTCTCTACTTCTAAAATTCTTATTTAGATCAATTTTGATACCACCATTATTACTACTATAGGTATCGTATTTATTCTTAAATATATATGGATTAGCATTTCTAAATCTATAAATAGACTGTTTAATATCTCCTACCATATAGACATTATTACTTGATATATAAGAAATAAATTCTTCTTGAACATCATTAGTATCTTGATATTCATCTATTAGTATTTCATTTAAATTATTCTTTATTTCTTCTCTTACTAAAGTATTTTCTTTTACTAATTTTATAGCTAGTGATGATATATCTGAATATTCAAAATAATTATATTTCCATTTATATTCTTGTACTCTTCTATCTAATTCTTTTATAATATTAATAATTTCTTCGGTATATTCTTTAGTTTTTAATATACCTATCTTTATGCTATCATAATTATCATATATTATTAATTTTTTTATTTCTTTAATACTATTAGATATTTTTTCTTTATATTCTTTACTTATATCGGATAGTCCTCTGGCTATTGGTAATTTTATATTAATATTATTTTTTATTTCATTATAACTAGAACTTTCTAATAGGGGATTAATTATGGAATATAATTTATCTAAGTAATCAGAGTCATCTATGTATTCTATATAATCTCTTATATTGCTAGTAAGATTTAATATTACTTTAATATATTCTTCAATATCTTTATCTATATTATCATTATTATATTTTATATTAATATAATTATCTAAGTATTCTCTTTTATTTGTCTTTAAATCTAATTTATTATTTATATTTAGAATAAAATCAAATATTTCTTTATCATCTTTTATACTATATTCTTTTATTAATGATAAGAACTTAGAATCTTCTTTTTCATATAATTCATTAAAGATATCTTTTAATACTTTTCTTTTATATAATGTTATTACTGAGGCATCAATTATACTTATATCTTTACTTACATTTAGATAATAATGATATTTTTTTACCAAAGATAAAGCATAGGCATCAAAGGTTGTAATATCGGCGGTATCTAGTTTGGATAATTCACTAGTTAAACCAGCTTTCTTTAGTTTGTCTCCTATTCTCTCGCGCATCTCTTTAGCGGCCATCTTTGTAAAGGTTAGTATTAGAAGGTTATCTACTGAGATGCCATTTTTTACTTTTTCTAATACTCTCTCTGTTAGTACTGCGGTCTTACCAGATCCTGCTCCAGCGGAAACTATTATATTGGTGCCATCTTTATAGATAGCGGTTTCTTGTTCTTTTGTCCAAGCCATATTATCCTCCTATCTTTTTGATTTTTTTCCTTTTGAACTTATTTTTTTTGAATTGTCATCAGGAGTTAATACCACTTCTAGTGATGATGGTTCAACATATAGACTGCCTTCTTTTATATCATCAATAGGCATTAGTGAAGCGTTAAGTTTGGCAAAGGCACGATCGTAAATTGCATCATTTTTTTCTTTATCATCAGTAATTCCAAAGGGGTATAAGCAGTCTAATATATCGTTTATTCTAGCCCAAGCATGGTCATCTTCCATATAGGCTACATCAATATTTTTTTCTTCTAATACTCCTTTTCCATTTTCCATTCTATAGATATCTCCTCGATAAATATATTCCCAGTTATACATCTTCTCCATCTTTATCTTCCTCTCTATTTATATATGTAATATCTTTCTCTCTTAAGTAGCAGATATCTCTATACTCACAAAAACTACAGCTAACATTAGTACCATCTATTACTTTAGGATTAATAGTAAAGTCTCCTTCTAGTATTTTGTCTATTCCCTCATTAATTAATTTATCGGTATTATTAATCATACTATCTAATTCTTCATCATTTAATACTTTACTATATGTACTAAATCCTTTACTAGTTGTTTTCATTCCTTTAATTAATTTAGAATCGTTATATGTTGTATCAAATTTAGATAAAATATTCTCATTATCGGTAGAATATCCTTCTAATCTAAGATTATTTTCTCTAGCGGTTTCATAGTCTTTACTATTATCTAAAGTACTAGTAAATAATTTTTGTAAGTAGAAGCCTACTACTTTTATGTTTTTTAATTCCATTTTGTTTGATAAATATAGATATATAGGAAGTTGTAATCCTAAGCCATATTCCATATTCTTTAAATTAATATTAGTACTACCTGTCTTATAATCTACTACTACTAGATATGTTGTATTATCTTCTTCTTTATATAATACTTTATCTATTACTCCCATAAATGTTACTTTAATATTTTTATCTTTATTTACATAGATGGGTTTTTCTTTCATACTTTTATTAAATGTACTATAAGTTGATTGTTTCTTAATAGTAGAAGTAACAAACTTTAATTCTTCTTTTATATTATCTAGAAAGAATAATTCTCTTTTACTAAATTCTCTCTTAGTCTTAACATAATTATTAAAACAAGTATCATAATCAAAATCTTGATCATCCATACATCTAAGTACATAATGACAGATGTCTCCGATTAAGATGGCAAAATCATCTTTTATGATATTTATTTTTAAGATATTACTTATGTAATATTTGAATTTACATTTATAAAAGTTCTCTAATGCTGTATATGATAATGTTAATTTATTATCTAAATATTTATATAATTTTTCTTTAGATATACCACTATAGGTATTATCATAATTCATATATGGAATATTATAATTACTAGATAATAAATCTAAATCTTTATCTTTGATATTATATTTTACTAAGTTATCTAAATAAGTAGTTAAGAAAATCTTATTCATCATATTAGAATTTATATACTGATGTTTATAATCTTTTACTATTTCTATATCATTTAATAAATCACTTCTTGTATAAGTATTATTGCTATCAGTTAATTTATAACTAATAGTAAGATTCTTAATATTATGTATCTTTCTTATTACTTCAATCTTTTTATTTATATTTAATTCATTACTAGTATCTAATCCTAGTACTAATTTTTCTTTATCACTAAAGTATTCATTATCTTTATATAATACTGGTATATTCTCTTTATTAAATCCAAGTAAAAATACATAATCATCATTATTATAGATATCATCAATAGTAGATACTTTAATACCATTATTATCTTCATCTAAATAAGTATTTTTTAAATCATTAATGATTAAATCTAATACTTCTTTTTTATCATTTATAAAACTATAATTATTTAATACTTTAATTACTTTTTCTTTAATATTATCTTCTTTAATATTATTAATACTATTATCTAGATCATCTAAGTTGTTTAATATATCTTTTACTACTTTGATAGAATATATACTTCTCTTTTTTATATTAATTGGAATATTATATATTTTAAATAATCTATATATTACTTCTCGATATTCATTTGATATTATTAGTTTTATTTTATCTATACTTATATTATTTCTTAATAATTCGTATATTTTATCTATTACAAAGATTACTTCATCATCTATATAATTAAATTCATATATTTTATCTATATCATAGTTATTATATTCTATATTATGTACTATATAATTTAGATCTTTAAATATATTTAAGTAATATTTATTTATATAATTATATCCATAGATATGTATTTCTTTATCTTTAACATACTCTCTAAATCTATTATCATATATAAGTAAATTATTATCTTCTAAGTATTTTTTTATATCTTTTAATAAGATCATTTTACTATTATTTAGTTTATCACTTATATAGCATAAATTATTTAGATATACTAAAGTACTACTTAAATTTATATTATATTTATTCATTATATTATATATTGTTTTATTATCATAACTAAAAGTATATTTATCTATAAATTCATTTATACTCATAAATTTTATATTATAGTTATAGTATTTCTTTCTTGATAGTTCTATTACTTTCTTCTTTAAGTTACTAGGAGTAATTACTATATATTCTTTCATAATATCACCATATTTCCTTATATATATTATCTCATATTTATATCAAAAAGTAAAAGAAAAGTTTTTCCACTGAATTGGAAAAACTTTTTTACTTATTTTTTCTAAGTACATGAGCTTTATAAGTATTGACTGCTAGTTCCGCTACAGTCATTTGGCCTACGCCACCAGGTACTGGTGTAATATAACTTACTTTATCTTTGACATTATCAAAGTCTACATCACCACATAGTGAGTTATCTTCCATTCTATTTATACCAACATCTATAATAACTGCTCCTTCTTTAACCATATTCTCTTTTATATATTTAGGTATACCGATAGCAGCCACTAAGATATCTGCAGATTTAGTATAAATTTCTAAATTACTTGTTTTTGAATGACATAGTGTAACGGTAGCATTTCTGTTGGTCATTAAAGTAGCCATTGGTTTACCTACTAAATCACTTCTTCCTATTATGACAACATTCTTGCCTTCAATAGGGATATTATAATAGTCAAGTAAATCTATTATTCCTATTGGAGTACATGGAACAAGAGATTCTCTATTATGTACTAGCCTGCCCATATTTATATCTGTTAAGCCGTCAACGTCTTTATCTGGCATAATAGCATTTTGTATTCTTTTAGTATCAAGGCTCTTAGGAATAGGCATTTGTACTAGGATACCGTCTACTAAATCATTATTATTTAATTCATTTATAATACTAAGTAATTCTTTTTCGGTAATATTACTATCTAATTTTATATGATTGAAATTATAACCTAGATTTTCAGCCATTTTATTTTTTTGTTTTACATATACATTACTCGCAGGATCATTTCCTACTTGGATTACTACTAGTCCTAGGTTTCTATCTAACTTTGTTAATTTTTCTTTTAATTCTTCAAGTACTTTTAATTTTACTTCTTTACCATCTAATAATATCATGTTATCTACCTTTGCCTTTCTTTTCTGGCTCTTCCATTTTCATTTGATTAAACATATTAATTAATATTTTTTCATTTTCTCTTTCTTTAATAGTATATAGTTTAGCTTTATAACCATCTATTATTATTTGCATTTTCTTTAATGTAAGTGTTATATAACTATTACCTAAATATTTCTTATAATTATTTATAATACTTAATCTAAATTTTTCTGCTTCTTTTAGCATGTCTCTTATCTTTTCACTATTACCTGAATCGTTATCTTCATCATCAATATTAATTAGGTTTAATTCATATAATAATTTATCTAATTTATGATCTATTTTTTTCTTTATTAATTTTTCTGTTAATTTAGGTGATACAAATACTATTTTATTTACTTCAATAGCATCTTCTTTCTTTCTTTTAGGGGTTACTTTGTAACCTTCTTTATCGTATTCTAAATATACTATTTCTCCACTTTTGTTATCTTTACTTATAAAATAATTATTCATGATTGCCCCCTAGTAAGTCTGGTCTATTTTCTTTTGTTAATCTTAGTTGTTCTTCATAACGATATTTGTTTATATTTTCGTGATGTCCACTTAATAATACATCTGGTACTTTCATCCCTCGATATTCTACTGGTTTTGTATAATTTGGATAATCTAATAAGTTATTATCAAAACTTTCACTTTCTAATGATTCACTACTTATTACATTATCTACTAATCTTATTATACTATCCATTACTACCATTGATGGTAATTCTCCTCCGGTTAGAATGTAATCTCCGATTGATAGTTCTAAATCTACGATTGTTTTTATTCTTTCGTCAAAGCCTTCGTAATGTCCACATAGTATTATTATATGTTTATGCTTAGATAGATTATATGCTATACTTTGTTTATATACTTTACCTGATGGTGTCATCATTACTACTAATGTGTTTTCTTTCTTTAGAGCATCTATGGCTCTAAAGATTGGATCGCACATTAGTACCATACCCCCTCCTCCACCAAATGGATAGTCATCTACTTGATTATTTTTATATACTGTATAATCTCTAATGTTATGTATATTTATTTCTACTTGTTTTTTTTCTATTGCTCTTTTTATTATTGATTCATTTATAAAATTATCATACATACTAGGAAATAATGTTAATACATCTATTTTCATAATACCACATACTTTCTCTTTAGTTAATTATAATATATTAATAATTAAATGTCTATATATTTTATGATATTTCCCTCTAATTCTATAGTATTAGAGGGTTATTTTTAGCTTGTAATCTAAAAATAAATATCACCCATATCTATTATATTCGGGGTGAAATATTTTTGAGTTAGAAAAAGAAGAAATCATTTTATTTTCTTCTTAACTAATTTATATATATCTTCATGAATATCTTCAATAGAACGCATCTTATCATTTTCTGCACATTCAATAAAGTCCCAATTAAATTTCTTAGCAATCTCTATAGAATTATCTGATACTCTTTTCATGAATGAATAATCTCTTTCATGAATATCATTCTCTACTCCATCGTTGTTTTTTCTTTTCTTTTTTAATGTCTGAGCTACTTCGAAAGGTGCATGTAAGAATATTACTAAGTCGGGTTTGGCTATACCTATTTTATTATATTCGTAATCATAAACATAATTAATAAAGTCTTCTCTTTCTTTTTTATCTTCAATAACAGAAGATTGGTATATTAATGATGATGTTGTATAACGATCTAGTATTATAATACTACCATTATCATATTCATGTTTTAAACCATTTACCCATGTTATAGCTCTATCTTGAGCATATAAACTATTTACAAAGTAAGGTGATAGTTCAGATATTTTGCCATAATTACCTTTTAGATATTCTTCTACTGGTCTTCCTTGATAGGTACCATAACTAGGAAAATGATGGGTTATTATCATATTTTCTTTTTCTTCTTTTAATCTATCTATTAGCATTCTATACTGAGTACTTTTTCCTACTCCATCACAAGAGCCTTCAATTACTATTAATTTTCCCATTGTCTAATCTTACTCCTTTTTCTAACATATTTATTTCTTACATAAGGAACATTATTATCTAAGAAATCTCCTATTTCAGTTATATTCCATTCTTCTTTATCAAAATATGGAAAAAAACTATCAGCATAGGCTTCTCTTTTAATCTCTGTCAAATACATTATTTGAACATATGGAAGTAATTGTTCATATACTTTAGAACCTCCTACTACCATAAACTCAGTATTGGTTTCACTTATATAATTTAATAATGAATCAAGATCATGGTATACTTCTAAATTAGTACAATTCTCTAAAGGCTTAGAAGTAAGAACTATTGGTTGTCTACCTTCTAATGCTTTTAGGGGCATACTTTCTAATGTTTTTCTACCCATAATAATTTTCTTACCCATAGTCATTTCTTTATAGAATTGTAAATCTTCTCTTATTCTCCAAATTAGACTATTATTATAGCCTAATTCGCCATTTTCTCCGACTGCTGCGATTAAACTTAAATTTTCCATCATATCCTCCTTACTGAGTTACCTTAAATGGTAATTTTCCCATATGTTTATAATTTTTTACTTTGGCATGTTTCATATCTTTAGAATTGTCAAATTTATAGAAGTCATCTATACTAGGATCTAACCATAATTCTGGTTTTACTGGGTTTAAGATTATATCTATTATTCTGATATCGGAATCGGTTACTATATATTCTTTACTTTCTTTATCTTCTATTGTTAGTAGTTTGTTTTCTAATTCTATCTTTAATTGTTCTAGTTTTGTTGGTGTCATTCTTGAAAAGCTTTCATATGTTCTTCCTCTTCTTAATTGCTCTTTTATTCCATCTATTTGGTTTACATATATATGTGGTTCATTTATTGAATATGAAACGAAGCCTGGGTTTAGATTGGTTACTTGGGCTATCATTGATAAAAGTGTTGCATACTGAGTTACGTTAAATGGTAAGCCTAATGGTACATCACAGCTTCTTTGATGTACTTGTAGGTTTAGTGTTCCTTTATAAACATTCCATTCTGTAGACCATACGCATGATGGAAGAACTGCAGTTCTTAGAAATTCATTTTGCCATAGGCTATATACCATTCTTCGATCTGTTGGATTGTTTTTGATTGTCCAAATTAATTCTTCAGTAAATTTATATCTATCTACGATATAACCATATGCTGTTCCGATTGTATATGCGTATTCTTTACCATAGTATTTAGCAGCTTTTATTGTCTTACCTTCTATTTTACTTTTAGCGGTCATTATTTTACCGTTTTCATCTAATTTAGGTGATAATTTATTCATCTTTGCTAGTGGATCAGATATTGGAGTACTTAGTGGATCGTATACTGTTACTTCTTTATCCGGATTGTATTCGCAAGTACCATCTGGTTCATAAATACGATAGATGCCATCTTCATCTACCATCCATTCATCCCATATATGAACATTTCTTTTATGTAACTCACGTACATCATTTGAGGCCATTTGCCATATCCATAACATTTCTGTTATAGCTTGTCTTGAAAATAATTGTTTAGTCATAAGAATTGGAAATTCTTTAGTTAAATCAAATTTAAAGGCATATTTATCTATCTTTATTGTATTTACTCCTGTTCTATTCTCTACTTCTTCCCCTCTTTGTAATATTTCTTTTAATAATTTTAAATATTCTTTATCGAATTCTGTCATATTTACCTCCCTATCTTATCTTATATAATGATATCATACTAATTTTTTTTAGGCAAGTAAATTAACTTATGGTTTACAAAAAAGGATTATCTATGTTTTAATCTAGATAATCGCATATTACCGGTAGGAACATCCTCTATTACGAAAGAAGAATCTATTTTCTCTAACTTATTCATTGCTTTATATAGTTGTTCATCTATCATATCTAATATAAAATTAAACCAGGCATTTATTTCAATATTACTATCATGTTTTGTATCAAAATATATATTGTCTATTCTCTTTACATAAGTTATTTTATTTATTAATATACTCTCTGATATATTAAGAGGACTTAGTTTTAGTCTTGTACCATATAATTTATTTATCATTTCAGTAAATTCTTTTATTATTTTATTGATATTTATAATAATGCTATTTTTTTCTTGACTATATAAAGCAACTATATCATCTTCATTAGTAATAATTATTTTTTTAAAATATTTTTCTATATCATAATTATTGTTTATGAAAATATTATAAAGTATTTCAATAGCAGTTTTATCAAATATTCTTTTATTTAGGGAATAAATATATAATAATTTTAATATTTCTCCTTTCATAATATCACCAAAACGTTATATATTTTATCATAAATATAACTATTAGTCAAAAAAATAAGTACTTTTTGTACTTATTCATATTTACTATCTATACCATAGTATTCTTCTAAGGTAATCCAATTACCATTATTATATAATTTACTAGCCATGTCTTTACCCATATATCTAATATGCCACGGTTCATACATATAGCCTGTTATATTTTCTTTGCCTTTAAGATAACGAAGAACAAAACCGTATTTGTAGCAATTATCTCTAAGCCAATTACTTTCTGCTGTTCCATCAAAAGTCATATCGACAGTATTTACATCAATTGCTAAACCGGTTTGATGTTCTGAATAGCCTGCTCTTGCAGAATAGGTATCAGCATTTGCAACTCCATCTCTCGCTACATAACTATTATAGATATATTTTTGATCGTTATATGATCGGTATCCTGATGATGCATATATATTTAGTCCTAAGGCCTTGGCATCACTTACTAAAGAAGTAAAGGCATCTTTGACATAATCTACTATTTTGATATAACCATTTATGGTTACTAAGTTATTTGGAGCAAAATTACTAGGTAAAGAATATGTTTTATTAGCTATTACTACACCATCGACATATGTTACGCCATAGTAATTTTTTATTGTATATCCTTTAGTACTTTTACTTATTTTAACATTAGGGTTATCTTTTACTGTTAATTTAAATTCTTTAGTGGTTTCATTACCTGAAGAATCTTTAGCGGTATAACTTAAATTATATACTTTGGCTTCTTCAATATTATATTCACCATTTACAGTAGCGGTTATTTCTTCTTTACTATTATCGGTTACGGTAATACCTTCTAGTAAATTTGGTTTATCACTAAAGGCTAATACTTCGATATCTTTAATACCTTCGATAACTGGTGATGTTGTATCTTGAACTATTAGAGTTACTTCTTTTTCTTCTCCTTTATAGGTAAAGGTTCCTTTATAAGTACCTGGTTTATATATTTTGTTATCTTCATTAAAGGTTTCTTTCCATGTTATTTCTTTTACTTTTTTATTATCTTTATATAAGTAATCTTTAACACTTGGTATTGTGTCTCCTACTTCGATAGTTATTTTATTTTTATAAGTAAAGATATCTCTTTTAAATATTAAGAAATATGCTAGTACTAGTAATAAGACTACAAAAATAGTAATTAAAGATATTATTAGTATTTTCTTTTTATTTTTCTTCCTTTTTCTTTCCATATTGTCTCCTTAATTTTTTATAACAAGGTCTACATACTGAGTCGTAGTCGGCATCTATTCCATCTATGGATATTTGTTCTCCTTCAAAGACAGGAATGTATTCATCGTTTACTCTATTTAATCTTAAATTGTATGTAGCTTTTTCTCCACATTTACAAATAGCTTTTAGTTCTTCTAGACGATCTGCTACTTCAAATAGTCTTTGACTTCCTGGAAAGGCATGACTAAAGGCATCTGCTCTTAGGCCATAACATAATACTGGTATATTAAATTCGTCTACTACTTCAGTTAATTCGTCTACTTGTTTTGGGGTTAAGAACTGAGCTTCATCTACTATTATACAATCGGTATTATTTTCTATTAAATGATATGCTATTAGATTATAGATATCTACACTTGGTGATACTACATAATCGGTATTTAATTCGGCTCCAGCTCTATTTTGAATTTTACTACCTGCTTTTTTGTCATCTCCTGGTTTCATTATTAAAACATTCATATCTTTTTCTTTATAGTTATAATATGTTTTGATAATATCTGTTGTTTTACCACATTTCATTGGTCCATATTTAAAATATAATTTTGCCATAATTTACTCCTTACTTCTTAGCTCTTGGGTGAGCCATATTATATGTTTTCTTTATTTGTTCATTGGTTATATGGGTATATATACTTGTTGTATTTAGTGATTCATGTCCTAGTAATTCTTTTACTGTCATTAGATCTGCTCCTTCTTCTAGCATATCTGTTGCAAAGGTATGTCTAATGGTATGTGGGCTTATTTTTATATCTAGATTGGCTTTTCTTACTAATTTATCAATAATCATTCTAACATATCTATCAGATAGTTTTCCACCATTATGATTTAATATTAGGTATTCACTATTCTTTTTATTAAAGATATGATAGGCATCATTTAGATAGATATCTAAGGCTCTACTTGTATGATTATTATATAAGACGATTCTTTCTTTATCCCCTTTACCTAGAACTTTAATACTTTTATTAGTTCTATCGATATCTCTTACTTTGATATTTACTAATTCACTTACTCTAATACCAGTAGCATATAATAATTCTATTATTAGAGTATCTCTTTCGTCACTAGGAGTATTCTCACTACATACACTAAATATTTTATTTAATTCTTTATCATTTAAAAATTTAGGTAAATATAAATCTTTCTTAGGATTGGGTATACTATTAAAAGGACTACTGGTAATTATTTCTTCTTTTACTAAATAGTTATAGAAGCCTCTTATACTACTTAACTTTCTTGAAATGGAATTTTTATTTATTCCTCGTTCATATAAATATTTTAGATATTCTTTTGTTATATCAATATCTATATTTAATATGTTTTTGAAGTTATTACCTAAGAATTCGTTATATTCTATTAAATCATCATAGTAAGAAAGAATTGTTTTATTACTATATTTCTTTACTACTTTTAAATAATCTAAATACTTTTCTATATACTTCATATTTATCACATATTAATTATAAAACATATATTTTAATAAGTAAAGAAAATAAACTATTAGTTTACAGAAAAAAATATGTATCTATTTTCTAGATACATATTTACCATCTTTAGTAGATACTATTATTTCTTCATCTTGTTCTATGAATAATGGTACTTTAACTAACATACCAGTTTCAATGATTGCATCTTTAGTTGCGTTAGTAGCGGTATTTCCTTTAATACCTGGTTCTGTTTTTGTAATCTTGAATGATATTTTTTCAGGAAGTTCGATACCTAACATTTCTCCTTCAAAGAAGATAATGATTACTTCTAATCCTTCTTTAAGATACTTAACTTCATTTTCAATTTGTTTTTTATTTAATTCTACTTGTTCATATGTTTCCATATTCATGAAGCTATAGTTATCTCCATCAGCATAAAGAAATTGCATCTTTTGTTTTTCAACATGAGCAGTAGGTACTTTAATTCCAGCATTAAATGTATATTCTGCGATTGAACCAGTTCTTAGGTTTTTTAATTTAGCTTTTACAATAGCAGCTCCTTTACCTGGCTTTACATGGTTAAAATCTAATACTTGGTATAGATTACCATCATAATTAATTGTTTGACCATTTTTGAAATCATTTACATTAATCATTTAATTTACCTCCTATTTCTTTGTTTCTTTATGTTTAGTAGTCTTACGACAATGTTTACAATATTTGTTTAATTCTAATTTCTCTGGAGTGTTTTTTTTGTTTTTTTCTTCTGTATAATTAATATTTTTACACTCTTCACACATCAAAGAAACTAATACTCTGTTTTCATTCTTCTTTGCCATTTTAACTCCTCCTCCCGAAGACATCTACCTAATTATACCATAATTTATATGGTTTAGACAACTATTTTTTTGTTTTTTCTCTTTTTTCTTTGTTTATGAAGCCTAATAGTAGTCTTCATAAATAGTTTTAAGCCTAGTTTTAGTCTTAAAACTAACAATATTTTGTATTATATTTAAGCATAAATTATATACTTATTATTAGTTTATTACTTATTATTTGAAATTATAATTAAAAAGTTAAGACTTATATTCACCTCAACTTTATTTATTTTTTATATGAAGTAATAATCCAGTTATTATCTTTTAATTCTAATGTTATATTAACTTTATCATATGTTTTATTATTATCTGGATCTATTAATTCCATTGTTGCAACAGACTCTACTTTGTCAGCACTTTGATTTGTTATTTCTATTTCTACATTTCCCCAATTATAAATGTATCCTTTATGAGTTTCATTACAATATAACTTTCCATCTTTTTCTAAGTAGTATTCTTTAGCAGTAGCACTCCATGGAGATTTACTTGCAATTACTTCGATACTCATATATTTCTTTAATGAGTTAAGCATTTCATCATATGTAGTAAATTCTGCTGATGCTTTTCTAGATACTCCATTTATTTCTACGATTTCACTTTCTGTTTTTCCGCAGTAAACTGCTGGTAATTCATAATAATTATATGCTACTTTAAAAATTTCTTTAATATCTTCTGTTTTAATATTTTTTGTTTCTGAATTGTTATCAGTACTTTGATTTGGATTATTAACCTCCGTATCAGTAGGTTTAAAAGTAATTGTACCTGTTGCAAATAAAACACATAGTGCTGACAATATAGCAATAATAATTATAAGTAATATTATGACTGTCTTGTTATTTTTTTCCATTCTTTACACTCCTCTCTATAATAAAATTATAGCATATGATTAAAAATAAATAAATAACATTAAAAAAATTTAGTTAATAATGAGACAAAATTAAATTGGGTAACCACTGGTTGACTTTTTTAGATATATTTGAGCAAATTAATTATTTTGTACTGGTTGTAACACTCTTTATAATATATCTATATCAATATAGTAATTAATTTCATTTATATCTTTTATTTCCATGCTTTGTCCTATCTTCTCCAGCATGAGATTTAATTAATAAATTGTAAACATTATAATAGGTACTAAGTTCTTATTATATAAAAAAGAATAAGCTATTTAACTCATTCTTTTGCTTTGAAATATTTATTTAATATTTTATCAATATTTTCCTTATTAACCGGTTTTATAATATAATCATTAAATCCATATTTAATATATTGTTCTTCAATTCTTTTATTATTAGGAGTTACCATTATAATTGTTGCAATATTATATTTTGCTTGTTTCTTAATATAATTTAAAATACCATTTTGATCTTTAATGATTTCTTTTGCAAAACTATCTATTTCAAAATTTGGAATAATATCATCAATAATAATCATGTCAAAGATTTCATCTTCACTTAATTTACTTCCCATTTCTTCTAAGTTTTGTGCTACTGTTACATCAATGTTATATGGCTTTAATAGTGTTTTCATTTCCTTGAGTTTTAAATTGTTATTATCTACTAGTAGAAGTTTTTTACCACTATAATTATGATATTTAATTTTGATATTTCTATTTTCTTCTTTTTTGCTTATTATATCATATTCGCTTATTAATCTTTGATTAATACTTAATATTAAATTAATATTGTCTTTATCTTTGATTATAGTTATATTACCATTCATTTTATCTAATAAATTATTTATTATTTCATAATTAATACTGTTTGTTATCTTTAATTTGAGCTTTTTTGTCTTTTTATCTTCTACTACATAGTTTAGAATAGATTTATCATTAGTTATAAATTTAAACCTTAATTTTGCAAAGTTACCTACTTTAATATCGTCTATTTCTAGTAATATATTCTTTTTACTTAATATAGATGAAACTAAATCAAAGAAATATAAAACTACTTTTATTATTCCGGCCTCATCACCATATAATACTAAAGGCAATTTATTACTAATTTTCATTTCTAATTTAATCTTATCTTCCTTTTCTATTTCTAGAAATTGCTTTAATTTATCTAACATATCTAATGTTTCATATTTATATGTTACTATTCTTGGTTCGCTTTTAACTACTGCTAGATCTAGAATACTAGATATTTTATCATTTAATTTAACTGAATTTTCTTGAAATGAAGATAAAACATTATTTAATTCTTTAATATTATTTTTATCTATTTTAGTGTTACTAATTAATTCTAAATCTTTAACTGAAGATTTTAACTCTTCAGACATATCTTCTATCAAACTTAATGTTTTTCTAGAAGATTCTTCTGCTAATTTTTTCTGAAAGGCTAATTCTTTAGTTGTCTTTACATCTGGATTTTCTATAGTATTATACATAATAAATAAAATATATGCATAAAAGAAACCTTCGAATATTAGTTCTTTATAACAACTTCTTATTAAGAATCCTATTAAATAAAGTATTATCAATATTATATATGGAGATATCTTTTTTAGTGAATACTTTTTTATCAATAGATAAAGAGTAATTATCAAAAAGAAAGTAAAACTTAAAACTGTATGACCTAAGGCAACTGTATAAGATAATCCTTCACCATCTAATAAATCTCCTTCAAAAATAACATTTAATGGTAACGCTATTATAAGTAATATTGAAATAATGGTAATAGATAATAATATTTTTTTAAAATTAGATAGTTTTTCTTCTTTGTCATAAATTGATATACAATAAAACATTGAGTATAAATTAAGTAATGCTAAAATACTCATATATGTTTTTTGCAAAATGTTTATTAAATTAAAGTTGCCTATTAACTTAGCTACTATATATGTTGAGATACCTACTACTAAAAATAAGAAATTTAAACCTATTAATTTAGCATATGTTTTTGTTTCAACACTTTCAATATTTGGTTTTGAATAAAACAATACTATTAAAGTTGTAATTATAAGTAACCCCACTATTTGCAATATAATTGCTTGCATATTTTTTACCTCTCTTTATCTTTTTAATGTTTTTGAATGACTTCTTAATAAAAATGCATTGTTTATATTAATATCTAAATTATCTAAAAAACTAAATACTTCTTCTTCATTAATAATTGTTTTATCATGAAAACTCTCACTTATAGCATCTTCTAAAGAGAAACCATAACCATAGTTACATCTTTCTACTATTTCTTTTTGAAATTCATGAATATATCCTTCTGGTACATTTTTTCTTTGAAGTGAAGGTTGTGATTCTAATAATTGCCACTTTAATGTTGCTAATTTATCTCTTAATTCGCGATTTAGTTCTGCTTCACTTTTGGTAGTGTTCTTAGCAATACCGTAGTTCTCTCCTATATTAAAATAGAATTTATTACCATATTGTTCTACTGCGATTGGAACTATGTGAACACCAGCTTCTTTAGCCATTCTGACAGTTCCAACAAATGTTTTCATTACTATGACATTTGGTGTTACATTCCATGCGCCTTCTGGATATATTAGAAGATTACCTCCATTATTTAGTAATTCTATTGATCTATTATAAGCAATTTTTCGATCTATTTTATTTTTGGTTTCTAATGGTATAACACCATTCATTTTTAGTCCTTGATAGATTGGCATCTTATATAGAATTCCAGGATCTCCTAGCATTAGATAGGCTGGCTCTTTAATGATTTGGAATGTTCTTTGTATATCATTACCACCTATATGAGTGCAAGCAAATATTTTTGGTACACCTTCTTTGGCTTTATTTTCATTAGCAACAATTATATTTTCTTCTTTAGATAATACTTCATCTATTTTTAATATTAGATTAATTAATGGGTGAATCTTTTTTCTAAGTTCAATTCCTTTTAATTTATCTCCTTTGTTATAACAATAGATTCTATATTCTGCATAATAATTAACTAGTTCTTCAATTGCCATTTTTCTTTTTTCAATTAAATTTAACTTTTTAAATGTATCCATAAAACCTCCTCATAAATTAAATACATAATAATTAATCACTTCGTGTATTATTATAACACAAAAATGGTATTTTTTGTTACTTTTTTTATTTTTAATATATAATTTTTGGCTTATATATAATAGATATGGTTGATATTTCTTTTTAGATTATAAGCTAAAAAGAACACTCTAAGACCTGGGCTTAGAGTGCATATAGAATAAATTAATGTCGTGGTTTAAATATTAATGCTAAAACAAAGGAAAGAAATAAGGCTATGGAAATACCTGCGGATGTTAGGTTAAATATACCAAAGGCTAAGCCAAGTGGTCCCAAGGTAGTGCCTGTTTCCATAGCACCATGGATTAGTAAGTGACCAAAAGATGTAATTGGTATTAGTGCTCCTGCTCCAGCATATAAAACTATTCGATCATAGATACCTGCTATATCAAGGAAGGCACCTATTACAACAAAGAGACTAGTTACATGACCCGGGGTTAGTTTGGTATTATCTAATATTAACTGAGCTATCATACATACTAAACCACAAAATAGAAAAGCATATACATAAGTCATCATATTATATTACCTCCAAACTAATGGCATTAGCTATACTAGGTATTGATTCTTTTTGAAATGTAAAAGTTGGTGAAAAGACAGCTCCAGTTGGTACTATTAATACTTTCTTATATTTTTTCTTTAACATTTCTTTATATATATAACTAAATACTACTAGTGGCAAGCAAGCTGGTCCTGATGCTCCCGCTAGGACGGGTTGTCTATCTAAATCATAAAGCATTGTACCACAGTCGTTATAGTTATCATTAAGCTCAATATTATATTTAGTCATCATATAATCTTTAAGTATATTCTTACCATATATTCCTAAGTCACCTGTTAAGATAAGATCATAATATGAGATATCTCTCTTGGTATCTTTTAAATGGTTATATATTACATCTCCTGCTGCTGGAGCCATTACTGCTCCCATATGATTAACATCAGTGGTACCCATATCTACTACTTTGCCAATAGTGGAGGATTCTACTTTAACTTTACTCTTTTTGTTACTAAGTAAGATGCTTACTCCTCCTGTTGAAGTAAAAGTAGCAGTCTTTGGTTTAGGTGTTCCATACTCAGTAGGATTTCTAAATTGTTTTTCAGCAGCCATATTATGACTTGAAGTAGATACTAATATTCTTTTAGCAAAGCCTCCTTCGATATAAGTACTTCCTATAGCTAGTCCTTCCCCACTAGTAGAACAAGCTTCAAATATACCAAGAAAAGGGATATTAAATTCTCTAGCCATATAGTTAGAAGCTGCAATCTGATTTTGTAAATCTCCAGATATTAATAAATCGATATCTTCTTCTTTTAATTTATTTTTCTTTAAAATATTAGTATTAGCTTCTTTTAATAAATGTACTTCAGCCTGCTCCCAAGATTTTTCACCAAAGTATAAATCTTTTTCATATTTTTTATCAAAATATTTTGATAGTGGTCCATCATTCTCATAATTACCACATATGGTATAAGCGTCTTCAATAAAGACATTGTTATATTTTATTGTCATATTAACCTCCTATTACCAGTAGTCTAATTAAGCCAAATATATATACAGAGACTACTCCATATAATATTACGGTACCTGCTAATTTAAAGATATTGGCTCCTATTCCAAGTACTAATCCTTCATTTTTATATTCTAAGGCTGCTGATGTCATAGAATGGGCAAAGCCAGTTATTGGTATTATTAAAGCGGCTTTTACTTTAGTTACTAAGGTATCAAATATTCCTAGAGCAGTAAGTATAGAGGCTATAGTTATTAATGTTAATATTACGAGTACTCCTGATTCTTTTCTAGGTAAGTTAAGCCACATACTATAACACCTTAGTAATAGTTCTGATAATGAGCCTAGAAAGCCTCCTACTACAAAGGCTATAACTGCATTCTTAATATAGTTCTCTTTAGGAGTATTTTTATCTACTATTTCTTTATATTTCTTATTATTCATATTATCACCAGTAATAGTATTTACACTTAATGGTAAAATTATGTAAAGAATATTTACTTATATATTTTATTATGATATATTTATGATAGTTATTTGATAAGGAGTGTATAAATATGGATAATAATGTAAATATTTTTGATAATGAGAGATTAAATGATATATATCAAAAGGTAGTAAATGGTGAAATTACTAGTACTGCCGGTCTTAATCTAACTTTGGATGAACTTTTTACTATGGATAAAAATGGAGACTTTTTATTAATAGATTTACTTGAAAACAATGTTGATATAGATTTGAAAAATGGAAAAATTAGAAATAATGGTTCTGTATTTTTTTACTTTCTTATATATGGACAAGACATATCACAATTTTCTTATGATAAAATAGATTATACATATGGTGAAAATGGTAACATGAATGTTTTAAATTATCTTTTAGAAAAATATGATCTTTCAATTAATGATCTTTTAATTGAAGATAAAAATGGTACTACTTTACTAGAAGAAATGCTTAAAGAGAATATAGATATAAGTAATATTGATATAGATGATGATATAATGGATTTAGAAAAAGCAACTAAAATTATTACTATTATCATTAAAAATAATCAAGATATTCCAGAAGATATTAAAAATACATTTGAGAATACTTTATTTTCTACGAATAATGATGAATTCTTTAAAAATTTACCAATGAAAGACATAGTATTATTTGAGAAAATGATAAGTATCATTAAAGAACACACCGAGATTGTTGATTTACTTTGTAGGTATCATTTGGAATATTATTTAAAATATCTTAATCAAGAAATTATTAAGAAACTAATTACTAAAGATGAAAATGACACCTACCCTATCGATAAGTATGTCTCTAATTCCACGGCAATTAAAAATATATCTAGTTTAATTAATTTTGATGAAAATATTGATTTTATGATTCATTTTATTAAGTTACTTTTAGATAATAAATTATATAATTTCTTTTATGATGCTGATGAAAATATTCTTTTATATAAGGTATATCCTCCTAAAACATTATTAGAAACTCTTATAGAAAATAATGTTAATATTAATATTAAAATTAATAATATTAATAATGAAGAAATTATTAAAATATTATATGATAATAATAAATTGGATTTAATTGGTAGTAGTTCTGAAAGTATTTGGTTATCTAATACTAGAGATGTTTTGAAAGACAATATGGTAAAAGATCAAACAATTTTAGAGTATATGATAGATAATAATTATGATATTAAAATTCCATGTATATTTGAAGAGGATACTTTAAAAATACTATACCAAAAAAATAGACCAGATTTATTGGTAAAGGCAAGTGCTTCACTTTTAATGACTAGAATTAATGATAATTATACTTATTTAGATTATATTTTAGATTGTATTAATAAAGGAGATTTTGAATATAATATTGCTAATATTACTGCTCCTGGCAAACCTGATATGAAGGTAGATTTTTATTTAGATATTGCTAAACATGATATGATTGGTTATGTTAAAGATGATTTAAACTTGAATATACTACTTAAAAAATATGACAATAAAACATTACTTGAATATTTCTTGGATAGGGATACTGAACTTACTCTTAATAAAATATTAAATAAAAGTGATAAAATGAATTATTCAGTAATGATTATTTTAAAAGCTAGGGGGATTAAAGACAATAATACTTTAAATATTGGTGAAGGCAATTATTTTCCTCATAAACATTCTCCTGATACATATTATGGACCTCTTGATAAAGATAGTGATTATTTAATTAAAGAATTAGAAGGATTATTTATTTCAGATGGTAAGAGTGATAAAGATTTAATTAATTTATTAATTACTAGTTATAGAGATGCTTTATTTATTAATTATGATATAACTATTAGAGAAATTGAAAAATTAATTGAAATAAAGAAAAATAATTTTGATAAATTTTATTATGTTAAAGATAATGATAATAGTTATTTTTCTTCTAATGATGGATGTATTCATATGGATGATAGTTTTGCTTCTACTATTATCCATGAAACTGGACATGCTCTTCATTATTATCTTAATAGTTTTAAAGTTCCAGATAACTATGATGAAATTGTTAAAAGAGCAAGAGAAAATAAGGAATTATTAATTAAAGTTAGTGACTATTTTGAATTTTGGAATAATTTTAAGAAAAATCTTGAAAATTATTTATTGAATATTACTAGTGAGGTATTAACGACAAAATATTCTAAACAAGAAAATATTATGGATATTCAAAATATATTGTCTAAAGCTATTGATAAATATCGGGATAAATTTAAAAGTTTAAAAATACCTGAAGAACAACTTGAACAAATTTTGAAAGATACTTTTTCAGTTGAAGAATATATTAAACGAGAAATTATTATAATAGCTAACGAAATAACGGCAAAAACCATGAAAGAAAATTATGAAAATGTTGGAGCAATCAGTGATATAATTGATGCTATATTTGAAGGGAAACCTCATGATGGTGTTTTAAAAGATAATAATGGTAAAAAGATAGCTGCTTGTAGTGGTCATGGAATAAAATATTATACATATACTTTCACAGCAAAACATGGATTTGATGAAATGATAGCCAATTTTGCTGTATTGGTTAAATCTAACGGTACTGAAAAGAATCTTCGGGTACTTAGGGATATTGTTGGTTATGAAATTTATAATATGATTAGTAACTTTTATTATACTAATATATTAGAAATGGATATAAATAAAAGTAAAAATCAAGGAGGAAGATAATGGATAATGAGTTATTTAAATTGTATGTATTAGCAGAACTTTCTTATAAAAAGCATTTTAGTAATCTTAATGATGATGAGTTATTTCCTAGTGGATGGTATGGAAATAAGAATTATCAAAAGAAAATAGAAATTATTTGTGAAGCAATTGAGACTAATACTTTGATTGTTAATACTAAATCTTATCTAGATATAATTGAAAAAAATATGTAGTAGGAGGCATTTTCCTACTACTTTTATGTAAACTAACCTGTAAAAACATTTACTAAAATGTTTATCTATAGTATACTTGTTATAGAAATAAATAAAGAAGGTGTATTTTATGAGTGAAAGATTACAAAATATTATTAATGGAATAAATGATGATAGTATAAAATTTGTTTTTGATTATAATTTAACTATGGAAGATCTTTTTACTAAGGATAAAGATGGTATTTATTTTTTAGAATATCTACTTAGAAAAAGAATAATGATACCATTAGAACTAAAAGAAAAATTAAAGACTAATGCATTAGCGGCTTATTTATATTGTAAGAATGGTAGTTCTCTATTTGGTTTTAATCTTAGTGAAAAAGATTTATTTACTGAATTTGATGGTAAAAAACTTATTGAGCATATTTTAGAAAAAAAACAAATAGATAAATCTATAGTAGAAAGTATATATGAAAATTTAGAGATAATCGATTTACTTTGTAATTCAAATAATTATTTTTATTTAAATTATTTATCTCAAGATATCATTACTAAATTAATAACTAAAGATAATAATGGTATCTATCCTATTGAGAAGTATTTAAATAATAAAAGACTAATTGAAAAAATAATGCCCTCTATTAATGATATAAATGTATTATTAGAAATTTGCAATAGAAATAATGATTATGATTTGATAAAGGCAGTTAAGGCAAGAATGCTTATAACTAATTATAAAGATGATAAGACAGTATTACTGTTTTTACTTAATGATAAAAAGGTTGTACCTGATTGTTTAATTAATATTCCTGAAGATATAGTATTTATTAAGTATTTGATTAAAAATAATCTTTATGATTATCTTAAGAAAGCAAGTGAAGATGTTCTTCTTATGGAAGTTGAATCTGGTAAAACATTACTTGAGTTTCTTATAGATAAAGGTTATGATCCAGAAATTAAATATATATTTAATAAAAAGACTATTAGCATATTATATCGAAAGCAAAAATTAAATTTAACAAAATTTGTTAGTGATGATGTACTTCTTGCTCCAGTAAAAGAATTATTTGGTGATGATTCTTTAGGTGATGAAACGTTATTTGAATATATGATAAGAAATGGTTATAAGTTAAATAGTTCTCGGATTAGTAGTGAAAAGTTATTTAAAATCTGCTACTTAGAACAAAGACCTGATTTATTAGAAGAAGCTAGTATCAGTGACCTACTAAAACCTATTGATGATACTTATACTTATTTTGATTTTCTTTTAGATGCTATTGCTAATAAGGGACTTAAAATTAGAGTACCAAGTCGTCCATGGTCTTCGGATGTTAATGAACATATAAAATATTATACTACTATTGCTAAACATGATATGATGAAATATATTGGAGAAATAAAAGCCGAGAAGCTTTTAAAAAAGTATGGAGATAAAACACTTCTAGAATATTTACTAGATACTGATAGTGATCTTACTTTAAATAAAATTTTATCAGATGATTTAAAGGCTGATCCTGATATTGCTGTTATACTAAAAAATAGAGGGATAGTTCAAAAGAGTGTTAATGTTTCTAAAGAAGAAAATGAATATACGACTAAATATATTGAAAATATTAATAATCATCTTGGTATAGGACCATTACCTGAAGAAGGTGAAAGATTATTAAATGAACTTAAACTACTATTTTTAACTGATGGTAAAAGTGATAAAGATTTAATTACTGGTTTAACTGCAGGATATAGAAATGCTCTTATGAATAACTATGATGTTAATATTATAGAAATTAAAAAACTAATTGAAATTAAAAAAGAAAATAAGGATATATTTTATTATATTAAAAATGCTGATGGTAGTTATTTTTCACCAAGTAATGGTTCTATCTTTTGCGAAAATGCTAATACTAATACATTATTGCATGAGACAGGACATGCTCTTCACTTTTATATAGCAGATATGAAGACTCCTGATGAGTATCAGAAAATAGTTGAGGAAGCAAGAGAAAATCCTGAAGTACTTGCTAAGACTAAAGAATATGCTGCTAATTATAGAAAACTTATAAATAATATTACTTTGTTAGTAGAACAGAGATATGATAGTTTCTTTAAGAGTTATTATAGTCCTGAAAAGGTAGAGGAAATTAAAAAGAATCTTACTAAATCAAAAGAAGATAAAAAGAAAGAATATAAGGAACTTCATATACCTGATGAACAACTGGATATGATTTTAAGTGATATGTATACTCAAGAAGAATATATTGATCATCAAAAAAGAATTTTTATTGAGGATAATGTTGATGCTATAATAAGAAATGAATTTGGTAGTTTGCTTCCTATTGGTGATATTTTAGATGCTATATATGAAGGAAAGTTACATAGTAATACTTTAAAGGATAGTCAGGGAGAAGCTATTTGCAGAACTGGAGGCCATGGACTAAACTACTATTATGCTACTCTTCATGGTTTTGATGAAATGATTGCTAATTTTGCCGCTATTTCAAAGGCAGGGGACGCTGAAGAAAAACTTAAGATGCTTAAATCGATTGTTGGCGATGGAGTATATGATATGATAAGAAACTTCTATTACCAAAATATTTTAAAGATTAATTTAGAAGAAAATAAAGTATATGGAGGTAAGAGATGAATAATGATATGAATGATAAGTTATTTGAACTATATACGTTAGCAGAGCTTAAATATAAGAGGCATTTTGATAATGTTAATGATAATATTTTATTTCCTAGTGGTTGGTATGGTAATAAGAATTATCAAAAAAAAATAGAAATTATTTGTGAAGCAATTAAAACTAATACTTTGATTGTAAATACTAAATCTTATCTAGATATAACTGAAGGGGTAAAGTAATTTACTTCTTTTTTATTTATTTTATCATATAATCTACTATGAAAAATAAATTTATTAAGTCGACAATTATATTAATTATAGGAGGATTAATTACTAAAGTACTTGGTATGATTATTAAGATTGTTCTAACTAGAACGATTGGTACTGAAGGTATTAGTGAATATATGTTAGTACTTCCTACTTTTAATTTATTTATTACTTTATGTAATTTGGGAGTACCTATTGCTATTACTAAACTTATATCAGAAAAGAAAAATAGTAGTAAAAGAATTGTTATTCCTACTACTATTATTGTTTTGTTATATGATCTTATTTTGATATTTATTATATTGTTTATAGCTAAGTATTTAGCTAATAATCTTTTACATAAGAATAGTATTTATTATCCTCTTATTGCTATCGGTAGTACTCTTCCTTTTATTACTTTATCTAGTATTATTAAGGGATATTTTTTTGGTAAAGAAAAAGTATTCCCTATTACTTTATCTAATATTATAGAACAAATAGCTAGACTATTACTTACTACTACTGTTGTTGCTAAGATGATGAATCATTCTTTAATAGCAGCAGTTACTACGGTTGTTCTTATTAATATTATTAGTGAAGGGGCTTCTATTATTATTCTTTTGTTTTTCTTACCTAAAGATAAGATTACTAAGGAAGACTTCTGTAGGGATAATAAATTACTTAGAGAGATTTTTGGTATATCTATTCCTAATACGATGGCTAGATTAATTGGTTCTATTACTTATTTTTTTGAGCCTATTATTCTTACTAATATTTTAAAATATGTTGGATATAATTCGGAATATATTACTACTACTTATGGAGTTATTAATGGATATGTATATCCCTTACTACTTCTGCCTTCTTTTTTTACTTTGGCGATATCTTCTGCTATTTTACCAGTTGTATCTAATAGTTATAGTAATAAGAATTATAGTTATACTAAAAAGAAAATTAAAGAGGCTATTTTCTTTTCTATGATAGTAGGAATACCTGCTACTTTGATATTTATATTTATTCCAGATATTCCTTTAAAGCTAGTATATAATACTACTCTTGGTACGGAATATATTAAAGTAACAGCTCCTTTCTTTTTACTTCATTATATACAGGCTCCTCTTACTAGTAGTTTAAATGGTATGGGTTATTCTAAGACCGCTATGAAGGGTACTTTATATGGGGGTATTATTAAGATACTTAGTCTTGTTATTTTTAGTTTAATGAAGATTGGATTATGGAGTCTTATTATTTCTACTATTTTAAATGTAGTAGTAGTTACTATTCATCATATTTATTATGTTAAGAAATATTTATCTACTAAAATATAATATATTATTTTTATGACCTTAGGCATAAAAATACCTCGGAAGACTATATAGGCTGAAGAGGCAATAAGAAAACAAATACTTAATATAAGTACTTGTTTTTATATTATTCTACGGTTACTGATTTAGCAAGATTTCTTGGTTTATCAATATCACAATCTCTTAATTTTGCTACATTATAAGCAAGCATTTGCATTGGTACTATTACTAGTAATGGGTTTAATATTTCATCATAATCTTCTACTAGGATAGTATAATCAGCAAAATTATTATCTTTAATATTAGTAATAGTTATAATCTTAGCTCCACGAGCAGATACTTCTTTTAAATTACTAATTGTTTTATCACTAATTGTCTTATCAGTAACTACTGATACTACTCCAAAATCTTTATCTATTAGTGATATACTACCATGCTTTAGTTCTCCAGCTTGAAATGCTTCACTATGAATATAAGATATTTCTTTTAATTTTAGACTACCTTCCATACTTAAATAATAATCAATACCTCTTCCCAAATAGAAGATATGTTCTTTATCTTTAAGGATGTTTGCTATATTACTATAATCATATTCATTTATATATTTAGTAATTAAATTAGGTAACAACTTAAGATCTTCAAGTAACTTTGTTTCTTTATTATTATCTTTAAATGCTAATAAAAGAAGAATTAATACTTGGGCTAGATATGCTTTAGTTGTAGCTACTGCTACTTCTATACCTGCTTCTGTATATATAACACTATCTGCTTCTCTTGCTATTGATGAATCTCTTCTATTGACAATAGCTAGTGTATTAATACCGTTTTCTTTAGCTAGTTTTAGAGCCGCTAATGTATCTGCTGTCTCTCCTGACTGTGATATTAGTATTACTAGTGTATCTTTAGTAAAGAAGTTCTTTTGATATCTATATTCTGATGCATAATAGACATCTGTTTTAATATTAGCATACTTCTCTATATAGTATTTACCTATTTGTCCTGCAAAAGATGCTGAACCACAGGCTACTATATCAATATTCTTATATTTCTTAATATTATAAATATCTTTTATTTTATTATTCTTAGTATATAAATTAAGTATATTCTTTACTACTTCTGATTCTTCATTTATTTCTTTTAACATAAAGTGATCATAACCATTTTTACTTATACTATCTATAGTTCCTGCATATTCTTTTACTTCTTTAGTTATTTCTTTTCCTTCACTATTATAATATTTAATATTATCTTGCTCTAATTCTACAATTTCATTATTATTTAATACAATATATTTATTTGTTACATGTAAGATAGCGGGTATATCACTAGCAAACATATTACCATGATCAGATACTCCCACTATTAGGGGGACATCTTTTCTTATACCATATATTTTATTAGGTATATCACTATTTATTATATTAAAAGCATAACTTCCTTTTAATATTTCTTTTAATTTAATTAATGTTTTTAACATATCTTTATTTTCTTTATATAATTTATCTATTAGGACTGCTGCTACTTCACTATCGGTACTAGATTTAAAGTTATAGCCTTCTTTTTCTAATTCTTTTTTTATTTCTTCATAATTTTCTATAATACCATTATGAACTAATGTTATTTTTCCTTGATTATGGGGATGAGCATTAGTGTCTGTTACTCCTCCATGAGTAGCCCATCTGGTATGGGATATTCCTAAGCTTGCTTCATCTTCATAATTTAATATTTGATCTAAGTTTTTTATTTGACCTACTTTTTTATATATTTTGATATTATTATTTTTATCTAAATAGGCTATTCCTGATGAATCATAGCCTCTATATTCTAAGGATTTTAATCCTGTCATTATATTTTTAATTACATTTGTTTTTCCTGCATAACCTACTATGCCACACATATTTTACCTCTTTCTTATATGTGATTATTATTTTGTTATACAATATTGATTTTGTTTTTTATAATAATCTAATGAGTATATAACCCAGAGTAACATCCGCCGAATATTCGATAATTACTCTCCTCGTCAACCTTATTATGGTTCAGGCGCTAGTTTATAATTTACCTCCTTTTATATTTATAAACTTTACTATATTATATCAATATTAATATATTTTGTAAACTATTTATTATTATATTCATTCTAAGCTTTACATCTTAGAATGTCATTCCTAGCCTAGAGTCTAGGAATGAATAGTATTAAGATATTATATTCATGGTGAAATACTTTCTAACTAAGATAATTCCAAATAAAAAATATATACATGTTATTAAAAAACGAACATATATTTTGAAAAAGTATTGCTATTTTTATTAAAATTTGATAAAATGTATACAGGAAGAGAAATTTATCCATAATAAAAATGGGTAACACCTTGTGTGAAGGTGTTCTCTCCATTGTTTAAATGAAGGCACCCCCCTGGGTGCCATCTTTTTTATTTTCTGTGTATCATATTATCAATATAGATAATAGTGATAAGAGTAATCCAAGCAATGCAAGGACTAGTTCCATTACTCAAGCCTCCAAAACCCCCAAGGGTATTAATAAAGGTCTTTTCATCATAGAATCACTCCTCTCCCTTGAGATAATCAAGAAATTGGAGAGACGCACCTTATTGGTGTTACCTAGATAATTGTACTATAATTTTACTTAATAGTCAATATAATACGACTATTTATTTTAATTTATATATACATACAATTGTTTATAATAGAGACTATTATATAGGCTCTATTATACCACGTAAAACTTAAATTTATTTAAGGTTGAAGTGGAACAAAAAAGAGATTAGATATAAATCCTATCTCTTTTATTTTTAACTTTCTTTTCAGTATAATATTTATCTACTAAAACAACTTCTTTATTTTTAAGACTTAACTTAGTATCAATAATTCTTTGATTAGTAGAACCTCTAAAAACACAATCTAAACTCTTCTTCTCTAAAATAAATGGACCATCTACTAAAACATCGATAAGTTTTAAAAATTCAATTATTTTATTATTATCTTTAGCTAATTTAATAAGTGTTTCATAAGTAAAACCAGTATAACACCATATATTCATTTTTTTACTTTTAATATATTTAGCAATCTCTATACATTCTTCTACTTGATAGAAAGGATCTCCTCCCGAAAAAGTAATACCATCTTGTCCTTCTAATGCATCAATTTGTTCTTTAACTTCTTCGATATCAATTAGAAAACCATCATCAAAAGAATGAGTCTGAGGATTTTGACATCCAGGGCACTTATGCAAGCACCCCTGTGTCCAGAGTACTGCTCTTATACCTTCACCATCTACTATACTATCAGGCATAAGAACAGAACTAGCAAGTCTAATCTTCATTATTTATTAGATAGTAATCCTTCAGTACCGTGTTTTACTCTATCTCTTTCTTCTGCTCTTTTACCATTATTAAATCTGTCTACAGTACCTACTAGATATCCAGTAATTCTTCTAATTCTTTCAAAACCTACACCCTCACCTACTAATTTTTCTTTAGTTTCTTCTTTCATTTTAATTACCTCTTTTCTTTATTTAACAATTACAACTATTTTTATAGTCATTTACTCTTTCTATTGGAACACCTTCATATGCTTTTCTACCACATCCAGGACAAACGTCTCCTATTACACCAACATATCCACATACTGGATCTCTATCTACTGGATGGTTAATTGCAGCATATCCCATATCATTTTCATACATTAATCTAATTATCTTTTCAAATGCTTCTAAGTTATTAGTAGTATCTCCATCTAATTCTATATAACTAATATGACCAGCATTAGTATATTTATGATATGGACCTTCCTTCTTAATTTTATTTACTATTGATATATTATAATATACTGGTACATGGAATGAATTAGTATAGTATTCTCTATCAGTAACACCTTTAATCTTACCATATACAGCTTTATCTATATTAATAAATCTACCAGATAAACCTTCTGCTGGAGTAGCAAGCAAAGTAAAGTTTAACTTATATTCCTTAGCATACTCATCACATCTATTTCTCATAAATTCAATAATCTCAAGTCCTAATTTTTGAGCCTCTTCACTTTCACCATGATGTTTACCAATTAAAGCTTTAAGACATTCAGCAAGTCCTATAAAACCAATTGATAAAGTACCATGTTTAAGTATCTTTCTTAATCTATCATTAGGTTTTAATTTATCTGAATCAATCCATACTCCTTGTCCTAATAAGAATGGAAAATTATAAAGTCTCTTATTACATTGAATTTCAAATCTTTCAAGTAATTGATCTTTAACTAAATCCATTAGTTCTCCTAGTTCTTCGTAGAAGCCTTTCATATCAGTCTCATCATTTCTTACAATACCATGTTTAATACCAAGTCTAGGTAAGTTAATTGAAGTAAATGATAAATTACCACGACCTGGAGTAACGGCCTTATCTTCATCTACTACATTACCAATTACTCTAGTTCTACATCCCATATATCCTACTTCTGTATTATAGTCTCCTTTAAAATAAGGTTTATTAAATGATGAATCCATAAATGAGAAGTTAGGGAATAATCTCTTTGAAGATACCTTACATGATAATTTAAATAAATCATAGTTAGGATCTTCTGGATCATAGTTTACACCTTTCTTAACTTTAAATATTGATATTGGGAATATTGGAGTTTCATTCTTACCAAGGCCAGCATCAACAGATAATAAGAAATTCTTAATAACCATTCTACCTTCAGGTGATGTATCGGTACCAAAATTAATACTAGAAAACGGTACTTGAGCACCCGCTCTTGAATGCATTGTGTTTAGATTATGTACAAATGCTTCCATAGCTTGATATGTTTGCCTATCTGTTTTCTTATAAGCTGTTTCATAAGCTTTTTTAAAGATTCTCTTTACTTCAGTACTCTCTTTATAAATAGGTTCAAATATAGTAATATCTAAGTCAATACTAGATAACTTATCAATTTCTTTCTCTACTCTATCCATATTTATAAAACTAATAAAATCAGTAAAATCTAATAATTCATATACTGCTTGTTTAAACATCTTTTTAAATGTTTTAAGTACACCAGGTGCTAAATAATAGTCAAATGCTGGTATAGATTGTCCTCCGTGTTGATCATTTTGATTAGATTGGATAGCTATTGCTGCTAGTGCTGAATAACTCATAATGTCTTTAGGTTCTCTAAGATGTCCATGTCCAGTAGAAAAACCACCTTTAAATAATTTATTCAAATCTATTTGCATACAAGTAGTAGTACCCATGGCTTCAAAATCCATATCATGAATATGAATATCACCATTATCATGAGCTTCGGCAAATTTCTTTTTCATTAAATATGTCTCAGTAAATACTCTTGATATAGTACTACCAAATTGTAACATAGTACCCATTGCAGAATTACCATCAATATTAGCATTCTCTCTTTTGCTATCTTCTTCATTTGCAGACTTAAGTCCAAGTCCTTCGATACTCTTTTGCAACTTAGCTTGAATTTTATCATCTCTAAATGCTATACGAGCTGCTGCTCTTCTTTGACGATATTCTGAAAATGATTCATACACATCAATATAATCATATTTTTTTAGCATATCTTCAATCAAATCTTGAACTTCCTCTATTTTTATTTTTCCTAGTGGTAAATATTCTTTAGCTATCTTCTTAATAACTGCTTGATATACTTTTTGAATATCTTTCTCACTATATTTTTTTTCATCTTCTTCAATTAAAATACTATCAAAGCCTTTCTTAATAGCAAGAGCAACTTTAGTTCCATCAAACTCTACTTTCTTACCATTTCTTTTAACTACTTCAATAGTTTCTAACTTTTCTTCAGTTTCAACCATACTTCTTCCTCCTACCTTACAGATACCATTATATAGTCTAGAAAGATCTTTGTCAATACTTTTTGTTCGTATTTTTTATTTTTTACATTTTTTCTGTTTTTTTAGTTTTTTGTTTTTTCAGTTTTTGTATTTTTTGCATTTTTTATATTTTTATCAAATTATTATTTTTGTATCTTATATTGTATAATTACTTATATTTAAAGACTTTATATGTATTTTTATTAATTTTATTTGTAAATTATTTTTTTATTTTTTCTTATTTTGTAAAATACATTGTTTCTTATTTTTTTAATTTTCTTTGATTTTATAATTTTAATATACAAGTTAACTGTTCGTGTGTTTTGAACATAATTCCTTATAAATAAAGCAATTAAAAAGAGAAAAAACTAGTAGTTAACTTTTTCTCTATCGTACATATATCTTATTTTAATTTCTTAGTTAAAATTTTTGGTTTAGTATAATAATATTCATTGATATCTTCTACAAAATCTTTTTTCGTTTCTTCTCCAATAGTCACTATCTTATCCAAAGATTCTTTATCTTCACATCCTGTATATATTTTAGTAGTAACATATTCATCTTTATGTAGTTTAGTCATGCTGTGTACTATTACATAATTAACATCCTCTAATAACTTTATTCTTCTAGTAACACCCTTTTCTAATCTACAAAGAGAACCATCAACTGGAGAATCATATAACACATATGGATTAATTTCATCTACTGTTGTTTTAATTTTATCAGTATCAGTTACTAACATTTGACTAATATCCATATATTTACCCGTTCCTCCTATTAAAGAATATACTAAATTAGGAGTGCATCCACTAAACTTTACATTATATTTCTGTTCTAATATTTTAAACTTAACCAATATATCTGCTAATTTCTGAATAATAATAGCTTGTTCTTCCTTAATCGGAGACTTTTCTACCGTCATAGGGCAAAGATTATACATTCCATTATTATTAAGTCTAAGTTCTCTAGTACTATCTATAAATATTTCAGATATACTACTCACATCAACTCTTTTAAACAAATTATTAGTTTTAACCTTAAACATCTTACCATAATCACCAAATGCAAAATAAGGATATAATTGCTCGCCTAATTCCATAATATTATATTCTTCTACTCCATCTCTTTTAAGAGCAAAAAATAATTCTCTAAAAAAATTAAATTCATCTATCTTTCTCATACCAAACATTCCTCCTCTCGATTGATGACAACTATTATACCATAATTAAAAGAACCACACAAGTAGTTCTTTATATTCTATTGGTACCAGCCAAGGGACTTGAACCCTCACACTATCACTAGTAGTAGATTTTGAGTCTACCGCGTCTACCATTCCGCCAGGCTGGCATTACTACTAAATTATATAATAATTTTAGTAGTTTGTAAATAATTTTCTATCATTTATTTTATAAAAATGATTTTATCAAATTCCCCTGTATCTGGAGACACACCAACAATAAAAGAAATTTTATTGGAACTATCTATTGTTCCTTCCATAGCGTAATTACCATCATCGCAAAACTCAATCCTAGTAATTTGTGTTTCACAAGCATTAGGATTGGAACAAAGATCCATACTATAAGTACAATTACCATTCACGCTACCAGCAGTACCAACATCGGTAGGATTAACAATACAACTACCATCACTATTAAGCTGTATATATCTATCTTCCCAATAATACTTACCTGTGTAATTATATTTAATAGGAGTCTTCTTAGTAGTATCGTTAGAAGAAGTTTTAGACTCTTTTACATAATCATTATTACTTCTATTATCATTAACTTTCTCTTTCCATATAGCTTTAAGTACAATATCCTTATTTATACCGCTACCAAAATCATATTTATTCCCTTCGAATTGCCATTCTACAAAAGTATAACCATCTTTAGTAGGATTCTCTGGTACAATAGCTTTATCATTTTCTTCTACAATTTGATCTGGTGTAGCACTTCCACCATCACTGTCAAAGGAAACAGTGTATTTGTTTTTAATATTTTTATTCTTTATTACTTCATCAAGTTTAGTGCTGTCCATAATTTCTATATTTAAAATATCAAAGTATTCATTATTTTCTAAATATTTTTTATTATCCCAATTGGAATAATAATTAACTTTATCAAAGGTAATATTGTTTTCTTTTGCCACATTTATAATTTTATTAATCGCATTAGAAAGTTCTAGTTTCTTAAAATCAATATCTTTATAAATGTTTTTAGCGTCGTTGTTGTATAGATTAAAATCTGTAACAATTGGGTTACTACACTCATTCTTTTGGCAAGTTACTGAAAAAGTTAGTTTGACGATTGGATTAATACTAACATATGCATCATAATATTTAGTTTCTTTTGTATTTTTATTATTATTTAGAAAGATAAAAACTACCACTAATATTATAAAAACGGCAATACCTCCTGCTAAAAGTATTTTCTTTTTTCTATTCATTATATCACCTCTATTTATGAATAAACATAGCATCTCCAAATGAGAAGAAACGATATTTCTCTTCGACTGCATGTTTATAAGCATTTAATATTATTTCTTTACTAGCAAAAGCTGACACTAACATTACTAAGGTAGATTTAGGTAAATGAAAATTAGTAATAAGTCCATCTATACCCTTAAATTCATATCCAGGATAAATAAAGATATCCGTCCATCCAGAACACTCTTTAAATGTATTATATTTATTCATAATTGTTTCTAATGTCCTAGTAGTAGTAGTACCTACTGCTATTATATTTCTTCCTTCTAATTTAGCCTTATTTAGAGTATCAGCCACTTCTTTAGTCATACTATAAAATTCACTATGCATTTTATGCTTAGTAACATCTTCTACTGCTACTGGTCTAAAAGTACCTAGTCCTACATGTAAAGTAACATAACAAATGGTAATACCTTTATTTTCTATCTCTTTTAATAATTCCTTAGTAAAGTGTAGTCCTGCTGTTGGGGCAGCAGCACTACCAATATTTTTAGCATATACTGTCTGATATCTATCTTTATCATCTAATTTAACTTTAATATATGGAGGAAGTGGCATAGTGCCAAGCTCATCTAATATTTCATAAAAAATACCATCATATATAAAAGTAAATTCTCTAATACCATCTTCTCCTATCTTAGTACATTTAGCTTTAAGCTTACCATTACCAAAAGAAATAATAGTATCTTCTTTAACTCTTTTAGCAGGTTTAACTAAACATTCCCAGTTATCCTCATTAATATTCTTAAGTAGTAATACCTCAATAACTGCTCCTGTATCTTCTTTTTCTCCTATTAATCTAGCAGGCATAACCTTAGTATCATTAAGAACTAAAACATCTCCCTTATTCAAATAATTAACTATATCATAAAATTTATCATCAATCATATTACCATTATTCTTATCAAGTACTAATAATCTAGATTCTTCTCTATGTTCTAAAGGTACTTGAGCAATAAGTTCCTCAGGTAAATAATAATCAAAATCATCTGTCTTCATAATCTTCCTTCTTTCTCTAATATTATACATCACATAGCCCTATATAACAAGAAAAAACTTCATCACTGAAGTATATTTCTATATTTATTTTATACAGATAACTTATATGGACTTGAACTTGTACCAGTTCCCGCCTTGATACTTAGTTCAGAGTTTAGATAAAGGACTGGCGCAACCCCATTGGCATTATAGGTTATGCCGTCGTGTCCGATGACAATATTGTTTGACGAAGTGATATTCCACGCAGTGTTTGGGCTATTGTAAAAAGTTAATAATGACCAACCATAATTTGGTGCCATTATAGAATACATCCAGTTATTCGATGCACATGTGCTATCACTATAATTTATTAGTTGTTTTGTACATTTCCCTAGATCCGCAGCATAACCATAGTCACTTAGATAAGGTAAAGCTATCTTGCCTGCCCATTCTGTTGGTCTTCCAGTATATACTACTCCTCCTCTTTCATAGTCATATACTTCATTTGGATATATTGAATTACCTGCCAACCCTCCTAGATAATATGTTGTATTTGATATTAAGTTTTTTGTTATATCATTTTTAATTCCTGTTGAAGTAAAATCACATGCCACAGTTGCATTATTTATTCCTGAATAACAATTACCACTTTTACTATTATAATATAAACTTCCACCTGTAGTTTCTGATTCATAACCTGGATTTAATAATTTCATTAGTCTGGCATCTGTCCAGTCATTTTTTCCATTTGCAGTTTCTGCGCCAGTTGATATATTCTTATTATCCCAAGCGTATGTTCCTATTTGACTACCTCTTATTAGTTTTATTTTGCCATCAAATACTCCAATTATTCTCCATGTTTCACATGTAGATGATGATTGATTAGAGTAATCTGAACAATTAAAATAAATATAATTATTTGGTGATGCTCCATAATATCTAATATCACCTGCTGTGTCTTTCATAAGACTATGAGTAGTATCATACTGATATGTTATACTATTATTAGTTACTGTAGTTTTAGTGGCATTATTATATAAAGTTGTTATAGTACCAGCAGCAGATGTTTTTCTAGTTAGTTCTTTCTTTGTTTTAGTAGCAGTCTCTAACTTAATATTAAATGAAAACGATTTGCCTACATATTTAAATTGGTTATCACTATTGGTACAATTAGCAATATCTCCGGCACATGATTCACTAATCCACATTAAAAATACATAGGTGGAGGCTGTTGTTGTTAAGTCTTGCTGAGTAGTAGTAAGTACCATTCTATTATTTTCCATTACATCAAATGATGGTGAAAAATCTCCACTAGATAGTAAAGTATTATTTTTATATAATCGCCATTTAACATTACTATCTTTTAAAGCGTCATCCATAGTTATGTTTCTAAGAGATATATCATATATAGAATTTGCTGGATTTGTTGATTTGCCAGTTACTGTAAATTTTACTTTTAAGACTCTAGCATCAGTAACTGATGTTCCTGTTACTAAGGAATCTTCTATTGGAAGCATTTTACCAGTACTTGTAACTGTACTACTATTTACTGAACTATCGTAAGATATAGTTGCAGATATATTACCAGTAGTAGTATTTATAGCAATAGGGTTAAAATTACCTACTTTTATAGCTACGGTTACTCCTGTTATTCCTAAGACAATAACTAATAACATAACTATTATGAATTTACTATTATTTTTTATTATATTTTTCATACTTACTCTCCTATCTATTACTTATTTAATTATACAATATAAAAATTTTTTTATCAATATTATTTACAAAAAAATAAAAATATAGTAATATTAATATAGTAAGAAGAATGAAAGAAGGAATTATGAAAATATGAAAATGAAAAAAATTAAATTATTATTACTGTTATTAGGAGTATTTATATTATCTGGATGTAATATAACTAAAGATAGTATGGAAGATATTGAAATATATACTACTATATATCCTATTAAATATTTAATTACTAGTTTATATGGTGATCATGCTGAAGTTAATAGTATTTATCCTGCTGGTGTTGATACTAATGAATTTAAGTTATCAGATAAGAAATTAAAAGAATATTCTAATACTGACTTGTTTGTATTTAATAGTTTAGATAGAGAAAGAGATTTTGCTGTTAAAATGATTAACTATAATAAAAATTTGAAAGTTATAGATGTATCTATGGGTATGAATTATGATAATAATATTGCAGAACTTTGGCTTAATCCTTATAACTACTTGATGATGGCACAAAATACTAAGAATGGACTTCTAGAATACATTTCTAACCCTTATTTAATATCTAATGATGAAGGTACTGGTATTGAAAATAAATATGAAGAATTAAAATATAATATTTCAAGATTAGATGCTGATATGAAAGAAGCTATTAGTCTTGCTCCATATAAAACAGTAGTAGTAGATTCTAACTTATTTAAATATTTAGAAAAGTATAGTTTAAATGTTATATCACTTGAGGAAGATGATAAATTAAATGAAAATACTATTAGTGAAGTTAAAAAATTAATTAGAAATGGTCAAATTAAATATATATATTCTGCTAGTGAAACCACTAACGATACTTGTAAAAATTTGATTGATAATTATGGTGTTGAACTTGTTACTATTAATACTATGGAGTCTATTGATGGTAATGTTAGTAACTCAAATGAGAACTATGTAACGATAATGAATAATAATTTAGAATTATTTAATAAAGAATTATACAAATAATCAAAAAGTACTAGACAAAATAAAAAAAATGTAATATAATTATATTACATTTGACGGCGAGATAGCTCAGTTGGCTAGAGCATTCGGTTCATACCCGAAGGGTCGAGGGTTCGAATCCCCCTCTCGCTACCAAGAGATAATTAAACTCAAGCATTATAGCTTGAGTTTTTTAAATAGTTTTTTTATTTTGGATTCTTTCTTGATACTGTTAGGTAACATTTACTGAATACGGGTTAGATTTTTGCACTCAAGAAACTATCATAGAAATAAAGAATGGTATGGAAAAGCACGTTAGTAAATCTGATGTATTTAGAAAAGAGTCTTTAATTACATTACAAAATAAAATGAGAACTTTATGTATTGAGTAATTTAATCAAGGGTATAATTTGGATTCTATTTCAAAGAAAAAATAAAAAGAAAGAACTGTTGGTATTCATGTTTCTGATATGGATAACTATATTATACTTAAAAATAACAAATTAATATTTAATTTTGTGTTTTTTTAATTGCCTAACGTATTCTTTTTTCTCGTGACTTCTTGTAAATTTTTTTATTACTATTTACATATGTAATATTACAATCATCAACATTATTAATTAAATTGTAATATGCTAATTTATTCATAGCGCCATTTATTATATTTTTGTTTATTAAATATTCTAATTCTTTTTCTGAAAATAATCCATAATCAATTAGTTCATTGCCAGTAATATTTTTTTCATTTGTTTTAATACAATTATTAGCAATTACTATGTATGTCTTTGAATTATCAGTGCCTGGAGATGTATAAGCTTCATCTACTAAAAATAAATCATCACTAATATAGCCTGTTTCTTCTTTCAATTCTCTTTTTGCTGCTTCAATTGGATCTTCATTATTTTCTATATATCCAGATGGAAATTCAGCAATTAATTTATCGTTGATTCTATTTTGAATAGTAATTATATATTCCTTATCTTGAGTTATTGCAATTACTATAACAGAATCTTTTCCAGCATTTTTAATAATTTTTTCTTTTGATACTATATTTTCATTTGGCAACCTATATGTTTCCCTTAAAATTTGAAGAAAGTTACCACTATATAATACTTCTTTTTGGATAAATTTACCTTTAACTTTTTTATATAATTCATTAATTCTATCTAATAAAATTTTTTCTTTATATTCAGGACTTCTGATATAATTCAATTTTTCAATTCTATTTTTAGTTTGAACAACACAATCATTTAATTTTTTGTTTTCTGCATTTAATAATTCTTCTTCAAATATTCTTCTAATCTCACGAGAATGAACATATCTTTTAGAATATATTATTATCTTATCTTTTTCAAATTTATCTATATCTTTTTTTGGAATTTCTTTTTTATCATTGCTATATCCATTATTACGTATATTTTCATATATTCCGTAAAGATAGTTATCATGGTCGCCAAAACATGGCCCATAACATTCTTCTGATGCATCATAATAACCAGAAAAAATATATATTGGTTCTTCTATTAATTTTTGATTATTTTGTATCGTGTCAGAATTGATACTCCAATATTCTCTACATCTCATTAAATTATATAAAGTTAATTTAAATTTTAATGATTCTGCATCTATCCATAATTTTTCTAATACATATTTTTTTTGTTCATCGTATTGAAAGTTTAATGAAGATAAATAATCTTTTGGTAAATCAATTTCAATAATTACATCTTTTAAATTTTCTTTTGTTAAACTATCATCCCTTGGAAATGCGCTCCAAAGTTTTTTTAATATTTCATTCAATTTAATTTTATAACTATTTAACGTTCTATAAATTTCAAGTTTTTCTGTTTCTGATAATATTTTATTACTGCTAATTTGAGCAATACTATCAATATATTCTAATTCCTCTCTTTTTATTTTTTCAAATTCGTTTTTATTTAATTCATAATTCATAATATTATTCCTTCCTTTTAATTACATTTTATCACTTATATATTGATAAGTATAATATATTTATGTTATAATACCGATAAGGAGAGCTTATAATGAATATAGATTTAGAATTATATAAAGTTTTTTATATTGTTGCGAAAAATAAGCATATGACTAAAGCTAGTGAAGAACTACATATTTCACAACCTGCAATATCACAATCAATAAAGAAACTTGAGGATCAATTAGGTGGAACATTATTTCTAAGAAGTAATAAAGGAATGGAATTAACTGAAGAAGGGAAAATGTTTTATGAATATGTTAAAGGTGCTTTAGAACTTATTAATGATGCAGAAAATGAATTTACATCTTTTAAAGATTTGACAAAAGGAGAAATAAAAATTGGTTGTTCAACAACATTAACTAAATTAATTTTAATGAATGCTTTAAAAGAATTTCATAAAGAATATCCAAATATAAATATTAATATAACGAATAATTTAACAAGTAATTTAATAAGCGATTTAAAATTGGGTAAATTGGATTTTGTAGTTTTTAATGAAAGTAATATAAAAGAAACTAATTTACATTTAGAAAAAATAAAAGAATTAAAACAGGGTTTTGTCTATAATCCTGAATTTTATAATGGTGAGGTTAATAATTTTGAAGAATTAAATAAATTACCTCTAATTCTTCAAAAAGAAGAATCTAACAGTAGAAAGTTATTAGATTATATTGCTCTACAAAATGGTGTTAAACTTATACCTAAAATGGAAGTTGTAAGTCAAGAATTGATTACTGAATTTGTTAATATAGGTTTGGGGATTGGATTTTCTATAATAGATTTAGCAACTAGAAATTATAAAAATCTTAAAGAACTAAAAATTAATAGAAAAGTACCAAATATAAATATATATTTAGCAACTAATAAATCCATTTCTTTAACTTTTGCAAGTAAAATGTTTATAAAATATTTAAAAGCATAAAAATATATGATGTTATTGTTGTAGAGATTAGTTATTTGTTAACTAATTACTTAGGTTTCAGATATGTTATATCCACGTACCAAGAGATAATTAAACTCAAGCATTATAGCTTGAGTTTTTTAAATAGTTTTTTTATTTTGAATTCTTTCTTGATACTGTTAGGTAACTCTACTCCATTTACTGAAGAAATGTAATTACCATTTTGATCTTTAATTAAAAATAGTTCTTCTAAATCTAGTCTTTCTTCTAATACATATTCTTTTTTTATTAACTTATTATATATGTTTTTAGATATTGGCTTTATTATTGGATATGCCTGAGGATATATTTCATATTGTCCTATTATCATATCATAAATAATATCATCTTCTATTAAATTATTTTTATATTCTTTTTCTATTGTCCATATATTAATAGGATATATCATTATATTATCCATATTTACCCCTATCTATTATACCAATGTTTCTTTTTGGTCTTTTTTTTATCGTTATGTCTTGATAATAAATAGTTATAATCTTCTCTAAAATCTCTTATATCTATTTCTACTAATGTTTCTTCAAGTACATAAGCTTTTTTATTATTATCAGTTGTATAATTTATATCATTAATTAAATCTAAATAGTTATATTTATCATCACTATATAGTACTAATTTTTCTGTATAAGCATCTTTTTTTATAGTCTTATTATGATGGATATCTCCAATATAATAATTATTTACCATAATTTAATATTCCTTTAAATAATTTATCTGATATTGTATTTAGATCTATTTCAAAAGATACTTCTAGTTTTAATGTTTTTCTGATATCTTCAATTATATATTTATAATTACTAATAATAATATATATGTTAAATAAAGATATAATAGTATAAATAATAGCTATAATGTTTATAATGGTATAATTAAATATTTCACTAATTAGTAATATACATGAAAGTTTAAAACATGTTTGTAATATTTTTACTATCATTTTTGTAAAAAAGTAATTATAATTATATTTAGCAATTTCTATTTGATTATCTAAATGAGTTTTATTCATACTACCACATCTCCTTTACAGGTTTATATTCTACAATAAATTAACTTTGATGTCAATATAAATATGGTAATAATTATCTATAATACTTTATTTAATATAGTAAATAATAATAATGTAGTCTGTTAAACTATTTAAAGGAGATGTTGTTTTATGTTTTTTAAAATTTTAAAAAACAAGATTCTGCTTCCTTCCCTACTTGCATTATTTATTATACCCAATACTATCCTTGCCTATTCAGATTATATAATTGCTGGTGGTGAAAACATTGGTATTGAACTTAATTCTAAAGGTGTTATTATTGTAGGTACTTATGATGTATCAGGAGTTAATCCTGCTAGTAAAGCTGGATTACAAACTGGTGATAAAATTATTAAAGTTAATAATACTGATATTACTAATATTGAGGATATGCTTAGTTTAATTGAAAAAACTAATAATAAAGAAAATATTAGTATTACTTATATGCGTGGTACTAAAGAAAACACTACTAATTTAAAATTAAGTAAAACAGAGGATAATGTCTATAAAACAGGATTATATGTTAAAGATAGTATAACTGGTGTTGGTACTCTTACTTTTATTGATCCTAATACTAAATTATTTGGAGCTTTAGGACATGAAATTATTGAAAAGAATACTGGACAAAGATTGGAAATTAAAGATGGTAAAATATATGGTTCTTCAGTAACCGGTATTACTAGAAGTGATATTGGTAAACCAGGAGAAAAAAATGCTAAATATGATAGTAGTAAAGTCTTTGGAACAGTAAGTGAGAATACTTCTAGTGGTATATTTGGTAAGTATACTACGGATATTCCAGATAAGAAATTATTTGCTGTTGCTAAAGAAGAGAATGTTAAAACTGGTAAAGCAAGTATTTTGACTGTTATTGATGGTAATACTATTGAAAGTTTTGATATTAATATTTTAAGAATTAATAATAATGGTAATAGTACTAAAAATATTTTATTTGAAATTACTGACGAAAAATTACTTAAAGATACTGGTGGTATAGTACAAGGTATGAGTGGTAGTCCTATTATTCAAGATGATTATATTATTGGAGCAGTAACTCATGTGGTTGTAGATGATCCTAGTAAAGGATATGGTATATTTATTACTAAAATGTTAGAAGAAGCAGAAAATTAAAAAAGAGGATTTGTTCCTCTTTTATTTTAAGCACACCAATTGTTTTCTTTTTTTAATTTATTTATTATATTATTATGTTCTGTTTCATTTTTTGACATATATAATTTACCTTTGCAATCATTTACAAAATAATAGTAATTATGTTTTTCTGGATTTAATACGGCTTCAATTGACTCTATAGATGGATTTCCAATTGGTCCTACTGGTAAGCCTTTATTATAAGCACATCTAGTATTATACTTGTTAGAACAGTCATTTAATTCAACAGAAGTAAGTCTATTCGTAGACCAATCATCTATTTTGGCTCCATAATAGGATGTAGCATCGCTACCTAAAGTAGGAAAGTATTTAGAATCTAGCCTATTTAAGAATATACCAGCAACTGACTTACGATCATCTTTATTGGCAACTTCAAGTTCTACTACTGAGGCTAAGGTTATTATTTCATGAATACTAAGTTTGTTATTTGTAATGCTATCTTTATACTTTGATAATTTGTTATCGGTTTCATCTAGCATCTTAGTAATTATATCTTTTATATCTGTATCTTTCATTACATTATAGGTATCAGGAAATAAATAACCTTCAAGTGGATAATAAATATTTTTGTTTTTAATGTCATTAGTTAAGAACCAATATTTGCTAATTAATTCATCAATATAATTATTGTCATTCATAATAGTTATAATGCTATCATAACTATTATTAGTCTTTTTTGAAATTAACTTTGCTATACCTCTAACATTTATTCCTTCTTTAAAGGTTATATTGTTTTCGTTAGTTTTACCTTCTTCAAGTAAAGATACTATTTTTTTTACTCCCATATCTTCACTAAAATTATAGGTACCTGCTTTTAGGTTTGTTTTATTAGTTAATCTTGTATAAACTTTAAAGATAGTTATATTTTTTATTAAATTATTTTCTTTTAATGTGTTAGCAATACTATTAATACTACCTGCTTTAATAGTTACTTCTTTTAGGGTATTATCATTTGATACTTTTGCCATATTTATATTATAAAATGTACATACTGACACTACTAAAAAGAATGATATCACAACTAGCGCAAGGGCTATATTTCTAAACCTCTTCATAATTCCTCCATGTCAAAAAAAACTATTTGTCTTCTTTCTTTTCTTTTTTTGATTCTTCAGTAATTGAAGTTATTATAGTTTCTATTATTTTCCATTCTCTTTCTGTTTCTACTGGTAATAACTCAAGCGGCTCAGCATCTGGTTTAAATACTGATGCGTATACTTTGGTATTTCCTTCTTCATCTTTGGTATTATCTGTATATACCATATAATTCTTTTTTGTTTCATCTGATTCAAAAGTAAATAGTATTTCAAATTCTATTTCTTTTCCTTCTCTATCAATTACTTTAAATGTATTTTCTTTATTCATGTTCATTTTTCTCCTTATTTAAATAGTCTTGTAATATTATTTGAGCGGCTATACTATCTACTTTTTTCTTTCTTTTTTTGCGGGATATATCAGCTTCAATTAAAATTGAATTTGATATTACTGAGGTTAATCGCTCATCAAAAAAGATTACTGGAATATTAGTATTTTCTTCTAGTATTCTTTTATATTTAGTAGTTATTTCTGCTCTTTCTCCTAAAGTATTATTCATATTTTTAGGCAAACCTAATATTATTTTTTGAATGTCATATTCTTTAATAATATTCTTTATCTCATCTATTGTACTTAAATAATCTTCATCTTTAAAGAAGATAGTTTTAAGTGAGGAAGCTATTGTTAATGTTGTATCAGATATGGCAAGACCTACTGTCTTACTACCTAAGTCTATTCCTAAATATCTCATTTTAAATAATTTTTTAATAATTCTTCTACTAAAGTAGTTCGATCTATTTTAGCTATTCTGTTTCTTGCTTCTTTGTACGATGAAATATAACCTAAATCTCCTGATATGATATAACCTACTATTTGATTTATAGGATTATATCCTCTTTCTGCTAATGCTTCAATACAAGCTTCTAGTGTTTCTCTAACGCATTTATCTGTTACTTTAGATACATCAAATAATGTAGTATTCTCATTCATAATATCACCTTCTATAATATAATTTTATCATATTATTTTTATTTTCACAACATTTTTTAACAATTCTTTTACTCTTACATAAACTATGGTAGGTGAATATCTATGTTTAATAATTTTTTTAACTTCTTTCGTTTATGTGCAGGTTTTAAATTATTTTTATTTTTAATGGTATTAATGTTAATGATTATTACTTTTTATCAAATGTTAATTACTTTATTTGCTCCTTGTTTTGGTAATGTTTTTATTTTATTACTTGAATACTTAGCTTTAATTTGTTTAGGCTTTTGGTTAATATTTGGATGTTAAAAGACTGCTACTAATTGTGGTCTTTTAATTATATTATTTTATTTTTATGACCTTAGGCATAAAAATATCTCGGAAGACTATAGGCTGAAGAGGAATTAAAAAAGAAAACTAATTAATAGTCTTCTTTATATATTTATTTATCATTTTCTAAATCAAAGATAATATCTCTAAGTTCCATAGCTCTTTCAAAATCTAGGTTAGAAGCAGCACTTTTCATCTCTTTAGTAAGACTATCTATTAAATCTAATTTTTCTTTCTTACTTAATTTAGATTCTTTTTCAACTTTCTTTTCTGTCTCATTAGAAATAACTTCAGGTATATCTTTAATAATAGTTTTAGGTATAATACCATGTTCTTTATTATATTTTTCTTGGATATTTCTTCTTCTTTCGGTTTCAGTAATAGCTTCATTCATACTATCAGAAATAATATCAGCATACATAATAACCCTTCCACTGCTATTACGTGCTGCTCTTCCTATTGTCTGAATTAGACTTCTAGTACTTCTTAAGAAGCCTTGTTTATCAGCATCCATAATGGCTATTAGACTTACTTCTGGTATATCTATTCCTTCTCTTAATAGGTTTATTCCTACTACTACATCATATTTACCTAGTCTTAAGTCTCTTATTATTTTTAATCTTTCTAAAGTCTTTACTTCACTATGTAAATAAGCTACTTTAATATCTAGACTCTTTAGATAGTTAGTTAATTCTTCGGCCATTCTAATTGTTAATGTTGTAATTAATGTTCGTTCATTCTTTTCTATTTGTTTATTTATTTCTTCAACTAGGTTATCTATTTGATTTTTGGTTGGTCTTACTTCTATTAATGGGTCTAATAGTCCAGTTGGTCTAATTATTTGTTCTACTACTTTATTATTTACTCTCTCCATTTCATAGTCTCCAGGAGTAGCACTTACATAGATTACATCATTTAATTTTTTAGTAAATTCTTCAAACTTTAATGGTCTATTATCAAGAGCACTAGGTAATCTAAAACCATAGTCTACTAAGTTCATTTTTCTAGCTCTATCGCCATTATACATAGCTCTTACTTGAGGTAATGTTACATGGGATTCGTCTATTACGAGTAAGAAATCTTTGGGAAAGAAATCTATTAAGGTATTCGGAGACTCACCTTCTTCTTTTAGTGCTATATGTCTTGAATAATTCTCAATACCACGACAAAAGCCTGTTTCTGATAACATCTCCATATCATAATTTACTCTTTCTTCAATTCTTTGCGCTTCAATTAATTTATTATTCTCTTTAAAGTATTTTACTCTTTCTTCTTTTTCTTTATTTATTCTCTCTATACTTATCTTTAATCTTTCTTCATCAGTTACAAAGTGAGAGGCTGCAAATATGGATACAGTCTTTTTATCTTTTAGAATATGGCCAGTAATGGTATCTACTTCACTTATTCGATCTATTTCATCTCCAAACCACTCTATTAGTAAACCATTTGTTCTTTCATAGGCTGGTACTATTTCTAGAGAATCTCCTCTTACTCTAAAAGTTCCTCTTTTTAAATCAATATCATTTCTTTCATATAACATTTCTATTAATTTTTTTAATATTATATCTCTATCTATAGTATCTCCAACAGTAAGAGTTAACATCTTCTTTTTATATTCTTCTATTTCTCCTATTCCATAGATACATGATACTGAGGCTACTACTATGACATCACTTCTTGATATTAAGGCTGAAGTAGCACTATGTCTTAATTCATCTATTTCATCATTAATTGATGAATCTTTTTCTATATAGGTATCGGTACTAGGTACATAGGCTTCTGGTTGGTAGTAGTCATAATATGAAACAAAATAGCATACTGCATTCTCTGGGAACAATTCACGGAATTCACTATATAGCTGTCCTGCGAGTGTTTTATTGTGTGCTAAAACTAGAGTTGGTTTATTAGTTTTAGCTATAACATTAGCTATCGTAAAAGTCTTACCAGTGCCTGTAGCACCAAGTAATACTTGATGTTTCTTACCTTCATTAATACCTTTAACTAATGCATCAATAGCTTGTGGTTGATCTCCAGATGGAGTGTATTTACTTACTAATTTAAACATATTCTGCCTCCTTATTACGATTACTGACAGCCAAAAAATTCGTATCCATTTTCCTATTTTTAGTTCTAAATTTTGGTTAAAAACTGTAGGATACACATTTTGGCCACAAATTTATTAAATAACACCAAATAATACAAAATAACACATAAAGAAATTATCTAATCTTATTTTACCACGAATTTCAAAGGAAAACAAGAAAGTAACAACTACTATCTTGTTTAATATATACTTATCTAATAATTTATTATAAATATTTTGAAACGATCAAATTCGTATCCAAATTATTAAGCAAAATTTCATTGCTTTTTTTCTCTTCTTTTGGTATTACTCTATTAACATAATCATTCATTTTTTCTGAACAATCAATTATTACTTTACTTTTATCAAAATAAACTTTAGTTGTTATAATTGTACTTCCGTGACCTAACAATTCAGAAACTGCTTTTACACCATAATTATTTGTTAATAATAATGTTGCATAAGTATGTCTAAGATCGTGAAATCTTATTCTAGGTAAATCATTTTCTTCAAAAACTTTATTATAATACCTATTATGAAAACCCTTACTTCTAGGTTTACCATAAGTTGAACAACACACATATCCTTGATCTAAAAACGGATTATTTTTATCATTTATTCTTCTTCGTTTATTTTTTTCGTATTTCTTTCTTTCTTCCAAAATTACTTCAAACAAATAGTCAGGAATGTCCAATACTCTCTCACTATTTTTAGTTTTCAGTTTTATGCGTTGCTTAGTAAGCATTTTTTTACTTTTAAGTTCTTCCACTTCATCAGTATTTTGTCTACCAATTTGTTCTTTTAAATATAATTTTCTATTAATAAAATCTATGTCTGAATATCTAATACCATTTATTTCTTGTTTTCTTAACCCCATCAAAACAGCAAATAAAATTTGCAAATAAATAGGAGTATCTTTACTAGCTTCAATTAATTTTTTTATTTGCTCTATATTTAAAACCTTATCTTTATCTATATAAATAGTCCTATAAGATGATGATTTCTCATTCTTTGGTAAACTTATTTTTAATGTAGGGTTATTTTCGATAAGATTTCTTTTTTTTGCATCTTTCATTATCGAAGCCATAACTGCCTTTGCTAGTTTAGCTACTGAATATGACTTTTCTGAAATTAAAATATAAAATCTTTGAATATGACCTATATTTATATTATTTATATAAATATTGTCAAAAAATTGAATAGCATAATTTTTTATTATATTTCTATAAGACATATAACTATCATAAGTTAACTTAGGACCAATTATTTCATCTAGCCAATATAAAGCATAATCTTTAAATAATATTTTAGGATAAGCTACAAAAGAATGATTATAAAGTTTAGCAGCAATTATATCTCTTTCTTTTATAGCATCACTTTTTTTATCAAAACCACCATATTGTATTAATTCTTTTTTTTCATCATCAAACATTAATAAAACTCTGAATCCATATTTATTTTTTAATTTAATAACAGAATATAATTTATAATCTATATAATTTCTTTCAATCATTTCTTTAATTGTTTTCATCTTTATTCTCTCCTGCCGCAAATATATTATTCATAAAGCCTAATATTCTATCTTTTTCATCCATAACCTCACAATAATATTCAAATGTTGTATGAATTGAACTATGACCTAAAAAAGCTGATATAACTGCTAATGATACACCTTCTTCAAGCAAAATAGTAGCACAAATATGTCTTAAACCGTGAACTGTTATATGTGGCAAAGAAAGTTTAGAACAAATAATATTTAATGTTTTATTTAATCCTGTTATACTACGAGGATTACCATTTTCTTGACAACAAATATAATTATTATCATTATAGTCATCTTTATACTTATCTTTAAAATTATCTACAATAATTTTTCTTTTTCCTAATTCTTGCAATATTATATCAGTTATCCTTAAACTTCTTATACTATTTTCTGTTTTAGGTTTATTTTCGCAAATAATAAACTTTTTTTCACAATTATTATCTTCATTTATTATCTCTCTAACAAGTTGTCTTTCTATTCTAACAGTATTATTTTCAATATCAAAATCATTGAATTTTAATCCCATTATTTCACCTTTACGAAGTCCTAAAAAAAGTGCCAATAATATTTCTAAATACCAAGTTGTATTTTTAGCTTCTACTAAAAACTTTTTTATCTGTTCTTCACTTAAAACTCTTATTTTAGGTTTTGGTCGTGAATAAATTTTAACATCTTTAAATGGGTTATAAGTTATATATCCACCTATATAAGCATCACTCATCGCAATACTTATATATGCTCTTGCCGTATAACCACCTGATGATGTTAATTTAGATGCTTTTAAAATTATTTCATCTAAATACGAAGCAGTCACTAAATTAATTTTTAAATCATAATCTATGTTTGGTAATATTAACCTTTCCACAACATAATTACCTATAATTATTGTATTAGACTTTACTCTAGGCGAAAAAATGTTTTTAAACCAATATTTAATATAATCCTTAAAGAAAATGTCTTTATTTATACTGGCATAAAAATCCCTTATACTATCTTCATATTCTTTCTTTTTTTGTTTGTAATTTTCTACTGCTTCTTCTTCTGTTGCAAATCCTTTGGCTTTTTTATAAATTGTCTTTCCATTAGACTCTAATACCTTATATCTATATCCCCAAGAAGTATATTCATAAAAAGCAACACCACTTTTTCCTTTAATTATTTTACCTTTGGTCATTATTGATCACTCCTTTATTATCTAGCCAATTATCAAATGATTCTTTAGGAATTCTATATAATTTTCCAATTTTAATTACCCTAAATGGTTGCTGTGCTCTATATACTTCTTCTAAAAAATAATAAGTTTTACTTCTACCCAATCCTAATATTTTTTGTATTTCAGCAACACTATAAACCTTTTTATTATTCATATCCATTGTAAAAATTATATATAATTGGCTCTTACATATCCAAGATACCAATTATTACAAAATTGTTCCAATGTGCAATTTTTTAATTTATAGTATTGCATTTTTGTATTTACATTAAATAGAATTTTCATTTTATTTTTTTCCTCTTTGCTTCCTTAATTATTATTTTATTTTTCCTAATAACATAATCTTTCTCTAATAACTCAGGTCTAGTTAATATATAATCAACCTGTTCTCTTATGCTATTCTTACTTATACCATCTAAATCAAACTTATATTTTCTTATTAATTTTACTCTATATCTTTTCATATCTATTCCTTTTTAGTGTCTAACAACAATAAGCATATCCTTATTATTTATTTCTAAAACATAATAATATTTTGTTATATTATGTATATCAGTATCCTTTAATTCTGAGTTAAATAACTCTTTTGCCTTATCTAAAGCTTCCTTTCTATTTTTTGCATATACTGTTATTTCGTTTTCACTAACAGTCTTAAATTTTACATTAAATTCTTTTTCTTTCATTTTTAATCATTTCCTTTCTTATTTGTGTATTAAAATTATTCTAATTCCCTTAATACAGGGACTTAACAAACGACTAATAGCTAATTAGTTCCATAGGAATTACACCTTTCTGTGGTTCTCACAGAATTGCACCCATTGCTTGAGTCTGTGGCTATGCAAAAGTATCATTATCCTCATTATTTATCATTGCATTATTAAGAGCTACTTAATATTTATAGTCAGGTATTAATCGACAAGCGTACCTACTAATGTGCTTAACTTCAATAGTCATAATGAGAATGTATTTGTTAAGTGTCAATAAAAATTGTCAAAGAACAATGTTTCGTAAATTTGAAACAAGTGAGAATAAGTAATATTTACCCTTCTCACTTGTTTCCCCACTTAAAATCAATTTTAGGGGGTATTAATTTAAAATTTTTTTAATTTTTTCAATTCCACCATAAATACTTTCTCTAACTGAAGATTCATCACACTTCTCTAATCTTGCTATTTGAGTAAAGTTCATATTTTCAAAGAAGTATAATTTTATTCTTCTTCTTTGTGTTTCAGTCAATTTACTCATAGCAGTTCTTATATTTTCATACAGGATTTTTCTTTCTACTTCTTCTTCAAGAGATGTTTGTTTATTAATAGATCTTGAATATATTGTTTCTTCATAAACTTCTGAATGCTCAATATGTCTTTCATATTTGTGCATTTGTGATATATCTTCTAATTCAAATCTATCAAAAGCATTATATATATCTTTTGATACTTCAATATTATGAGTTTTATTCCTATTATCCTTAAAAACAACTACATATATATTTTTATCTTTATTAGAAAGTAATGTATATGGATTATATTTATCTTTATTTCTTTTAGAATGCTTGTCCACTAATTACAATCTCCTTTCAATTCAAAACTTTTAAATTTCAAATTGAAAGGTGGACTACGACACCTCTTAATGATTAATATAACAACAAAAAAAGAGCCAACTATATCTTGTATATTTAAGACATAATCAGCTCTTTTTAGGACGCAAGACAGTGTAACAACTTTATTGCTATTTTTCCCTTTATCAAAATTAACTTCAAATATAATATAATAATCAATCATAAACAGCACCGCTTCCAATAAGCAATGCTTATCACTTAATACATAAGTAATCAGACTGGTACTGCATAATTATCTAATTTGACTATGAAATTGTTTAAATAATAATAAAATTTAAGCATTGCACTACATAACTCTACATTTTTTTCACACTACCCAAAAAAGAGGCAATAATAAATCAAAATATTACTGCCTCATATTATTTTTACAATATCATTATATCATAATTATTAATATTAAAAAAGAGATATTCCTTTATTTTCAAAGGGATACCTCAAATTATTTAATTTTTTTTAACACATTATCATTGTTTTTTAAAACTTCATTATTAACATTTAAATTACAAGTTCTAACAAACTCTTTAAATGCAAGTATTTGCATTTTTGAAAATTTACAATCATTTTCTAACAATACATCTTCAAATATTTTTATATAATCAGTCAAAGTAGGTATTGATGGTAGTTTATTTATTCTAGTAATTAATGATGATGTAAGCGAAACATTAAAATCACCCTGTATTTGATATCCTAAATCATTACCCATAAAAAGACTATAAAAATCTTTTTCATTTGTTATAAGTCTGCCAAATTTAACATCATTAATGTTACCATATCTAGTAAAATCTATATTATCTTCATTTAATGGGAATTTCTTTGATAATGAAATATCATATTCATATTCTTGTTCATTTGTTTCTTTTATTATTTTTAATAAATTATTCCTATTTGTTGACAAAGCATAAAAAATAAATAAATTTCCTAAACTGTCTGAACACCATAATCTAATACTACTTTCATTTTTATTTTCTACTACATCATATAACTCTACATCTACTTTGCCTTCAAAACTTCCTAATAATTCTAATGCTGTTTTTAATTTTGAATAAGCTTTTGAATTAGATTTCATTTTCTCTATTAAGTTATTAACTTTATTATTATCAGAATATAATTCAAAAATCTTCTTTTTTTCTTTCTTCTTCATAAATCGTTATATTCCTATTATTTTTTTCGTTTCAAAACCTTATTATCTTTTGTCAATGTTCTTAATGAAATAGGAAGTTCTCCGCTATAATTTATATATAATTCATGCATTGCTCTTGTTATTGCAACATATAAAAGTTTAGAATCTATATTACTATCAGTATAATTAACATTATTTGCATTATATAATATTACAGCATCGAATTCTAATCCTTTTGATAAGTAAGATGGCATAATACATAATCCACCGTGATATTCTTCATTTTTCTCTGTAATAACTGATACATCTAATCCTAGTTTACTTAATTTCTTATAAACCGTAGTCGTTTCTTTTTCATCCTTACATATTATTGCAATGGTTTGATATTCCTTGTCTAATAATGATTTTAATTGTGAAATAAGACTACCTTCAGTTATATCATTATTTATGACAATTTCATCTCCTTCTCTAGCAACACATTCTGAATTATTTTGACCTAATTGATTTAAAACTAAATTTGATACATCGGAGATATTTACAGTGGTTCTATAGCTTTTATTTAGTTCTAGCATACTTGCTTTATTATTAAATATGACATTATTTAATTCATTCCAATCATGAATAGATTGATAATCATATATTGATTGATTAACATCTCCAAAAACATTAAATCTTGCTTTCGGAAATAGTTTTTTTAAAACATAATATTGTGCTAAGCTTAAATCTTGTGCCTCATCTATTACTAAATATGAGAAATCTTTAAAATCTTTAATTCCATTCAAACAATAATTAATTAAAAGTAATGGCGATAAATCTTCAAATCCAATTTGCTTTTTAGATAATCTTGATAAAGTATAATTTTGTATTTCCTCTAAGCGTTTTTGCTCACCTTGAGCATAAACATTTAAATTTTCTATAAATGTTTGATATATAGCAATTGGATTAACTTTCATAAATTTAAAATAATTTTTTATACTTGTAGGACATCCTTTTTTGATTTCCTTTTGTATTTTGTCAACTTCTTCTAAAATTTCTTTTCTCCTTGGAGATTCTTTTGGTAAACTTAAATATTCTTCTCTATATTTTAACCAAACATTATGTGATAAGTCATCAGAATTATCTTTAACTTTTTTCATTAATATTTTCATATATTGATTAGCTTTTTCTATATATCCTTTTTCAGTTGAGAAAACGCTTTTACTTAAAAACAATTTTATGTCATCAACTGAACATATTTTTATTCCTTCATATTCAATATCGTCTTTTAAATGTGAATTGACATATAAATCAATAAAATTTTCGAGTAATTTTAAATATTCTATGGAAGACTTATCACTTATTACTTTATCAGAAATACTTCCTGCAAGTATCTCTTGTAATGTTTTATTTTTACTTTCTAACTTAACTTTTGAAATTCCCATATATTTCATTGCAATTTCTTCGAAAGTTAATTGTGAAACATTCTTTATATCAAGATCTGGTAAAAGATCTGATATATAATTTAAAAAATATTTATTAGGACCAAGTATCATAAAATCAGCCTCAGAAATACTTTTTGCTTCATTATATACTAAATATGCAATACGATGAAGAGCTACAGTTGTTTTACCACTTCCTGCTGTTCCTTGAATAATATAGTCACCTCTTAATGGGCTCCTTATTATTTTATTTTGTTCTTTTTGAATTGTAGCAATAATTGATTTTAATCTTGCATCAGAATTTTCTTTTAAATATTTTAATAGAATTGTATCATTAGATAATGTATCTTGCTCATCAACATCTTTTAAAATTCCATCTTTAATTATAATTTGTCTTTTTTTATTTATTTGTCCTTTTATTTTCTCGCCAGAATTTGAAATATATTCTGCACTACCTATACTATAGTCATAATACATTGAACATATAGGGCTTCGCCAATCGTGTGCAATAACATTTGTTCCATCCGTAATTGCTTTTCTTCCTAAATAAATTTCGTTCTTTTTTCCAGAACTTTCAAACTCAAACATGCCAAAATATGGATTTGATAAAACGGACTTTAAATCATAAATTTCAGTTGCATATAGTGACATTAATCCTTGTCTAGTAAAATGAGCACCTCTTTCGGCTTCTTTTACACCAATTATTGTATTTTTTTGCTTATTAAATAATTCTTCATTATCTTTAATTTTATTATTAATTAATGCAATAACATTTTTTAATCTTTGTTCTTCATATTTAAAAATATCTATTTTTCCCATTTATATCCACCCTAATAATAACTAGTTTTTTTCTAAAATTTTAATTATTGTGCCTTTTACTGAATTCCAAGTATTTTTTAAACTGTCATAACTCAAAGTATCTTCAACATTTGCAAATTGTGTCCATATAATATCATGAGTATCTTCACTTTGATTATCACTCACTCCATTATCTAAAGCAAAAAACATATAACAAACACAATTTTCTCCTCGTGGTGTAGTATACTTTTCTACAAATGGCTCATATTCATCTACTATTTTGGCAATTCTTTTCGTTTCTTCAGCTGTTTCTCTTATAGCAGCCTCTTTTAATGTTTCACCTTTCTCCACATGTCCTTTTGGAAATGAATAGTCATTTTGTTTTGTTCTATAAATCAATGCAATCTCTTTTGTTTCTTTTCTTATTAAAAAGCATCCTGCTTTTTCAGTAATCATACAATTCCTTCCTTTCTTTTTCAACATATATTATAGCATAATATTGCAAATTTTAATACATTTTTCTAATAGTTTAATATTTATTGATTCTCCTTAAATGTCTTCCACCCTCAAATTTAGTAGTCATAAATACTTTTAACGCTTCTATAGCAAAATCAAAATCAATATATTTTTGTCCAAAGCATAAAACATTAGCATCCTCATGTAAACGTGCAAATAAAGCATGTTCTTTTATTGAAGCATTTACTGCTCTTATTCCACTATTCCTATTTGCCACCATGCTAACTCCTATACCACTTGCACAACAATATATTCCTAATCCTTTTCTCTTTATAACCTCATCATTTGCTTTCTTTACAAAATCAGGATAATCGTCATCTTTATCATAATAATAAGGTCCTACATCTATAATTTCGTAATCTTTTATATTTAATTTAATATAATCACATAATTTATTTTTTAGTTCTAATCCGCTATGATCTGAAGCCAAAATAATATAATTGTTAAACACAAATATCACCTCGTTCTAAAAGTTGCAGTTGTTTCATCTGGATAATTTATTTCTTCTACACTCGAAAAATATTTTAATAAATATCTTTTCCACCACTCTTTTTCCCTAATAGTTATATTAGTAGGTTCTCCATTTGGAAATTTAGTGGGATGATCTGTACATTTAATGTGAAAAAAGCATTTTTTTGATATTGATGATATTTTATTTATAGTTTCATCTAATTCATCTATCGGAACATGTTGCAAAACATCAGTACAAATAACGAAATCAATTTTACATTTTGGTAAAGTATTATATTCATCAAATACTGGATCATATCTAAATATCTTTAAATAGTTTAATTTTTCTTGCAACATTTTTAATAGAGGACTTCTTCCACAGCCATAGTCTAATACATAAATTATATTATCCTTTTCTTTTTCCAACATTGAATACAAAATATCAAAAAATTTAACTGATGAAGCTCCATACTTAGGTTTAATTTTATATAGCAATTTATATTGCTCTAAATACTTTTTATTCATTTACTCATCTCCTATACTTTTTATATTACCAAAATTATTTATATAAGACTCTACATTACCAAAATCATAGGAATTGCCATCTATCAAATAACCTAACAAATTATTTGCATCACGCATTTCATCTAAACAATTGGTGAATATACAAGAACTTTTATTATATTTTAAGTTCTTTTTTAATATTTTGAATATTTTGCAATCTAATATATAATTTCCAAAAAATGCATAACATTCATCATTAATTAACAATTTTTTTCTTGCAAATTCGTAATCTGGTTTTTCATATAACTTTTCTATTGATATATTATTATCATTTATATTAGATATTTTAATTGTTCCGTAGTTTTTTACTTCCTCAAGATTAATTTTTTTTACACCTACACACAAAGTTTTAGTTTTATTATAAAAATCAATTAATTGTTTACAACAATTTGAAGAGTTATTTGAACTATATATAGTATCACCTAAACATAATATAAAATTATCAGAGCCAACAAACTTTTTAGCCAAACTAATAGAATATGCAAATCCATAATTAACATGTCTATTTTTTATAAATTTTATCTTTTTCCAGATTTTCCTTAATTTTTCCTCATAATTCACATTATCTTCATAGTTGGAAAACGTATTTAAATAACTTGAATGCTTCAATAAATAATCTTTATATAAATTTTTTTGTTTATTACTAGAAATAATTAAACATATTTTATCTATATTTGAATCATATAACTCTTCAAGTAAGACAGAAATCTGTGGCTTTAACTTATTTTCATAAACAACAGGACAAAATTCTTTATTAATTAATTTAGTATAAGGATATAATCTAGTTCCATAACCAGCAACCGGAATAACGGCTTTTTTAATTTTATTTGTCTTTTCTAAATCAAATATATAAGAATTGTATCCCATTTTTTTTAAATAATTAATAATGGCCGTTTGACTATTTTTGTTTTTAGCAATTATTTGAGCAGTACCATCGCCTTGAGATCCAACGCCTTTACCACCATAAGAATGTTTTTTTATAAAAGGATCATTTAAAATATTATGTAATAATGGGGCTGTTAATTCGCTAGGACAAATCGGAATAACATACTTATCAAAAAGTTTTTGTGAATATGTCATTAATTTTCCTAATTCTTTTATATACCCATTTTTAATACACTTTTCTGCTTGTTTTACAATTTTTTTATTTATTATACCAAAATAATTTACCATTTTAGTTTCAATTTGTTCGTGTGGAAAAGGATAACAAGAATTTAAATCATTTAATATTTTTTTGGTATCTTTTTTTCCATTTAAGTCAATTATAATCATATTAATATCTTTTTTTATAAAAATATTTTCATATGATATTTTATTACCATCAAAAACAACTTTATTTATAGAATTACCCAAATAGCAAAATTGATCTAATCTTCCACACTTTGATCCAGTTAATAATTCAGATTCAAAAGCATATTTCATAATTTGATCACCAGACAATTCTAATTTATATAATGCATTATAAGCTTTAATTACTAAAACAGAAATCGCAGCACTTGATGCTAAACCTTTTTTTATTGGAAGTGTATTATCTAAAATATTGATTTTTAGTCCTTTTACATCATAATTTTTCTTAATTATATATGCAGCAGCAGAAGCATATGAATAAAATGAATCAGACTTTGCTAGTTTATATAAATCCTTTAAATCAGCATTTATTTTTAAATTTTCATAATCAACTAAATCGTTAACTTTAGAAAAGGATATAATAAAATTATCATCAACAGAAACATCTGCCATAATTTTTTGATTAATACCAGCTACAAGAGCATACCCTTTACAAATATTTTCATTTATTTCTCTATATGTAGCCGCCCAATCACTATGTTCTCCAAAAAGACATATTCTACCACTAACCTCTATCTTCATATCTAAATTCCTTTATTAATGCTTCTCTAGATTTTGACGACTTATATAATCCTGCTGAAGGATTAATATCTATCACATAATAATAATCATTTCGTTTAATTATGTCAATTGAAAATAGTTCTAATTTCAAAATGCTCCCTATCTTTAAACATAATTGCTTAATTGTTTTGTCAGTAAAATCTTCATACATATCATCAAAATATATTGCATTTTTTATAAAATATACTTTATACTCTTCACTATTAGAATCTTCTAGGGACTCTTCTAAATAAATACTTCTACTATCAAATTTTTGAAGTAAATTATCAAGAGAATTTTTATTGTATACCTTTAACACTAACTCAGCATGATCTACTGATTTAAAAAACAATGGATAGTCATATTTTGTCACTCTTTTATATTCAATAATATTTGGAACCAAAATATCATTATCTCTTAATTCTTTTTGAATTTCCAACTTAGTATTTTTTTTGTAATAAAATTCTTCATTTATTATTTTATAAACTTTACCTTTTAATTCTTTTATTAGTAGCAAATTATAAGTAGAATTATTTAATATATATATAATATCGTTATTTGTAAAATTTAACGATATATTTTTGTTTATATAATCTTCTACATAAAAATATTCCACATCATCAAAAAACTCTTCTTTTATTTTTTCTACTCTGTCTATATAGTTATCTTCGTATGATAATACTATTTTAATCATTTTTATCACCTTCTAATTTATTTTTATTTTTATCCCAAATTAAGAAATGATTATATTCACTAGGCATAACCACTTTCCTATTATCATTACAATTAATAGGATAATCTAATATTGGAAAATATTTGGATAAAATATCATTAATATCGCAATGAGATATTTGTCCCATAGTAATTAATTTTATCTTATTATCATTAATTGAATTATAAATGTCTATAAAATTACTTATAATGTTATAAAATGCACTAACTATATCCTTTTTTTCATCATCAGTATAATTAAATTTCACATCAGTATCTACTTCTAAACAAGTTATATGTCCAATTCCAGTTTTTGAATTTAAAGTTATTCTAAAATTTGCAATTGCTTCATCATTTGTACTATTAAAAATTATGAATGGTTGTGTATTGCAATCAATATATGATTCAAATAAGTACTCAATTCCATTTGCTTTAACATTTGCACAATGTCCCATTTTACAATTAGACAAAGCAACTAACTTAGATGACTTTGGCATTATTTTAGCATAAATATTATTGTATTTTTTTGTTATCAGTTTTTTCTCTAAATTCTTGATGATTTTAGATACTTCATTCCTATATTCGTATTTTATATAATTAATCTCAAATGTTCGAAATACATTTATTGCGGAATCAACTTTTGATATATTTAAATTTTTACTACTTTTCTCTATATAATTATCATAGTTATTCAAAAATATATAATCAACTATATTTTTTGATAAATCAAAAATTTCAATTAATTTTTTTATTGGTTTTATCTCAGTATAATACTTTAAAAATGGATATATATCATTGTAATCTTCTTTTGACAATCCATAATTATTCAATATATATGAACCGTCACCATATTTACAAGCCCAGTCTATAAAGTCTAATACTTTTTTCTCTTTTTTTATTCCAATATTTTTTTCTTTATTATTATTGTTAGCTTTATATATTAACCATTTATCATGTAATTTGCCTTTACTTTGTTCATACACATCATCATGGTTATATTGACAATTACTATATCCGGAATTTTCTATTAACAATTTCAAAAAATCACATCTATTAGACTTTAGTTTCAATTCTTTTATCAATTTTTCTAAATTGTTTTTATCAAATAGAAAGTATGTGGCAAATTCTTGATTATATTTTATATTCTCCACGTATAATAATCCTTCAAATATATCTTCAAATTCTTCTAAACTCATTTTATTATTTATGTTTCTTTTAGAATTTATATTAAATATATTATTAATCAATAGATTAAAGCATTTGGGTTTTAAGTTTTCATTCTCAAAGTATCCCGAAATAAATAATAAAGCATATATAATATAATATTGTTTTTTTGTAAGTCTACCAACTAATTCACCTTTATCATTTTTTGTTTTATATGTAGAAATATTTCTAACTTCTTTTATTATTTTTTTGCAAAAAGAATTATATTCTTTACAAAAATATTCAATTTTATCATCCGGAGTATTACAAATTATTTTCTCCATTGGCAGTTTTATATTATACTTATTACAATTTTCAATAAATAATAATAGTTTTATACCTTTATTGTGATAAAATATTTCTCGGATTAATATTTTATTCTCTCCTGTATTCTTATCAAACCCTATTAAATGGGAATACATTTTTTTTGTAATTTTATAACATTTATTATCTCTTAAAACATAAATATAATTATTTGTAATTAATGACTTTGAAGTTGCTTTTACATTTTGATTAACTATATTTGGTAAATCCTTTAAATCTCCTTTTAATAAAAAATTATTTAAAGAACTTATATATTTACCAAAAATTTTTATTTTTAAATTATCATTACAATTTTTAAAAACATTTGCTCTTAATATGCATAACGACTTAGGAATATTAAATGTACCGCTTAATGAAGTACAGCCATAAAATACTTCTTCTCCAAAATCTAAAAATTTTTTTGAAAGATAGACTTTTTCTAAATTAATACAATTTTTACAGCATTGTTTGCATAAACAAATTGTTGTCTCTGGTAATTTTAATATTTTAATTTTACTATTATCTTTAAAAACAAAATCAGATACGCTTGTTACTCCTTGTGGAACATTAGGATTACGTCCACCATGTTCATCGCAATATTTATTAAATAATTTTAAATCTTTTATATTTTTTAATTTATAATTCAATTCATACTTTTTATCAGGTGTAATTTCTCTAACAATAATTTCATAGTAATCCGCATAATTAATAATGACATCTTTATTATTAAAAAACAAATTACTTGGTAAATTATTTATAGAATAAGGAATATATATTTTTTTAATATCATAAATATTTTTAAAAATATCTTCTTCAATGCTTTTAGCATTTTCGGGAATTGGAGGTGCTTCACCATTATTTTTAACTAAAAATTTTTTAAATAAAACAATATCAAATATTTTTATTATGCGTCCCTCATTGTTTATTTCATAATAGCAATTATTCACTAATTATCACCTACTTTTTTTATTTTTTTAAGCCATAACATGGTTTTTGTTCTTTCTTTGCTTTCATTAATTTTAAATATAGATTTTTACTATCTTGGCTTGATAAACCTATTTCTTCACATAAATCATCTATTATTTCAGACTTATAATCATAAATCATATAATCTATCTTTAATTCATTTTTTAGTACAAATAAATCTGCTTTCTGTAAATTGCAAATATCAATACCTTCTTCAATACATTTTGCTAATAATGCAAAACTTTGACTATTTGTTTGTATATCTTCTGTTCCATTTATACACCAAGAAAAATTATTTACAAGATTTTGAATTGAATTGTTAATAAACCAATAACCAATCCGATTAATATTTTTCTTGTTTACAATATCATTATTTAATTCTCCAGGTCTTGATTCTCTAATCACTTTTGGTGTATTAAAATATATAATACCGCTTTTATCTACACATTCTGAAATAACAGCCCATTCCATATTATTATGTACTGCATCTAAAATTATTTTTTCTCCATAATTTTCACTTGCTAAGTTAACCAAATTAAATAAAACTTCATATGTATTATTATATATTTGTTCCTCATACCATTCACTACTAATTTTCCAAATTAAATCATTAAATAAAATTAATTGTTGATTGCCTTTTAATTCTATTTCATTATTAATAATTTTATCTTTTATAACTTCGGTTAAATCAACATTTTTATCTAAATAAAATTTTTTACATAAATTTATGATTAATTCTTTTTTATTAACAGTATTATATCCATACAATTGTGGAATTTGAGAATTTCTAAAAAAACTTTTTCCTGCTCTGTGTAATCCAGTTAACCCTATAATAATCAAAATACTCTCCACCTTTCAATTATTTCATTTTACCATAGTATTCAGCCATACAATTTATTTTTTCTTCATGAGTTTCATTATATTTCTTCATTTCATTTCTAATATTCAACAAAATATCTTTATTAAATAATTCAAACCAAAAATCGCAAAAAGATTCAACTTCTCGTATATTGCCTAAAGCACCAAAGCCTTGTGATGCCAAGAATCCACATGGAAATATATTTCCCTCAGGTGTTATACACATTGTTCTTTGTCCAGCTCTGCAACTTGAAATTTCAAATTCTAAAGGAATTCTAGAATTAGTTCCATTATTATTTTTTAAGTTATGTCCTTGAACATTTTCTGATAATTCTAAAGTTAACTGTTCCTTAACACATTTATATTCATTATTACTCAAAGAATAATCCTTAAGGTTCTTACCACGACCAGTAGATACAAATTGTCGAATAAATAGTTTAATACCATTTTTATTTAATGTCTTTGCTAATTCTATTACTTCATTAATATTATTTTTCATAATAACAGAATTAACTCTTACATCAATATTTGCTTCTATCAAACATTTTAATCCTCTCATTGCATTATCAAAATTTCCCTTACCTCTAATAGAATCATGTATTTCTCTTGTTCCATCTAAACTTACAACAGCACTATTCAATCCACTCTTTTTTAATTTATGTGCAACATCTTTAGTAATTAATGTTGCATTTGTGCCTAAGGAAGTTCGTAATCCATTATTATGAGCACAACTAATTATTTCATAAATGCCTTCAAACAATAAAGGTTCTCCTCCAGTAAATCTAATCTCTTGAACGCCTTCTAATGCTAACTTATTAATTAAATCTATTACTTCATTTTTTGTCAGTTCGTTATCAATTTTTTTTCCAGAATTATTTAAACAATGTTTACAAAAAAGATTACACTTTCTTGTTAATTCAATATAAACTGTGTCAGCAAAGCTAAACATATTACAACAGCTTGAATTTTTATTTTCAGTAATTTTCAATTTAGTTTCTTCGTGTTTTTTTTCATTATCAATAATATCAAATTCATATATTAAATCATTATTTGTTAAAAGTTCTTTATATTCTTGTTTATTTATATAAATTCTTTTCCCTGTTGTTGAATTAAATAAAGTTCCTCCAAAAGCCTCTTTTCTTAATAAAACTACATTTTTCATAATTTCCTCCCTTTCATGCTTAATATAGCATATTAAAAAAATAATCACAAGGATTATTCGTTCATTTAAATTACATAAATTTAATATCATTTATAAGTTTTACTTATAGTATAAAATAAAGTTTATAAAATCTTTTACATGTAAATTTAATTGTGATGGTTTATAGCATATAAAAAAGTCTGTTTTAGGTAAATTAAAATTTGTATTAATAACTTTAATTTTATCACTAAACATTTTTATTTTATCTTTATTACACATTATATTTCCAATACCAATCTCTTTTGAAACCAAATTAACAACATTCTCAGTAGTACCTGCAAAAACGATAGGATAATCATCTGTAATATTTAAGTGACTTTTTATTTCTAAATAAATATTAGAATCTTTTGTAGGGAAAATAAGTTTATCTGTTTTCAATTTGTCTTCACTTAAATATTCTCTATTATCATTAATTGACGTAATAAAATTATTTTCTATTGAACCTATCTTTTCAACAATAATTGATGAATTTTTATTATTTATTGGAAAACAATCCAAAACAAAATCAACATTTTCGTCCGATAACATTTGTAACATATTTGTTGTAGATTTATTAATTATATTAAATCTAATCATAGGATACTTTTTTTGGTAAGAAATCATCTTATCAACTAAAAATGAATTAAATAAAAATGACTGTATTCCAATATTAATTACTCCTATGTGTTCTCCTTTGTTGATATTAATTTTATCCTCACAATTAAATAGAATATTAAATGCCTTTTTAACATCTTCATAAATCAAGTAAGCATCATTAGTTGGAAAAATACCTTTTGTTGATTTTTTAAATAATGTTACTCCCAATTGATTTTCTAAGCTTTTAATATTTTGTGAAACTGCAGATTGGGATATGTACATTTTTTTTGCTGTTTTAGATATATTTTTTAATTCATAAACTTCCAAAAAAGTTTTGTACAAATTAATGTTAACATTAGAATTTTTCATTTCATATCACTCCAATCCATAGTTTTTATATATCTATATATCTCACCCCAATTATGAACTTCTTTAACATATTTTGATTTTATTTCAGGTTGGCATATATCTCTCAAGTATAAACATTTAATATTTGATTTAATTATTTCTTTGATATTCTCATAGTTATCTTCTATAACAATATCAGCTTTTAGTTTCAAGCAAGTTTCTACCTTATTTGACTGATTATATATTACGTCATCAAATTGAATTTTTTCCTGTTTCAGTTTTTTCTCTGTCAAAAGTATTTCTTTTTTACCAAAATACCCTCTTTTTGTAACGGCATAAATTTTGCACCCATCTTTCTTTAACAATTCTAGCACCTTCTTTGCAAAGGGAAAAACTGAACAATAATACCCAACATTCGGATATATTTCTTTTTCAAATTCTCTTAACTGCTTTTTAGACCAGCCATAGCACTTATAAGTTGCAAATTTATCTTTAATCTTTATACCATTTCCTTTATATTTTATGAAGTCTGTTAATTCTGCTTGACATCTTACAATATCCTCCGAATTAAAAACAACACCATCTAAATCACATACAATTATCATCAATAATTCCTCCAATCTTATAACTAGAATTCCTTTTTAATTTTATTGCTTACTTAAATTTTTATTTAGTATTAATCAATGAAAATACAAATTAAAAATTATTCATTATATAAAAACTATATTTCAGACTGATTATCACTTAACAAACTGTCTTGCAAATTAATAATCATTGAAATTTCATCTTCTAACTTAATATATTCATTATGTATCCTATCATCTATTACATTAATTTTATCTTTTGTTTCTTTACTTAGAAATCCAAAAAAAGATTTATTCATTAAATTATTTTTTTCCATTTCATATATTTTAATATGATTTTTAATTATTTTTATCCATTCTTCTGAATCTTTAATTTCTTGGAGTAAGCAGTAATTAAACATTTTATTAACATAATCTTTTTCTTTAATTATATTTTTTTTATATTTTTTCATACGAATCTCCCGTTTTTTTTATTATATTATAACACACATCAGCAAAAAATAGTCCTGTAATCAGCAATTTTCTTATTTTTTATTACAAAATGGGAAAATTAATATAGGTGAAGTATAATGATTAATGTTCAAAAATTAAAAGATATTCGTGAAGATAAAGACTTAACTCAAACTGATATTGCAAATATTTTGTCGGTTCCTAGATCTACATACTCTATGTGGGAAATTGGTATTTGTATTATTCCATTAGATAAATTATGTATTCTTGCAGACTACTATAATGTAAGTATAGATTATGCGCTTGGATTAACAAATAATTCAAATAGTAAACATATTATTAAAGGTTTTCAGATGGATATCCTTGCGCAAAACTTAAAAAAATATAGAGAAAAAGCTAATTTAACTCAAGAAAATATTGCAAGTATCTTAAAAGTTACTCAGAGTTGTGTATTAAAATATGAAAAAGCTATGGTTTGTATTCCTATCGAAAACCTGTATAAATTATGCAAAGAATATAATGTTACTCTTTCAAAAATGTGTGGTAAAGAAAAATAATATAAATAATTTACAATAAACTTAAATAAATCAGCAACAAGTATTTGCTGATTTATTTTAAAGTTAATTATTTTTATCTTTTAAATATTTCTCCATAATAAAATTAATACTTCTTTTATTTATAGGTTTTATTATATAGTCATCAAAATCATAATCTAAATACTTTTTTTCTAGTCTTTTTTTATTTTTAGTTACCATTATTACCACCGGAACATTAATATCATTAATCCTTTGAAATAATTTTGTAGAGCAACTTTTAATTCTATCTTCTTCAGTCATATCATCATACTCTTTTGGCATCATATCATCAATTAAAACTAAATAGTATTGATAATTTTTCAATTCTCTATGTAGTTCCGAAATACTATAACATACAGATATATCAACATTATATAGTTTAAGTATGCTTACTAAATCGTCTATTCTACTTTGATTCGTATCTGCTATTATTATTTTCTTTTCATTTGCATTAAAAGGAATAATGTTCACATCATCAATTTCTTCATTATTAGTATTATATTCTTTCATAATTCTTTGTATTATCGAAATTGTTATTTCAGTATGTTCTTCATCTTTTTTTATAGAAATTGTTCCATCGACTTTTTTAAGCAAAGAATTTATAATATCATAATCTATATCGTCATCCACTTTTTTTAGCCAGCGACTTTTAATTTTCTGATTTATTTTTATTAATTCATCGACCTCGGAACTAAATATTATGAAAGTGAATTTTAACTTGCATAAATTACCCGCTACTACTTTATTTATTTTTATTTTAATATTTTCTTTCTCAATTTTAGAAGCTAAATATCTACTAAAATATAATACAATTTGTTTAATTTTATCACTATCACCATATAAGATTTTATTTATGTTATCATCTACTTCAAAGTCAAAACTTAAATTTTTGTTTTTTTCATCTATTTTAATTATATGCTTTATTTCATCTATTGTATTATATATTTCATAAGGTTGCTCACTTAATGCATAGTTTTCACTATTTATCTTTCCAAGTACTATTAAATCAGATACTTTATCAGTAAACGAAGATATAAAGTTTACTAATTTATTAGCTTCTTTTGACTTATATTTATCATTTATTCTTTTTGCTTCATTCATATATTCTTTTAGTTCTACACTCATATTATTAAGAGTATTTATAGTTTCATCTCTTGAAGTTTCTGCGATTGTTTTTGCAACATTAAGTTCTCTTGCTAATTTTATATCTGGATTCTCAATAGTAAAATACATTACCAATAATGTTAATGATAAAACATTTGAATAAATGCTAAATAAAGGGTCAACAACTCTTATTACCATTGTAATAATCATTAATATTATTAATAAATAGTATGGTGTATATTTCATATTTTTATATTTTGCTAAATCAAGCACTACCATAACAGACATATATACTAAATACAATGCTATTCCAAAATATAATACATTTGCTGATGGTCCATAAGAGTTTGAAAGACCTGTTTGTGGATCATAAAATATATCTACACGTAATAAGCAAATTAATGTTATCAATATAATATCTATGCACATAAATATTGAATATAATAAGTTACCTTTTCTTCTTACTTTATTATTTTCTAAATATAAATCCGTAATATAAATTGACAAAAAAGAAAACCATATAATGTATATTGAATATAGCACTTTATTTAATATTTCAAACAACAATAAATTTTCATCATTGAAATAAAAATGGGCTATTAAACAAATAAATGTATAAAGTGATGATTCACATAATCCTGTTATAACTAATTTAGAATATATATTTGTTTCTTTATTCTCCTCTTTTTGTTTACTAAAAAAAAGAATAAATATTAAAAGTGATACTACAAGCGAACATATTGGAAAATACAAGTTCGTATAACGAGATAACATACCTACCACCTCTATTCTACAGTAAGTATATCATATATTCCTATTTTAAGCAATTTATTTTAACTTTTTTTTCAAAGTTCTTACATATAGAGGTTCTAAAAAATTACCATCGGTATCATAGTCTAAAGCATTAATATGATGAAATTTATAAAACTCATCATTTGCTCCAAATAATCCTTGGGTTTCAACTTCAATATCAATACCAGCATTTTTTAAGTTTCTTTTACATCCTTCAACAAAATTAATATATTCATAATTACTTATTCCATTTCTCATATACTTACCTTTTTGTTCTATAAGATTCCATCTCATTGTAGCAATAGCAGTAGAATATTCTTCTAATTTTTCAAATATATTATCCGTTTCATTTACCAAAATAGGAGTTCCATACTCTACATAAACTTCTTCTACTCTTTCAATACCATCTCTTTTTTGATCATTATAAATATATTCTTGTACAACTGGGATAATAGGCTTACCAGTAATTTTTGCTATTTCAGTAACTCCTACATATAATGGTAAATGTAATTTATTAGGAGATAAGTTCCAAGCAGATTCAGGGAACATAGTTATTCCCTTATCTTGAAGAAGTAATCTAATTAATTCTAACTTTGCTTTTTCACGACTTACTTTATCTCTTTTGTCTACATAAACTACTCCATTAATTAATAATACAAGTTTATAGAAATTAGATAAAACTGAAGAATTAAGCATAATTGTATGATTAGGGTTTGTAGCGATTAAATTTATATGGTCGCATTTTGATTGATGTGTATGTGCATATATTCCATCTAATCCCTTTATGTTATCACTACTCAATGTAATAATTTGATAACCACATAATTTTTTTAAAGTTTCTCTTACAATTGGATTAATCCTTTTACAAACGGTTAAACTACCATTAGTAAGACTTTCGTGTGGTGTCATTAATAAATATTCTCTTAATTTTGAATAATAAATTAATAATTCTTTTTGACTTAATTGCAATTCTTCTTTAAGTGATAATATTTTAAATTTTTCCATATAAAACCAGTCCTTTCTTTATACTTTCCCTTTCAACTAGGTTATATTGTATCACAACTTGCTCATTTACACAAACATTTATATAGATATTGCTAAAATTAAAATTTTAATTTTTTGAGATAATTTTTGTAATAACTTGATAACTACTAAGTTATTATTTTTAATTTAAAACATCAAAAAGTACTTTTCTTGCCAAAAAAATAGAGATTATATTTATGTAATCTCTATTAATAATTTATAGTTACGAATTTAATACGTAAGGCTAGTTCCTCCACCACCATCGTATCTAGAAGCCATACCATTAGTAAAACTTACTACTCCTCCAAGTCCACTTGATGTAAAATCATAACTCCTAACAACATCACTAAAATTAACATTACTTGTCGCATGCTGATAAGTTCCATATGCAGTTATAGTATTTCCAATTGATCTAGCCTTTGCAAACATAGTAATCTTATATCCAGTTAATGTTTGATAAAATGGAAAACTCAAGTCATTATAACAATTTATATAATCGTTTGGCAATAAACCAGTAAATCCTATTCCGTAATATCCTAGTGTAAAGTTTTTCTTGTTCCATCCATTGCTAGTATGAGTAGCTGTAGCGGTACTTGTCTGAGTGGTATATATTCCGTCACAAGCAGCGGTTGGAACTTTATAAGTCATTTCAGTATTTATGCTTTGTGAATTACTTGTAATTTCACCATTAGTAACACGCATTGCAATGATATCATAACTTCTAACTGATGGTATTGTTTTAAAGGTTGTTTGAAGTGAAATGTTTTTTTCAGTCGGTTTATCGCTAAAATAACTTATAACCAAAACTAATTTTCTAGCACTTGTTTCATATGTTGAGCCGTTATGATTAATAAGATCAGTTGTTGACAAGTTAGAATATTCTTCCTGTGTGATTTCTTCTGTAACAACTCTAGTTGGTTTATTTTTGTTATTGTAATCTTCAAGAGATTTATATACATATGTATCTTTATAATATTTTTCTTCTTTTGAGAACATATCTGCATTTATTTCATTAATAGTATTATATGCCTCTAAATCTAAATTTAATATTTCTGTATCGGTAAAGCCATAAAATTGAAGTTTTTTGTATGCACTTTCTGTTATATTAAGTCCATTATTATTAATAATCCTAACTGCATCATTATTAGTTATTTTGATCATCTCATTTGCTAAAACAGTATTTGAACAAACAAAAACCATTATAGCAGAAAATAATATAATTTTAATTTTTTTCATAATACCTCCATCTATCAAAGTTTGTCTACGCATAAATGCTACTTTCACCTCCTTTATCATTTATTACATAAACAACTAAGAATCAATAATATAAAATATAAAGCATCTGTAAACACTTTGCATTAATTAATTATTTATAGAGCATACCTATTTCTTAATTAAATTATACCAAATAAATTGCATTATTGTCAATCCAATGTATATGTAAATTTTATTAATTTTATTATTTTATTCACACCAATGTATAGATATATTTTATTTTATTTGCTATAATAATATTAGAAAGGAGCTATTTTTATGTACAATTTCGCTTTATTAGAAAATGAAAATATAGATTTTATATCTGATAACTCAAAGATACTTGAAAATGATAATTATAGTGAATATTCAATTATAATTACAAACTTAAGATTATTAATTTTAAATTTTCCTAATCCTGCTAGAAATTCAATGGAAGACTTAAGATGTTCCCAAAGAGCATCTTATATACCTAAAAAAGAAATTATTTTTCAAATAGAACTAGATAAAATAATGAAAATCAAAATACAAAATACAGATATAATAAATCTATATATATCTGAAATTAACTACATAACAATATGTGACAAACCATTAATCAATTATTTAAAAGAAAAATTCAAACACAAGTTTTAGTTCATACATTTTTCACATAGTATTAAACTATCAATTTATACTATGTTTTTTTAATTATATTTTTCTAAAATAAACAAATTGAGATGTCCTAACCCATTCATAAGCACTCCATAAATCATTATTATCACTTGCTGGATCTACAATAAATATATTATTATCATTAACACCTGTTATAGCTACCCAATGTTGGTTACCTTCTGTTGCTCCTTTAACTTCAATTGCTAAATAATAATCTTTATCAATATATTCTTTAATTAATGATAATTTTTCTATTCTAGTTCTATTTTTTAAATCTACTATACCCATATATTTAAAATTAGGTGCAACTTTACTAATAGCACTATATTGTAAATTACCTTTATCATCAAATCCATTATTTTTATTTAATTCTTCTACAAATACTCCAGGATTAAATGGTACTAATTTATTTTCTACTTCTGACTTTTCAATTAAAACTGCAATAGATGTTACCAAACAACCTATTTGACCAATTGTACTTGTAGTATTACCAATTCTTATATTAGACCAACTAGCACCACTTTGCCTCCAAGTAGTGTATTCTCCAGAATCAATGCCATAAATAATACCGTTCCATAATGAAGAATATTCATCACTTAAAAGTTCATTATATTGTTCAAGTTGCAATTCATTAAAAGAGTATTCTTCTTTCATTTGTTCTGCATTTTTAGAAGTAATAATTATATGTAATACTTCTTTTTCTATTTCAGTTGGTAATTCATCAGTATTTACTCCCTGTTCAGTAATCGTTTCTGTTTTAACTTCTGATGATAAACTATTCATATTCCAAAATATATCTTTCATTATTTGCTTTTTATTATCATCTATTGTTATAACATCATTTTCATTTATACCTTTAGATACTTTAACTGTATAAATTACTAACATATCTTTCCAACTAGCAAGTTTGCCCTCTAAAACATATTCTTCGTGTACGTTTTTATCTTGAATAGATTGTAATTTATCGTAAAACTCATTATTACACTCTGCTATTACATCTTGCATAGTAATACTATTTTCACTTGTCTTTTCCCCACTAAAAAATATTCCAAAATGAGAATTAAGTAATACACCTATTAAACAAATAACAATAATTATTATAAGTGCTATCCAACCACCAGCAAGCAAAAAAGAAATTAAGGCTTTAGTACCTGCAATTATACCTTTTATTGCTGATATTGTAGCTTTTACTGCAACCTTAATTCCTTGATAAGTCATTTTAACACTTTTAACCATAAGTTGTTTTGATCTCTCACTTGCTTTTATTGTCTGTTTAGTAATTTTAGTTGTATCTTTAACAACTTTCTTACTTGTTTTAATTTTATTCTTTACTTGCTTAATCATCTTTTTTTCAGTTAGTTTAGTTCTAATATTTTTTACTTTATTCTTTGTTTTAATAAAGTTATTTTTAGTATCTCGAACTGCCTTATTACCAGTATTCTTAATATTACCAGAATTATTAACAGCTTTTCTTGCACTATTATTAATTTTATTTATTGCATATTCATTTGCATTATTATCATTAGTATTATTATAACCAACATCTCCTTTTTCTTTAATTGATACAATAGTATCTTTTGTCTTATCAGTAATAACTCTGCCTTTATCAATAGTTTTGATTGTTCCTTTTATTGTTTCTTTTGTTTTTATAGACATTTTTTTATTCTCCCGGTTTAGTAGTCATTAATTTATATAGTTTAGTGTTCTTTGGAAATCTATTAACAAAAGGAACGAGACTACTACCATAACGAATTAATCCACAACCAGCATCAGCATTAGTAATATATGACATTTGCTCATCAGAAATATTTAATAGTTTACCTAATTCTTTTCTATCACTTGATGCTTGATTTAACATTACTACAAACTCACTATTAGATAGCATTGTACTTGCATCTACTGATGATAAAAGATATTCTACATTTTGAGTAATTGCAGTTGGGTAAGCATTTCTTTTTCTAAATTGCCTCCAAGCAGAATTAAAAAATGTTGCTGAATATTCATTTTCAAATAAAATATGTATTTCATCAATAAAAATATGTGTTCTCTTACCTTTTTTATAATTTTCTGATACTCTATTTCTCATAGCATCTGTTATTACTAATAATCCCATAGTCTTTAGTTGTTTACCTAACTTATAAATATCATAAGAAATAATCCTACTACTGGTATTTACATTTGTTTTGTGAGCAAAAACATTTAAACTACCATTGGTAAATAATTCTAAAGATAAAGCAAGTTCTCCTGCTTCTTTTTCTGGTTGTTCTTGTAATTTTCTTCTTAATGTCATAAGTGTAGGAGTAATACCCGTTTTATAATATTCTTCATAAGTTAAACTTGTACATCTATCTATTATTGATTTTTCTTTTGGTCCTAAACCTTTTTTGTCCAGTTGTTCAAATAATGATAAGATAAACTCCGACTTATCTATTACAGGATTAAAACCATCTCCATAACCCTCTGACATATCCATAGCATTAATGTGATCGCTACTACTAGCAGATATTCCAATTACTTCGCCACCCATTGCTTTTACTAAAGCAGAATATTCACCCTCTGGATCACATATTAAAATATCATCCTCTGTTGAAAGAGCTAGAAATACTATTAATTCTTTAGCACTAAAACTTTTACCACTTCCGGGTATTCCAAGTAAAAATGATGATTGATTTTGTAAATTTGCTTTATTTACCATAATTAGATTATGACTAATAGCATTTTCGCCATAGTATATTCCACCTTTATCCATAATTTCTTGTACTCTAAATGGCATTAATACTGATAGGCTTTCTGTTGTTAATGTTCTTAATGTATCAATATGTCTAACTCCAATTGGAAGTACAGTATTAAGTCCATCTAACTGCTGATAATTAAGTGGTGCTATCTGACACAAATGTTTTCTTCCTGTAATTAAAATTGTTTCAGTATCAGCATCTAGTTGTTCTTTAGTATCTGCTGTAATAACAAGAGTTAAATTAGCAAACATCATTCTTTGATCTCTTGTTGTTAAATCATCTAAAAACTCTTTACTTTCTTTTCTTTGTTGTTCCATATCGTAAGGAATAACTGCACTAAAATTATTATTAGCATTTTGTTTTCTTTGCCAATTAGTTATATTACTTTCTACTCCCAGCAATCTATTTTCAACTTCTTTTACTGCCTCATCAGTAGGTACTGGTATAATATCAATACTCATCATCATATTTCTATTTAAGTCTGTTAGTTCTGCTACCATAGTATCTTTGATATAACTAGCATAATCTTTTAAAAATAATACCCTACCATATTTCTTTCCCATTTCAAAATAATCTTTTTTAAATGAGAAACTATCAGGACATATATAATCTTTGAAATTATGTCCTTTTTTTATAAACTCTTTTATATCTAAATTATAATTTACTTCTTCTCCTATTCTATAAAAGTCGTGTAATATTCTTAATTTCTCTTTAGCATCAAGTTCTATACTTTTACTTCCTAGTCTTGCTAAATGAGATACTATATCATTAGATACCCTCCTAAAATAGTTTTTAGCATCTTCTATATTTTTCTTAAAGACTGATATTGTTAAATATATTTCTCTTACCATACCATTACTATTAATTGCTTTGTCAAGTAGCATTTGGTTATATTCTTGTCTATAAATATCTAATCCATCTTCTTTATATGGTAATAGTATTTCCTTTTCAAAATCTTTCTTATTTATTCTTCTTAATGCTATAGTTATTTTAGTAGTAGCACCACTATCAAATGAATTAAGTAATTCCCCATATTCTAAAAACATAGCCTCTTTATCTTCTTTTGATGCTACTGCATAATTTATATCAGTAAACTTAAATGTTTGAGAGTATTTATTTTTACCTACTAAAAATATTCCATCAGTCCATATTTTTTGAATTGGTATTACTTGTTGAATTGATTTTGGAATATTTACATTATCTTTTTCTTGTTTTCTTAAATTATTTATTGATTTTATCATTTTTATTAAACTCCTCTCTTTGTTTGTTTTCTATAATATCTTTTGTCATTTCATAATAGATATTTTCAGTTTTAAATTTTAATTCTTTAGGTACAAGTATTTCTGATTTTAACCAACTTTTAATAAAATCTTCTAAATTCATTCCATTATATTTAAAAAAGCCTACCCCTGCAAAAGGTATTGCTCCTAAAATACATATCCAAGATACTATTTCTTTATTAAGAAAGGGACTACATATAAAATATAGTCCCACTGCTACAATACAAGCACATAATGAACAAATAAATTGTCTTAAGGTTAAACCAAAATAAATACTTTCGGTATAATTTCTTATTTCTCTATTTATTTTAACTTCCATTATCTTATACCTACCTTTCCATATCTTCTTTCTTCTTATTGATATTTTTTTCTGAATTTAATACAGTCATTTTTTCTGCATATAATTCTATATTTGAATTATCTACACTATTTAAAGAACCTTTTATTCCTACAACAGCATCTTTAAAACAATATTCATTAACTGTTTCAGCCATTTTCCCTCTAACTTTAATTGGTAATTGATAGTTAGTGCCATCTGCTTTTTTACCTTCAATAGTAATTAAAACTTCTTTTTGTCCTTTATCATTTACTTCCATATTAAATTCATCATTAGTTATTCTTCCAATTAATGTAAACATATTCATCATTTGCTATCTTCCCCTTTCTTGTTTATTTTTGTTTTTTTTCTTCTTGATATATTAATTTACATATATCATTTTGTTCTAAACTTGATATTTTTACTGCTAAATCTACTGAATCTTTTAAATATTCATTAGTCATAAGCTTGCAATTTTTATTATCATCTACTAATTCTTGCTTAATATTATCTACAAAATCTTTATTTTTTAAGTTTGATATTCCATACTCAATTATTATATATATAGCTAAAGTTTTCATAAGTTTATCGTATTTTCTTAAATCATTTATTATCATAAAATCCTACCTTTCTTTTATCTTAACTAGATAATTATTTTTAATATAATTAGTTATATTTTCTTTTATATCTTTGTTATTTAAAGATACTTGTTCCATATAATTACCATTCTTATAATCTTTTTCACTTTTATAAATCATTATTATACTTTCTTCTTTATTATCGTAATTTATATCATCAACTTCACACACATAATTACCAACTTTGTAAATTTTTTTTTGCTACCAATAAACTCATAATATTCTTTTTTTATTTTTAACATATTATTTTCTAACCATTTTTCTAACATTTCATAAGTAGAATATCTAGTGTTTTGGTATTCTTCACTCTTAATAAACTCTCTTGAAATATAATCACTAAAATCATAATTCACATCACACTCGGAACAAATAGATTTTTTATATAAATCATTTAATAAGTCATATCCTAAAATAAAGTTTAAATAATGTATTTCGTTTTCTTCATTAAAAGTATCTTTATCAATTATTACTTTGTCTTTTTCTATCTTGTATGGCATAACTTATCACTTCTTTCTTTATTAGAAAATGTATCTGCAAGACTTTCACCATTTAATACTCTTTTAAAATCAGTCATTGCTTTATCTATATTTCTATCATAATAATAACCATATCCCCAAGTCATTTTATTATCATTTACTTTGTAATTAAAGCCTATTATATATTCACAAATATCATCATAACTTCTTTCTACTAATACAACTGGTATATCATTTCTATAACCTACATCAAGTACAAATATTCCATTATCTAATTTTCTATTTATCATAATTATCTTTCCCTTTCCTTTTCTTTTACAAAATTTCTATCATCATTAAATCTAGTTTCTAAATCACTCCAACCAATAATTTTATACTCTGCATCATCAAATGTAATAACATTATCTAATTTATATTCTTTTACTTCTTCTTTTAGTTTTTCAATATCTTTATTAGTAAAATTATCTGAATAATATTCCTCCCAATCTTCAGCAGTTATGTGACACATTGATGATTCAGATTCACAGACATTATCATATATAACTTGTAATAGTTTAGAACACTTTGATATTTTAGGTAAACTTTTATAATAGTCAAAATCATCATACAATTCCCTTTTTAAGAAATAATTACTAAGATTAAATGTTGTAATAATATTGGCTATCTTTTTGTTATTTTCCATAAGTAGTGCATTTACTGCAATATCCGCATAATCAGTTTCCCAAGTTCCTAATATTTTTACTTCTCTATTTTTATAATATTTCATAACATCAGGTACTTCAGTTTTAACTTCTTTTTCTATTAATTCTTTAGTTATATTATTTTCTTTACAATATTTTAGATATTTATTCATTCCATACTTATTATTTATATCATCTGGGTAATATTCGTTTATATAATTCCAAACACTATAGTTAAAATCTACTGTTGCATAAATGATTTCAGTATCTAATCTTTCTAATGTTTCAAACACATCATTATCAATTGAGTATAATGGTTCAATTATTGGTTCAATCTTTTTATTATATAAAAATACACTTGCTATATCATTATTATTAGATACTACTGCCTCATAATTATCATTATCTTTATAGTGTATTATATAATTAATTTTAAAGTCTTTATATTCTTCATCACTATATAAAATATCTTCTAAATCTTTTTTATTTTTTTCTTTATCCATAATCATCATCCTTTCCTTATAATCCCATCATTTCTCTTATAACTCTATCACTCATTTTTATTGTTCCTACTAGAACGAGCATATTAAAAATAAGTTCCCCAATATACTTCCAAACTTGCGTTACTGCTGACGCTGTTGTATCCACGACTGGTGGACTTGATGCAAAAAGCGAAAATATAATACAAGAGAGAACTATTATTGCTCCTTCTAAACAAACTGCTGTAAATGATTTTAAGAAACTAGCACATATTCTTTGGGTAGGTTCGCCTGCAATTGTTGATAATGGTATTGGTGCTATTGCCGTATATAAATACAATTTAAAAAATCTTCCATAAACTGTTAAAATCATTATGAAAGATAATACTGTAACAAATAATCCACCTATTAATGTAACCGCCCATAATGGTATTGATTCAAAAAAACCACAATCTTTTACTGCGGTGATTATTTCTTGTGGTAAGACTGTCTTTGTAATTGTACCAAGTCCTGCTGTTTCCATAATCGTAGACATTAAACCTTGTACTATTTTAAAAATTGCTAACATTAAATCAAGTCCATAGGTAACAACTGCCTTTGCAATAGCAAACCTTACAAATAATTTAAGGGCGTGTTCTGGCTTTTTTACATCTGCTAGTGATGAACAAGTTTTTACTACACCTATTACAAAAAATAATACTAAAAGTGCAAGCCCTATTGCCTCTACTGCTCCATTTATTTTAAGTATTACTTGCCATATTGAACCACCTTTAAATAACTCTGGTGATTGAGTAATTATTTGCCATATTTCTGTTAATTTATCATTCCAAGTATCTAGTGCATTATTTAAATTATCTATTACCCAATTACCACTACTAGCTAATATATACATTTTCCCACCTCCTAAAAAGTTTAGGGATAGAAATTAGTTTCTACCCCTATTATCTAGCCAGCAATCATATTTAATATTTCTTTAGCAAACATTATAATTACTCCACCAACAAAAAACATAAAACCATTTACTCTTTGTGATGCATCGTGACTTGTAAATGATAATCCAATTTGTACTAAAGAATATCCTACAATTATACTTCCAACAACTCTTGTTATCTGAAATATAAAATCAGATAAATTATTAACTACTGCAATTGGATCATCTCCTGCTGCAAAAACATTTGGTACAAATAACATTAAAGTACTTACGGCAAAACTTATTAACATATAAGTTTTATTAATTTTTTTCATATTATTTTTTACTTTCATTATTATCAATTCCTTTCTTTTCTTTAAAATAACTTTCTATATCTTCACTAGATATAATTTCATAATCTTTAGCTATTTCTTCAATATCAGTAAAGTTATAATTATCAATGTTATAGTCTACTTCAATTGTAGCAATAGCATTATTAATTTTTCCGTGTTCATATGCTTTAGCTTTACCATCAGTTGTATATTCTAAATTAGGGTGTTTTAAAATATCATATTTTAAATCCTTAATTGGTCGTTCTCCTCTAATAAATAAAATTGCATACTTATTATCTAACATTCTAACTTCATCTGGTGTTAATAACTCTCTACCTGTTTGTTGATAATTAGTTGAATAATTACCATTTCTTCCGTGTGATTTTCCATAAGTATTTAAATCAAGATTTTCTTTTCCAAGTAGTTCCGATACATACTTATGAGTAGATTGTTCATTACCACCTAAATATAAAAACTCATCACAATTTCCAACTATACTTTCCCATTGCTTTTCAAAAAGTGATTTTAATTGAGCTAAATTTTGTAAGATTATTGATACTGACACTTGTCTTGATCTCATAACAGATAATATTTTATCAAAATCATCTGGTAAACTAACATTAGCAAACTCGTCCATTACAAAATGTACAGGTATTGGTAAACTTCCTTTATATTTATGGTCTGCTACATAAAATAATTGTTGAAATAATTGAGTATATAGAATACTAACAATAAAATTAAATGATGTATCATTATCTGGAATAAGAGCAAATAGTGCTGTTTTCTTTTCACCTAAACTAGATAGTTCTAATTCATCTGTCATTGTAAGCATAGATAAACTTCTTAAATTAAACTTTTCTAATCTTGAAGCTAAAGTTATTTGAATAGATTTTAGTGTTTTAGCACTACCACTATGATAATCTTTATAGTATTTAAGTGCTATATGATCTGGATTAGTATTTTCTAATTTTTCAAATAATAAATCAAGTGGAGATAAATACATATCATCATCTTCCTTAACATCTCCTGCTCTTAACATTTCCATTACCATTGTAAAGTTTTGTTCTTCTTCTGGTGCTTCATACCATAAGTAAAATATTAGTGATAACAATAACATTGATGCAGCAGTATCCCAAAATGGATCATTACTTTGACTTCCTTTTGGTGTTGTTGACTTAAATAAATTAGTAACTAATCTTTGTACATCATTATCATCTTTTAAATATACAAATGGATTATAACAATGGCTTTTATCCATATTAATTAAATCTAATACTTTTACTTCATAACCTTTATGTTCTAATAATCCACCTGTATCTCTTAAAATTTCTCCTTTTGGATCTAATATTACAAAAGAACAATTACACTGCATAATATTAGGTTTAGCATAAAATCTAGTTTTACCTGCTCCACTTCCACCACATATTAAGACATTTAAGTTTCTTCGGTGCTTTCTACCATCTAATCCTATTTGCACATTTTGTGTAAGTATTTTACTATTGTTATTATTCTTATCTATATACTTTTTACATATTTTTGTAGCACTGCCCCATTTAGCACTTCCATATTCTTCATTTCTTCGGTAGTTTTTTCTTGATGAATAATATATTAAAATAGCAATAACATATACGACTAAAAGAAAAAAAACAGTCTTTAAACTATTCTCACATATAATTATTTGAAATGGATTATCTAGTGCTTTAGTTAATTTTTTAATTATATCTATTAGTCCTCCATCTATATTTGGTGCTATTATTAGAGATAACCATATAACTGGAATTATACCAAGTATAAATAGTATTATCTGTTGTTTTCTTTTTTCTTCTTGCATTATCTATCTTTCCAGCGAGTCCTTATGAGTTTTTTTTTACTACTTTTTTCTCTTTCACTATCATCTAATAATCTTAATAATAACTCATTTACTTCACTTCTTGGCTCATTTAAACTTTTTAATTTATATCTATAATTATTTAGTGCATTTATAATAATACCTAATTCATATTTGTCGATTTCTATTTTATTATAATCAGTTAATTTTATAATTATTTCATCTACTGAATCAGTTGCTCTATCTTGAGTGTTTAAGTAGTTTCTTAATAAGTTAAGTGATTTTACAATTAAATTAGTTTCATTTACTGAAAACTCATATTTAAAACTATCTTTCATAATTACCTTTCTTGTTCCTTATTCTTTGTTTTTATATTTACTTCTATATAATCACTTATTTGTTTATTAAGTTCTCTAACTGATTCTTTCATTGATGTAAGTTCATTTATAACATCTTGCTTATCCATATCTTTAAATCTATCTGTTATTTTACTTACATCATTAAATTCAATATCAAGTCCATATTTCTTACATAACATAAAAGCAACACACTTAGCTTTTTCATTATCAATTTCTTTGGTATTATCATAGATATTTATTTTAGATAGTTCTATTAAGGCATTTTTAAATGCTAAATTACTATCTTCATTTTTACATAAATATATAACTTTATTATCTGTATCCCATTTTGAGGTTTTATCATCTTCTAAAGCATCTACACTTTTTATATCCATAGGACACTCGTGTAATAGTGCTTGTAATATCATTTTCTTATCATAGTTTTTAATATAAGGTTTTATATTGGTTTCTGATATATCTACAAGTTCTTTAGCAGTATAACCTCTTACCATTTTACCATCTTTAGTAGTATATGGTTCTCTTGGATCTAAAATAATAACTTTATTAGGATATTTATTTTTAAATATTGCTTTATCATCAATCCATTTCTTCATTTCTTTTAACTGAATAGCACTAGGTAATTGTTTAGCTATTAGTATAGCATTTCTCGGTGTATATAAATCAAATCTACCTTGTATATCTAAATAAGACATAAAAAAATCAGGATTAGATTTTATTTCCTCTAATCCCTCATCAATAGTTTTATAAGCATTATTTAGTTGCTCTTTTTTCTTTTTTATATATTCTTCTTTATTATAACCAGTTTTGGTATCTTTTTCGTTTAATATTTCTTCAACCATTATCTATCTTTCCTTTCTTTTATTTTTCTTAATTTTTGTATTAGAAGTCTTATCTTTAGAAGTAGTATCTTTACTATTAGATTTTTGTTTAGTATCTTCTTTTTCTTTTACTTTATCATCATTACTATCTCTATTTTTAACTTCTTCTTTTAACTTATTTAAAAGTTTACGAACAGATGGCTTCTTTTCTTTAACTACTCCATCCTTGCCTTTTGAATTCTCTAAGACTGGCTCTGACAGAGGGCTTTGTGTCTTTGCCACTTCGGGGTTTGAATTAGTATTCTCTTCCCTTTGAATAGGTTTAGATAAAATATCATTAGCAAGTTTTTCTTCATCTGCAATAGGTACTCCTCTATCTTTTGCATCTTTTAACATTTCCTCAATCTTATCTTTCTCTATCTCACTTCTAATAGATATATTATCAGTTTGTGCTAATTTAAATCTTTCTACTACTCTATTAATTTTAGCAGCATCTTCACTTCGTACCATAATATCTACAATACCATCATTATCTGGTGCTTTTTTATCTATTAAAGCAGTATATAAGATACCATACTTTTTAGCTTCTTTTCCAAATTTTTCTAACTCGCTTGCTTTAATAGAAAATATTTGTAATGGGCTACCAGATTTTAACATTTTATTAAGCGTTGTTTTACCTTTTGTCATTTTATTATCTCTTGACATTGTATATAACATTACAGCAATTCTTTCTAATCCTGTACCACTTAATCTTAACGCCATTTCTATTCCCTCAATAGAAAACTTAACAATTTGTTCTGCAGCTTCACTTGAATTCATATCTCTTTCTCCTTTCTTTTATTTTCTTCAAATTCTTTGATATTTTCTTCAATATCTTTCATTCTTTTTTCTATATTCTCACATAAGACCACCTCCTTTCGTTTTACTTTTAATTCTTCAGTAATCTTATTTATTTCACTACGAATAACATTTTTTTCTTTTTCAGTTTTTACTCTTTTATGTTTAATCCATAGGTTATGTTTTTTACCTACTAGAGTTTGTACTTCTGTATTTAATTTATCTTTATAAAATAAAAATTGCTCGTTAGTTTCTATTTTCTCTCTAACAAGCAATTTAGTTTGTTCTGATATTTCTTCCATTTTCTCTATATCTAATCTAACAGAAGGTGGAAGTATTTTTCCATGGTATTTAACTGGATATACTTTTAAAATATAACAATAATATTTATATAATCCATATATTCCGTGTGCTTTATTCTTTTTATATTCTTTTTCTTGTTTTATAAATTCTGGATTATATGCCTCAACAAAAGGTACTCTTGGACTATAAGTATTCTCTATTCTAGTATTAATATTTTTAATAGAATATTCACTTCCGAATGCTCTTTCAATTCTTATGTTTCTTTTATAAGGACTTCTTTTTATACTTAACTTACCAGATCTTTCTATTAGTTCATATCCCATTTTAATCATAATGTTTTCAAAATCTTTATAAGATAGTGCCATAGCAATAGCTCTATCTAAATCTTTTTTAGCAAATATATAATAATTATTAGTAGTTATATGTTTTTTATAGTAATTATCATAGTTTACTTTATTAACTTTTTTATTTTCTACTACACTAAGTCCATATTCAGAGCATATTGCATCTGATGTTTGTCTTAATATAGCATAAGATTCTCTACTATCGTGATATTTTTTACCATCTTTAAATGATACTGAATTAATAACAAAATGATTATGAATATGATTAGTATTAATATGAGTAGATACTATTACTTCAAATCTATCACCCCATAGTTCTTCAGCAAGTTTTACTCCAATTAAGTGTGCTTGTGTAGGGCTTACTTCTCCCTCTTTAAAAGATTGAAAAGAATGATATGCTAAAATACCATTTTGCTTTCCATATAGTTCTTTTGTAAGCATCATATCTTTATATGCTCTATGAGTAGAACAATTAAGTGCAGATACAAAGCAATTATCTTCTGTTTCATAATTTATATTACTATAATCATCTATATTATGTAATTCTTTATATATACTATCTTTAGTAGTTTTTTCTGGATTAATAACATAATCAATAACTCTATCTAATCTTTTTTCAACTTTCCAAATTCCTGTTGTTGCCATTTTTCTTCTTCTCTTGAACACTCACTAGATACTTTTAAACAACAATAAAAAAATAATATTAACATTGTTTACCTGCTATATTAGTATTTAGATAATTTCTTTTCAAATCATCAATTAAATTATCTAACTTATCTACTTCTTTTTTATATTCTCTTTCATCTATAAAACCTAGTGAATGGGCTTTTCTTGCTAATTGATTAATGTTATTTGATATTCCACGAAGTTCTCTAATACAATCATAAAATTCTTTACTAGGAGCTTCTTTTATAGAATTACCTAGTACAAAATTTCTAATAATATCACTTTCATTCATTCCACTTTTAGAACATAATTCTTTTAAAGAATTATCTTCATCATCATTAAACCAAAAATTCTTTTTATGTGTTCTTGTTCTCATCTTTTACCTCCTTTTCAAACATAAAATAAGATTAGTCATATTTCAAACTAATCTAATTTCTTAACAACTCTCATTATTATCATTTATTATTTTTACTATTTTTTCAACAATCTCATTTACGCTATTATTATCTGTATTAATCCTAGTTGCATCTAAAAAATTATTTTTCAAAAAATTCAAATTATTATCTACCCACGCAATCATTTCTTGATAATCTCTTTTTTTATCATTTTTAAATCTTAATAGTAAATTTTCTTTGCTAGCCTCTAATATAATATGTATAAGTAACTTTTCACTATTTAAAAAATGATTAAACAAGTTTTCTACACAAATAACATCTGTTAGTGCCATATCTACAATTATATATTTACATTGATTACTATTCACAACATCATCTAAATATTCTTTAAATTTCTTATTAAAATTAACATTGTTTTGTGGATAGCAACCTCCACCTAATGCAAAAATTTCCTTATTCTTTTCACAAAATTCATCTGATGAAATAACTTTACATTTGTTACCACCTAATTTCTGTTCTATTTTTTTGATTACTGTTGTTTTTCCTACGCTATAAGTTCCATTAATCCATATAATCATTGTAACACTCCTTCAATTATAATAGTTATCTCTTTTTATTTAACTAATATAATTCTATCAATATTCTCTATTAGTGGCTCATTATAAATATGATAATAATTCATTATTGCATCAAAAGAAAAATACTCCTGCTTTCTTTGTGGATACATTTCTGGATAAATAACTACTTTATTATCTATTATTTCTATTATGTATTCTAAACTAAATAGTCTAAATTTTATTCTTTTATTATTTTTAAATACTTTTTCTAATTCTTCATATCTCATCAAAACCACCACTCTTATCAATATGAATATTCCTTTTTCCTTATACTTGAATTATACCACGAAAAAGAGCAAAATAGTTAAATTTTGCCCTATATTTATTAATTTAATTTATTTTTTAATTCAGTACCTGCTTTAAAACTAACTGATTTACTTGAAGCAATTTGGATTGTTTCTCCAGTTTGAGGATTTCTTCCCTCTCTTGCTGATCTTTCAGATATTTTAAATGTACCAAATCCTGCAACTGAAACTTTTTCACCTTTTGCAAGTTCTTCTTTAAACATATCAAAAGTAGCATTAAATACTCTTTCACATTCAGTTTTAGTTAAACCAGTTTTAGTTGCTAATGTTTCTAACATTTCTGATTTTTTCATTGCAATTACTAACCTCCTATCCCAACATAATTTATTATAACATACTTTTATTTAATTTTGTAGGGTTTTAGGGTATTTCCCTATCATTTAGCAAATGTTAGGAGGACATTTGCAGTGCTGGCTAAGACATAAATATAATCTTATGCCATAACCTTATATTCTTTTTAAAACAATATTATTAATATTTTCTTTAGTTATTATTTTATTTTCTATTAAAAATGATGATATTTTAATTGAAGCTTCTTTGTAATTTTTAGCATAAATTTCAAATATATTTGATCTAATTTCGTTAAATTCAAATAAATATTTTTTATTTTTATTGTATCTTTTTTTCTTATTCATAACTATCTTTCCCTTTCTTCATATTTAATTTTCCAATTTATATTTTTTATATTACATAAATAATCATTAAAATCTTTACCATTTGGTGCAGGATCATCAATAATTTTATAACTGTCTGATAAAGAATATTGAAGTGCTTTTGTAGCTAATCTTCCAGCATTATCATTATCAAAATGGACAATTATTGTATCTATATCAGGATTATTTTTTAAAAAGACAGATATAGTTTTTGGTATTTTACTTCCTACTATATCTGTCTTAGTTTGATAAACTCCTGCCAGTGAGATTAAATTTACTTCATTCCATTTCTCATTATTCATTTCTTTTAAAGTAGCATAAGAAAGTAAATCTATTGCACTTTCAAATATATGTACTTTATTACTTGGAATAATTGACTTAAGTTTAAACGAATATGCCTTATCACTTCCATAAGCATCACACATAAATCTACTTGCATTTGTTCCTCTAACACCAGCATATCTTGGATTATTATCATCATCATAACCTACAAAAACAGCATTGTTATGTGGATATGTTTGATAAATAAAACCATTGTTTATACACTCTGTTACAATATCTTTACTTATACCTCTATTAGTTAAATAATTTATAACTATATCATTATATTTAGATTTTTGTGGCAATTTCAACTTATCTATTTTTTCTTTTTCAGTAAGTTCTCTTTTGGGTATATATCTTTTTTCAATTCCTTTTTGTTTTATTAGATGTTCTACTGCATCAGTAAAGGAATATTCTTCTACTTGAATTAGATATTCTAAAGCTGTCTTACCTCCAATTCCTCTTGAAAACCAATACCACATACCATTACTTATTTTTAAACTATCGTGACTTCTAGTATGATAAGTACCTCTTGCCTCATATACAAGTTCATCTTTATTACAATTTTCTAAATAAGATAATAAATCAATTTCTTTGGCTTTTCTTATTTGTTCTTCGGTAAAGTATGCCATTATCTATCATCTCTATCTTTATTCTTTATCTTCTTTTCCAGTATTGGTAATACAACATTAGAGATATTATTATGTAACTTTTCATTATGTTCTCTTTTTAAGGCTACATATTTTAACTCATCATTATTTAAAATATTCTTAAAAAAGTTATAAATATCTTTTGTTCCACCAGTATCCATTATCTCTTTTATTAATAATGGATTCATTGTTTCATACTCAGATAACTTATATTTTTCTTTAATATCTTTGCATAAATCAAAATAATTTAATTGTTCAAAAGCATCTGCTATAATAGTGTATTTATCTTTATCACTACATCTTTCTAAATTTTTATTTATATAATCTTTAGATAATTCCATTACTTCATCTTCAAGTGCATCTCTAACCTCATTATTTATTTGAAAATCAGTACATATCCACGAATCATATAAATAATCTAGTGTATTATCTAAACTTAATAATGCTTTAATTTCATATCTTCCCAAATCTTTATCACTATAATATAAATCTTTCATTTCTTCCTTTAAAACAAATTCATAACTTCTACCAATAATATCTTTTGGTTCTAACTTTATTACTTCATTTGTTAAATCCTCATATTCTTTATCTAATTTTGCTTGTAGTTCTTTAAATAATTCTTCATTACTTTTCATTTTTCTTATCCTCCTTAATTGTATTTTCTTCAAATAATTTATATATTGGAATATCTAAAGCTCTTGATATGATATATATTGTTTCTATCGAAAAATTCTTTTTACAATTGGGTGCTTCAATTCTTCTTATATTTACAAAAGAATACCCTGTTTGTTCTGCTAATTTTTCTTGTGTCATACCTTTTTCTTTACGATATTTCTTTATATTACTTGCAACTCTTATATATATATTATCATAATGCATATTTTAATCCTCTCTTCCTTTAAGTAGAGTATATAAAATATTTATTTATTCCTCAAATGTACAAATTATCTTTCTATATCTCTTTTATACATTTGATTAGGTTCTTTTATTTCCTCATCTTCATCATCAATTAGCTCTCTTGTTTTTTCATTCATATTAAGAAGTGTATTAACTTCATTTAACCTTTTGATTTTATTTTTTAACTCTTCTTCTTGTATAAATGGTTTACCAAACTCCTCCTTTGCTTTTTCAAGTTGTTCTTTGGTTCTAATAAGTTCTTCTTCACTTTTAATTAGTAATGCTGGAATATTGTTTAAAGCATTATCAATTCTTGTAATATTTCCTAATTCACTTGTACCAAGATTTATAGACACAACTGAATTTTTTCTTAAAATCAAATTATATTCTTTAAAAAATAATGAGAATTTTAATTCCATCTCAAATCCTTTGTATTCTCCAATTATTTTAGATTCATCAGTTATTGTTTTTTTACATTCATTTATTAGCATTTCTCCTGCTTTTTGTTTTTCATCATATAAGATATTATTTATAGTCATTCCATAGAAAATATTATCCTCTTTTTCATATTTTTTTAAAAACTCTATGTCCTTTTTATAGTTCCCTATATTGCTTTCCAACTCTTTTATTTGAGTTGGATAAGAATTTTTAATTCGTGATTCTAAATCATATTGTTCATTTAAATAACTTTGTTTTAATAATTTTAACTTTGATACTTGTGTATCTAGTTCAGTTTTTTCTATTATAAGTGGATTTCCGGCTGCTAAAGCTTTTATTTCTGCATAAGAAAGAGCTACTTCATCTATATCTTCTGCACTTCTCATAGGTGTTTTTGATGTCATTATTTGAGATATAAATTTTTGTTTGTTTTCTACTAACTGATAAAGATATGCATCAAATGTTTTTTCAGTTACATATCTATAGATATATACTTCTTTATTTTGATTACCTTGTCTTATTATTCTTCCACTTCTTTGAATTAAATCAGATGGTCGCCAAGGACAATCTAAATCGTGAAGTGCAATTAATTTATCTTGACAGTTAGTTCCTGCTCCCATTTTAACTGTACTTCCCATTAATATTCTAACATTTCCTGTTCTTACTTTTGCAAATAATTCTTTCTTTTTAAGTTCAGTATTAGCATTATGAATAAATTCAATTTCTTCTTCTGGTATTCCTTTATCAATTAGTTTTCTTTTTAAATCAGTGTAAACATCAAATGTTCCATCTCCTTTTGGTGTTGATAAATCACAAAAGACTAACTGTGCTAGTTTATCTTCTTTAGTATTATTCCATATTTTATAAATATTTTCTGAACACTTATCTACTTTACTATCTTTATAATCTGGTAATAATTCGTTTATTAGTCTTTGATCTAATGCTATTTTTCTTCCTTCATTTGTAATTTTTAACATATTATCTTCTTTTGAATCTACTGCTTTATTTCTTACCTTTTCTGCTCTTTCTCCAAGAGAATTAACTAAATCTAATTGAGTTTGGCTTGGCTTTATTACAATATTTTCATAATTTGCTTTTGGTAATGGTAAATTTAAAGTATCAGATGTTTGAATATCAGCTACTTCTTTAAATAAATTCATTAATTCTGGTAAGTTATAAAACTTTGCAAATCTTGTTTTTGTTCTATAACCTGTTCCCTCTGGTGCTAATTCTATTGCAGTTACTGTTTCTCCAAATGTAGACGCCCAAGCATCAAAATGTTGCAATTTACTTTGAACTAATTTATCATACTGTAAATATCTTTGCATTGTATATAATTCAACCATTGAATTTGATATTGGTGTTCCTGTTGCAAATACTATTCCTTTACCACCAGTTATTTCATCTAAATATCTACATTTCATAAATAAATCACTAGACTTTTGCGCTTCTGTTTGAGCAATTCCACCTACATTTCTCATTTTAGTATAAAGAAATAGATTTTTATAATAATGAGCTTCATCAACAAATAGTCTATCTACTCCAAGTTCTTCAAAAGTTATAACATCATCTTTTCTATCAGCATTATTTAATTGTTGCAATTTCTTTTCAATAGATTTTTGAGTTCTAACCAATGCTTTAATACTAAATCGTTCTCCATTATGTTCCTTTAAATCTTGGATACCTTTTAATGTATCATCTAATTGTTGTTCTAATAAAGTTATTTGTCTTTTTACTGACATAGGTATTTTTTCAAATTGAGAATGTCCAATTATAACTGCATCATATTCTCCTGTTGCAATTCTTGAACAAAATTTTTTCCTGTTAGCAGTTTCAAAGTCTTTTTTTGTTGCTACTAATATATTAGCACTTGGATATAACTGTAAAAATTCACTAGCGAATTGTTCTATGATATGATTAGGTACTACAAATAAACTTTTATTACATAATCCTAATCTTTTACTTTCCATAGCACTTGCTACCATTTCAAAGGTTTTTCCTGCTCCAACTTCGTGAGCTAATAATGTATTACCACCATATAAAACTCTTGCAATAGCATTTACTTGATGTGGTCTTAAAGTTATTTCTGGATTAATTCCATCAAATGTAATATGACTACCATCATATTCTCTTGGTACTACTGAATTAAACTTTTCATTGTATATTCGTGTTAATCTTTCTCTTCGGTCTTGATCTTGCCAAATCCAATCTTGAAATACCTGTTTTATTTTATCTTGTTTTGCTTGAGCAATAGCAGTTTCTTTTTTATTTAAAACTGGTTTTTTCTTATTTTCTTCATCATATACATAATCAAATATTTTAGTATCACGAAGATTTAAAGCATCTTCAATCAACCTATAAGCATTGGCTCTATTTGTTCCATAAGTTGATGTTACTGCAATAGTGTTTCTATCACAACTTTTATTTGCAATATTCCATTCTCCAGTTACATCAGAATAATGTGCTTTTACATCTCTTCTTGCATAATAACCTGCATCTATTAAATCTAAAATAAACTCTGTTATTACATCTTCTGGTATCCAAGTTGCTCCTATTCTAACACTTATTTCAGTAGGAGGTATATCTTTAGGAATTACTTTATTTAAGTATTCAACATTTATTTGATATGAACTATCCTCGTAAGCATACTGTTTTGCTATCTTTAATTTTTCTCTAACATTACCGGATAAATATTCATCAGCAGTAACATAATGATTAGAATTATCAGAGTCTGGTACTTTAAAAATTTCTCCTTCTAATTCTTCTAACATTTTATCTTTATCAAGACCACATAGTTTTTGCATATAATCTATATCCACTTTTGCTCTTTCTTGAATTGAAACTATCAAAGCATCTCTTGAATTTTCAATAATTCTATCTTTTGTCCTAGGTTTTATTGTTCTTTTAGTAAATAGATCTGCTTTTCTTTTTAGATTGCCACTCTCATCTAATATTTCAAGTGAACATAAAAGAAAATAGCTAGAGTCATTTGAAAATGCACTAGCATTGCCTCTACTGTTAATAAGTCCATACTTTTTAGTGAATTTATCATATAAACTATTTAGTTCCATTTGCTTTTCTTTTATCTCATCATCAGTAGCATTTTCAAGTTGCAAGTTTATTATTTCTCTTGTTATATCCCTTAAATTAATTAGGTTTTTTATTCTGTTTTCAGCAGTTTCAGATAAACTTTGTGGATACATTCTACTATTTTCTCTATAATAAATTACATTATTAATTATTGTATAAGAAAAGTTTTTTACATTCAAATCAGCTTCAATTGATAAATCTTCTGAATCTGCTATATCATCTATTTTATAATCTTTTATTTCTCCATTAATATTAGGTATAACTTTATCTAGCATTTCTTCTAAATTCATATTTTCTTTTGGTATACAAGAAGGTTCATAAGTTCCATATTGAGTAGATAATAGTTTCATCTCTCCTAATATCATTTCAGGATTATCAATAAAATATTTATTCATTCTCATTCCATTTTCATCAGTATCAAGATTAATCCAATCTGGCATTATATCAGTTATTGAATCTCTTTTTTGTAAAAATAATATATCAGATGTAACCGTTGTACCTGCACTATCTTTAAAAACATTATTTGGTAATCTTATAGCTCCTATTAAGTCTGCTCTACTTGCTATATATTTTCTTGCATCTTCGTTTTTTCTATCCATAAATCCTTGAGAGGTTATAAAAGCTAAAATACCACCTGGTCTTACTTTATCTATTGATTTTGCAAAGAAATAGTCGTGAATTAAAAAGTTTTTTAAATTGTATTTTTTATCATTTAATTGAATATTTGCAAAGGGGACATTACCTATTGCTACATCAAAAAAAGAGTTTGAATAATTAACTTCTTCAAACCCTTTTACTGCTATTGATGATTTTTGATAAAGTTGTCTTGCAATATTTCCACTTATTATATCTTTTTCTACACCATATATTTTTAATTTATCATTATTTGGTAATAGTCCAATAAAGTTACCAATACCACATCCTGGTTCTAATATATTGCCTTTTTCAAGTCCCATATTATTTAATGCTTTAAACATTGCTTTAATAACAATAGGTGGTGTATAAAATGCTGTTAAAGTGGACTCTTTTGCTTGTCTATATTCTTCTTCTGTTAAAAGAGATTTCAATTCATCATATTCATTACTCCATTTATCTGGATCAAAAGCATTAGATAATCCTCCCCAACCTACATAATTAGATAATATTTCTTGTTCCTCTTTTGTTGCGTATCTATTTTCTTGCTCACAAGTTTTTAATACTCTAATAGCATTTATATTATTTCTAAATCTTTCTTTGGATGTTCCCACTCCTATATTATTGTTTGTTATCTTATAGTTTATTCTATCTTCTAAAGGGACTTCTGGATGAAGTATATAACCTATTTCCTTCTCTCTTTTAACTGGTACAGTTAAAGGTTTATCTTCTAGGTCATCTATTATTTGTACGTTATCTTTTATATCTTCTAATACTTCATCTTTACCAATACTTAAATCATAATTTTTACTATCAAAATTTTGAAATATAACAAATATTGTAGTTGGATTTAATGTAATAGAAAAATCTTTATCTTTAGATAAATACTTAAATAATTTATTATTACTTAATTGTTCTCTTAATTTAATTTCATTAGTTTTATCAGTATTAAAATAAGTAAAATTAGTATCATAATTAGTTATATTTTTACTATCTAATAATATTGTTAAATGCCTTTTATTTGATTTAATATGACTCCATTTTTCTAGTTCAACTTTTTTTATATAAAAACTATCTTCCCATATAGTACCTTTTGATGATTCATTTAATAGTTCAAGCATTCTATCTGCAAATTCTTGCTCTTTGGTTGCAAAAAGGGATAACTGGGACTTGTTATCTCTTGGTAATACTATTATTTCTTTTTCAGGTGGTATTAGATCTTTTTTATCTTTATACTTACTAGCATATTTCTTTAATCTTTGATAATCTTTTTCTTCAACTAGATTAGGAATATTATTATTATAAGTGAATACTTCATCAAATAAAAATTTATAAAACTCACTACTATGCCAAATATTTTCATCATCCATAGCAAGTAGATTATCATTGTCATCATACATAAGCTCTATATCATTAATTTTATATTTATTTAATGTATCATATAGTAACCCTATTTCTCCATCATTTTTATCATATAAATACATTACATCAGAAAATTCATCATTAAATATTTCTTCTATTTTTTTTATAACATCTTCATTAGATAAGTTTTTATTAAACCAATCTGCATCAATTATTTCATTATCCCAAGTGTCTTCATTTCTTCTTGTTCCTAATTCTACTGTTGGAATACCATTTATATAATGTAGTTCTACAGCATTTAATCTGTTCATCACTCTTGCTACTGTATATGATTTATCATCTTCTAATTCATTTATGTTTGTGATTATTTCACTTACACCATTTTCTTTACTAGCTGAAAAAAGAATACTATTGTCAGTATTCTCATCTAATTTAGAATCAACTCTTTCATTACTATTTCTTCTGCTTGACTCTTCAAATTGTTCATCAATCCTGTCCACTTCATTGGATTTTTCTCTTTCAATTCCTCTGTTATTTGTTCCTTCATCATCATCTCGTTCAATATCAAATTTACTCTCTTCGTTGCCGTTAAATCTATCTCCAATAGGTGTTCTGCTAGTGTATCCTTGATTTTCATTTGCTCGTATAACGCTTTCTTCTCTTTCTTCAGATAATCCAATCTCATTAGACCATATTTGCCGATGTTGAATTTTCTTTGTTTCACTTTTAGGTTCGGTATTTTGTAAGATCCCACTTCTCTGTAAGTTATCATTAGAATCACTCCTTTCTTCTTTGACATCTACATCATAAACCTTATTATTGTTTTTATCAAATGTACGAATTTTTTCTATTTCATTTACTCGTATATTTTTTAAAGTTTCATATATTTCAAGTAAAGTCATTTCACTTATATCACTAATCGCACTTCCAAGACTAACAATATTATCTATATCTTGAAACATTACAATATCATTAAAATCTGTATATAAAAAATTATTTTCAGCATTCCCAACACATTTATTTATTAACATATATGCAACACTATTTTTAAGTAAATTTTTATATTTACTAATTATCACATCATTATCTATATTCTCTAATCTAGTATTTACTTTATTATTTATTAAATAATCAAGATAATCATTAGAATTATCCTCTGCTAAAATAGTTGCTACTGACTTTAATCCATCTATAAAACTTTCTTTATTTGTTAAATCTCCATACTTGTTTTCTAATGCCTCTATAACTTGATCTTGATATGCTATTCCTACATTCCATACTCTAACCTTTTTTCCTTTTTTACCATACATACTTTGAGTATCTGATACATCCCATACATATCTAATAGATGGTTTACCATACTTTTCAGTTATTAGTGCTATACCACTATGACCTTTTTTTATTATTCTATTTAATTTACTATTCCAAACATCATAACTAGCACAAGCAACTGCAGTTGGTCTTTGAGCATATATTAGTAATTGTTCATCAAAATCATATTTATAATTTTTAGAGGCACAACTTAAAAACGATTGCCATTTTATTGAATCAGAGGTTATATTAGCAATCGTTTCATTATAGACTTCTTTAATATCTACTAATGTTGTAGCCATTTACTTTACCTCTCTTTCTTTATTTTTTGTTTTCTCTGTTTTCAATTAACTTTACATAAAAGTCTTCACTTATATCATTTTTTTCAGCTCGTAATAATAATTGCCAAATCATATCACTTGCTTCATTTGGAAAAAATCTAACATCTACAAATTCTACATTTTCATCGTTAATTCTTGGTACTGAATACATAAGTAATTTATTCTTTAATTTTTCTGCAGTTGTAGAAAATTTCTCATCTTCAATATTCATCTTAATATTAAAATCTAAAATACCAACTAACTGATTAAATAAATTATTACATAATGATAATTGTACAGATGGTATTCTTGTTTGATGTGGCATTATATTTTCACTCCTTTCTTTATTGTTTTAGGATATATTACTAAACAATCATCTATATCTTCATTTTTATAACTATTACCTAATAATTCTCCTCTTATTTCAATATAAGAGTTTTTATTCATTTCTGGAAAATCATTGATACAGGGCATAAACAATATAAATGATATATAATTATTAACTCTTTCAATTTTATTATCATTTAATACTTTCATCCTCATAGGTACTTCTATAATAAATCTCGTAAACATTCCATTATCAAATGCTTCTTTTTTTATGATCTTTCCTGATAATTTTATTTCGTTCATCTATCTTCACTCCTATCTCTATCTTTTTTTAAAGATATTTGTTCTACAACTTTACTTTCTTTTATTTCAACATCAATATTCTTTGATAGTTTATCCTTTATATCTTTAACTGTAATGCTATCTAATGTGTCTTTTAGTATTCTTCTTGCTTCTTCTTCATTTTCAGCTACTACAGTTATTTTCATTCTTTCATACAAATTAACATTAAATTCATAATTATTCATTTACCTTTCCTTCCTTTCTTTCTTCACTACAACTTAAAAAAGCAATTACCTTTTTATTTTTAATTGCCTTTTTTAAATCTAATATAATAATTATTTCATTTCCATTTATATCTTGAAGTTTTGTTAAATCATCTAATCCGATATTTAAAATTTGTTTTTCTGTAATAAATCCTGCTTTAAATATTTTTTCTAATACTTTTGTTATTTGTCCTAAATTATATTTATTCATATTTCTCCTCACTTTCTAATTCTAATATATATACTACTTGTTTAGTATCATCATCTTTACTACAAGTAATTAAGGTTAAGGTGCTTTTAGTATTATCTCTATGAATAACAACTTCCCCAGTTTTTTCTACTTCATATTTTCCTGCTAGTTTATAAACATATTTTATACCATTATAATAAATATAAGCAGTATCATTATTTGATATTTTATATAAGTATTTGAAAAAGCTAACATAACTATTACCAGAATGGGATGCAATTATTAAGTTACCATTAACTACATCAGGCATATCACTTTCTTTAATTACTTGAATATTTTTATTAACATTATTATCTTTGTTATCAATATTAAAGAAACCTCTTTTTACATTTATTTTGGGTATTTCTAAAATCCCAATATAATTAGAAGTAGCTTCTTTTGGTGATTCTTCTGTTACTGATGAAATATCTTCATCAAGATTAATCTTAATTGTTTCTACTTCTTCTTTATCTAACTTTAAAAAATCCTCAACTATTTTTTCAGTTTGCTTTTCATTGTAATAATTATAAGCAATTTTTCCAATAAATAATAATCCTCCTATAAGGAAGAAAGAAAGACCTAGTATTTTTAATACTCGCCTTTCTTTATCAGTAAGATTATTTCTTTTTATTTTTTTTAGTTGCATATAAATATACCCCCATTCCTACAACAATTAAACTACCACTGATAATAGAATATAATTTACTTCTAGTAGCCATAGTATTAGGTACTTCAACAATTTGTTCATTTGTCATATTTGCTTTAAATACTTGTCCATCTTCAGTAATTTCAAAATAAACTATCTCATCTGTGATTTGATAACCAGTTGCACTTTCTTTTTCAATAATATGCCCTTTTCCTATAAATAAATCTTTTAAAATAATCTTACCTTCGTCATCAGTTAAACCTGAATATATTAATTTTGATTCAATTGTTCCATCTTCTAATTCTTTATCTGAATATATTTCAATTAGAGTATTCGGAATAGCATTACCTGTTGTTATATCTGTTTTAGTAAATTCTAATGTACCTTTTTTATAGTAGTTTTGAAGTTCTATATTTTTAACTACTATATTTGTATATTGATCTTCATATGTTAATTCAAAAGAATATAAAGTTTTATCTAAGGTATGATTATCATCCGTAGATAATTCTTTTAGGTAATATTTACCTAATTCTAAATTATCAATACTTACCTTACCATCTTTTATAATTACTTCTTGTATTAATTCATCTTTTGAATATTTCTTTTTACTTCCAATATAAATGTCTTCATCAGCATATAATCCTAATTTAACATTACTTAACAATATTTTTTCATATTTATATGTATTATCTTTTAAGATTAATTCTTCGCCATATTTTGTAATATTAATTTTACCTTTAACTCTTTCATTTGCAAATTTAACAACTAATAAAGCACCATAATCTTTATCTATAACTATTTCACTACCATCTCCAATATGAACTAATACTTGTTCTTTGTTCCAAACATATCCCTCTAATATTTGATCTTCTACTTCTTCAAGGTAGAAATCTCCTACTAAAGTATCTGGCGTAATGATAATTCCATTCTTATCTGTTTCATATACACATACTTTTTTAGCTGTTGGATATGTAATTGTTTGACATATATATTCATTAGTAGATGTATCTTTTATTCTAAATTTAATTCCTGCTTTTGTAATTACTTCTCCTGTTTCTTTATCTGTTTTTATTACTTTTAATTTTGCTGTTATTGGGGCATTTGAAATTAATTTATAAATATTATTTTCTGATTTTTCATCTATAATTACACTAAAGTCATCTACTTTTTCATAATTAGGAGTAGAATTAACTTGTTTAAATGTATATTTGCCATAAGGCAATGTAATTTCAGCATAACCCTTATCATCAGTCGTAATTGTATCTATATAACAAGTCCTATCTTTTTGTTGTTCACTATCTTCATCATTAGACATAAGATGTGGTGCTACTTTAGAGGTACAATTATTTAAGAATATTGCAAAATCTATATTAGGTTCACCTTTTAGAATACCGGTAGATCCATTAGCAAATGTTTTAAACAACATAATATCTGATTCAATTACTTTTTCATAGACTTCTACTTTCTCTAATAAATTGTCTTTGGTTATATTAAAAGTGTATTTATTTGCATCTAATAGATATCCTTTGCTTGAAGATATTTCTTTTAAGTAGAATTGCCCCAAACTTGGCAAATAATCACTTATTCCATATCCATATTCATCAGTTACTACTTCTCCAACTTTCTCATCACTTAAATTATAAATACCATATTTAGCATTTTCTAAACTAGCTGTTCCTTGTGGCATGCTCATTTTTGTATCACTATCTACTTTATATATTTCTACTCTACCACCGACAACTTCTAATTCTACTGATACTTTAACTGGATCAAAATTACCAGTTCTTAATACATTTTGTGAGTGATCACTAAAATATACTATTGGAGTTGAATTCCAAGCAGTTGGTTGTTTTACAAAATTAACTTTAACTTTTCCTATACTAGTTGGAGTAATTGTTAGTGTATTACCATTTATACTAGCGGTTCCATTTTCTACTGATGATATTGTAAACTTATTTAATACTCCATTAGTATCATTTAGTTCTACACTTTTTCCAAGTGGAATTGTCATTTCATTTTCATTAAAATCTGGTTTCATTTTATGGTTAGCAATTAATGACTCCATTTCTGCTATTTCACTAGCAAACTTATTTGGTAAGATATTACCATTCATTGTATCCGTAAATACGATTTTTGAGTCTAGTGCTGCTGTCCTCCATATTAATACTTGTGTAACAACATACCACTTTGCATCTGAATGATCATAACCATTTTCTACATAATAATAACCATAATATGCTAAAAGTGATATTCTATTCCATTGTTCTTTTGTCATATTAAGTACTGTTTCAAAATCACTTCTTGCTATTTGGTACCACGGTAAGTTATTATCTATCCCTACATAAGGTTGTAAGCAATAAACGAACTTATTATCTTCACTTCTTCTCATAAATCTACCTTGTTCAGATTTTATAGTTCCATCACTTCTAAATTTCTTAATGTAAACATTATCTATAAATTCACCATTCCATATTGCTTGATTAACATATTCTTCAGCATTAACCTTTGTTATACCAAAAAATAGTGTTAAAAAAAGTACACCAATTAAGGCATACAAAATATTTTTCTTTTTCATATTCTTATCATTTCCTTTCTTTATTCAAAATAAAAAGCACTTAATTAGTGCAATTAAAATAATTCTATCATTTCTCCCAAATATCGTCCGGAATAACTATTGATAATAGAGCAAGAATAGCCCATTCCAGTCGAATCACCATATTCAATGCAAGCTTTAAAACAGGCTTCCTGACTTCCATATTTTTCAATAGAAAAATCTACGGTAGCCCATTTCCACATTGGAGTATTGTAATATTCATCTTCTGTTATTCCTAGTTCATCCCACACTTCTATTTTTTTTGGATTTCTTACAATTGTTTCTTCTTTTTGTTCTTCTTGTTTATTTTCTTTAACTTCATCATCTCCTTTTACTTCTTCAGCTTTTGCCGAAGTAGCTTTCTTTTGAATTTCAGTATCTTTCTTTGGAGATTCTTTCGGTTGATTCACTTTTTTTGTATCAACAATTTCTGTGGATAGTTTATCACTTTCCTTTGTTTCTTTAGTGGTATCTTCAACTATTTCTTGCTGTGTTTCAATTACTTTATTTTCTTTTTCAACAATTTCTTTTTTTACAGAGAAATCTGTTTTTGATACCTTTTGCCTCGATACTGAATTTCCATTGAAAGCACTGCCTAAACCTACAATCAAACTTATTACAACAAATGCTATAAAAAATTGGACTGCTATTTTAGGTAATTTCAAAAGTTTAAAATTTTTCATTTCTCACCACTCCTTTTTCTGACACCAATGTAGCATACTTTAACTTTTTTGTCATACCTACTAATTATTCTTTTTCAGTTCGTAATAATAGTTAGTATTATTTTAGGGGAGATTGTAAGAGGGGGTATTTTGTCAGACTTACTCCCACTACCTACCTTGTTCTTCTTTTTCTCGTTTCTTTTGCAACCACCTCCCATAAAATCCAACTGCTTTAACAACATAATCTTCTTTCTCTTCTTTCGTCACTAAATTAGTTGGGAGTACATTATTTATTCTATTCATATCTAATTTTAGCATTGATTTTTGATTTGGTTTTTCTTGTTCTAATATTGTTTCCATATACTCTCTTGTTAATTTATTATCTTTACTTAATCTTTTAAAATCTTGTGCTTGTGAGAGTGACGGAGTACATACAAAACATTCCATAATATCTAAAAGTTCTTTTTGCTCTTCTTCTTTTAGGTAAGATATTTCAACTGCTGGATTTAAAGCCATACTTGGAGATAATTTTAAAGCATCATTATCTACCATTTGAAGTATTTGCGGTATTAAATTAGTAAGTCTTATATATCTTCTTACTTGTCGTCCACTTTCATCATTTTCTTTACCTATAATATCAGTTGTTTCTAACTTTCGGACAACTTGTCCAGAAGTTGTATTTTTTCCTTGATGACTTAAGGCTTCCATTTTTAACTTGTATGCAAATGCTTTCTCGCTTGGAAGTATTTTCTCTCTTTGCATATTACTATCTACCATTATTATTGTAGCCTCATCATCAGTTAAATCTCTTACTATGCAAGGTATAGTTTCTAATCCTGCAAGTTCACTAGCAAACTTTCTTCTATGACCGGAAATCATTTCATATCTTCCATTTTCTTTTGGTCTTACAAGAGTTGGAACTAATACTCCATTCTCTGATATACTATCTACCATTTGTTTCATTTCTTCATTATCAATTACCTTAAATGGATGATACGGAAAGTCATCTATTTTATCTAATTCTATTTCATTAACTTTTTCTTTTTTCATATCATCTCTTTGCTCTTGTGTTGAAAACAAATCATCATCTAGTATAATCTTTGGTAACGGCATTTCTATATTTTTCTTTACCACTATCTAGTACCTCCTTTGCAAATAATGAATAAGCATCTGCTACTTTACTATTTTTGTCATAAGAAAATATACTCTCACCACAAGAAGTAGATTTTGCTACATTTACTGCCATAGGTATTTGTGTATTATATATTTTTACTTTACTCCCATAATTTCTTTGTAGTTGCATTTTAACTTCTTCGGTTAAAGTTGTCCTCTTATCTACAAGTGTAAGCAAAACTCCATCTACTATCAACTTTGGATTAATTTGTTTTCTTACACTTGCAATTGTTTGTAAAAATTGTCCCATACCTTTAGCAGCTAGAAATTGTGTCTGTACTGGAATTATTACTTTATCTGCACTTGCTAGTGCATTTATTGTTATCATTCCTAAACTTGGCATACAATCTATTAAAATATAATCATATTTATCTTTGTAATTTGCTAATGTATTTTTCATAACACTTTCTCTACTCATTACATTAACAAGTCTTACTTCTAATTGTGATAA
>ERZ825670.119-NODE-119-length-108222-cov-7.464079_pt1 | contig 108222 bp, 106 predicted proteins | sample MGYA00519929_ERZ825670 | MGnify/ENA primary metagenome ERZ825670 (study PRJEB31778, sample SAMEA3449207) | human gut metagenome | biome: human gut; feature: human-associated habitat; material: faeces | place: United Kingdom | collected 2010/2012 ...
GCTGTGTCGGGATAATCACGCTGTCAGCCGCCGCCAGAGCATTGATGGTTATCATGCCTAAGCTCGGCATACAATCAATAAGCACATAATCGTAATTCTTTTTAACCTCATTGACATAGGTTTTCAGCACACGCTCACGGCTCATTGCATTGATTAGCCTTACCTCAAAGCCCGACAGCTCAATGTTTGACGGAAGCAGGTCAACGCCCTCTCTGTGGTGGATAATACCCTGTGAAACATCAAGCGTTTTATCGTCTATGATGTTCTGCATCACAGTAGAGAGCGTTATGGGAATATCGTCTGGTCTGTTATAACCCAGAGCCATCGTGAGATTTGCCTGTGCATCGGCATCAATCAGCAGGACTTTTTTACCCTGCTGCACCAGACTTACACCCAGATTGACCGCTGTGGTTGTTTTTCCGACACCGCCTTTCTGGTTAGTCAGAGCAATCACTTTGCAATTTGACATAGATGCGTCCTCCTTTCACATAGATTTAGCCACTTTGTCAAGGTGGCTATGTAAACAGTACCAGAGAACGCAAAAAAGCCGCCTACTCTTAAAATCAATAAGAATAAGCGGCTTTGTAATTTGCCTTAGACATATTCAATTTTCATTCTCTTGGTCGGTGCATTTATGACCTTAAAAATAAGCTCGTCAATACAATCCGTATATCTGCCTTGCTGAATGAGCTGATTTTTTAACTCTACAAGGCTATGTATCAAAAGTTTTCTTTCGTGGCTATCCAAATACAGATGATTAAATTTCTCTCTCATAAGCACACCTCCACTTCTTTAGCTTCATTATATTGGAAAGTAGGGGAAAGGACAAATCTGCAAAAAGGGACAAAAAATAAGCGTACCACTATTTCTAATGATACGCTTATCGTATTTAACTGTTAATCAAGGTCTATGAATACCCTTACAGTGGTATCTCTCCACTGATTTTTCCTTACATACTGTCCGTTAGCCTTTCGATAGGCTGCTGCCTGCTCGAAACTAAGCGGCAATTCAAAGGAAAGAGAACTCCTACCTATTTGCGATAGCAGCCTGGATTGGCTTTAAGAACTGCTACAAAATCAGCTTACGCTCCCATTTTTTAACTGTATCAAATCAACATCTATTTACAATTCTCATTATACCAATCATTCATATTGGTATTTATAATATCTCCTTCATACCTAGTCACCCATCCATCGGAATAGCTTGAAAATAAACTTTGATGATGCTCATTTAAATTATTATAAACAACGTCTGAAATCACAATTACTTTTCTATAATCTCTACCTGCCTTATTGCATAAATGGCACGCTGAATTTACAACATCCCCCATCCAAATAACATCGTTAATTCCGCTACCTGAATATCCAGCTTTAACCATCAATGCTCTGCCATAATCGATACCTATCCCAACTGAAATTTGCGAATATTTCTTCTTCCTTAATTTATAATTGAGTATTTTAATCATACTATTTAGTCTAGCTGCCACCGCAATAACATTGTCAACATCAGATTTATAAGGGGTATCAAAAACTCCCCATACACAATCTCCATTAATATTTATTTCTTTACAATCAGTTTCTGCATTCATAATAGCAACACACTCTGATAAAAATGCTCTATACATTTTTGCCAATGTTGGTCTTTTATGCTCGTCTGTCATATCAGATGACCCTACAATATCAATAAAAATTGCAGTAACATTTACATAATATCCATTTTTAAATGTCAAATCACTTCTCGCAGGAATGCTGTCTTTATCACAGTAATCATTGTCACTTGCATTTAAAATTTCATCCATTCTTTCCGAACTTTTATCTACGTCATAAGACATTGTATGATTTGATTCCATAATTTTCCTCCTTCTATATTAACTGAAATATCATACACACAAACCACAGAATAACTGTTGCTAATAAAAATTTTATTCCCTTGTTATAACATTTTGCTTTTAGACTACATATTTTCGAATTTGTATGTATCTGTTCTTCTAAATCATCTATCATTTCTTTTTCGTCCATATCTTTTACGGCACTCTTATAATTCTCCAATGTCATATTTCCAATAGAGCCAAAGAAAAAAATAGATGGTGCATTATTAAGATTTTTCACTCTTGCAATAATAGATAACATAAAACATAAAATAGAAATAAAGCTTGATAAATATAGCAGTGCAACCAGAATGGCTGCAATAATTTCTCCTCCAGATAATTCTGCCAGTTTTGATACCTCTGTTATTCTTTCAAATGCACTGGGCATGCCCTTTTCAAATATAACACCTATTAAAACTCCTGCTAATGCTAATGCAAATGAAACCTTGGTATCCATATTTCCTATCCATGTATTTATGATACCCAGTGTTTCATAAGCATCTTCTTTTTTAAACGCTCTATTTTCTTGCTGTTGATTGTCATTCTGTGCCATAATTTAAAATCCCCTTATTTTCTTCAATTTACTAATTTTTTCTTCATAATCTTTTATATGTTCATATCGTATTTTTTTATTTTTAAGGCTATTCTCCATTGCATCAATAACTTGCCAACCTAGATTCTGTTCACATGCCCATTTAAAAGTCGATTCATTTATATATACCCATGTATCATTTTCCTTTGCCATACTAACCATATATCTATATGACGCACGATATCGCCCAAAGTAAGCATATATCTCAATAAATTCAAAAACACTATTATTTATTATATCTTCATTATATCCTTGCTTCTTTCCTAATTCATGATAAAATTCGTCTATATCTAACCATCTATTAATACCAATATTATCGATATATTCAAGTTGTCTACAAAATGACCCACTTATTATTTTTTTGACAAAAGAATATGTAGTCTCAATTTCCGTTTGTAGCTGCTCTTCCGCTTTTTCCCTTTCATTTATCGCCTTTACTTTTTCGTTATTTTCATTCGAAAACCTTCTCTTTAATTCATCATTTTCTTTCTTCAATCTTTCTTCTAAAATAGCTAATTCCCGTTCTCGTTGAACCAGACTATTTTTTAATCTATCGATTTCTCTAATGCCATCTGCCAATCCTGCAAATGTATCCGACTCTACTGTTGTATCTTCATCTATTTTGATTGATTTTCCTAAATCCTCTGAAAACTCCAAATAGTAATCCTTTGTCACATAGCCTTGGAATAACTTTGTTCCTTTATATTTTGCTGATTTTACAAAAACTCCCCTATACTCATCTGACATTTGCTTGAAAACATTATCTGAAATAAATATTTCTCCGCCAGATGCTATATCTGAATATTTGCTTGCATAATTTGTTGTATTACCAACCCATACACAATCCACTTCGTTCTCTCTATTTTCATCACTTTCCAGACCATACATACCAACCTGAGTTACAAGAACCTTTCCATAATCAATTCCAATACCACATTCAATAACTTTCCCATTAACATTAGTTTTCAAATATTTATTCAAGCTATAATCAATCACAGTCTGTAAACTTCTTGCCGCATTAATTGCTTTATCTGCTGCACTGTCCACGATATTCCCGTTTTTATCAGCAGAGTCAATAAATACGCCCATAATTCTGTCACCCAGAAATTGTCTTGTAACTCCTCCATTTTTTCTAACACAATCAACTGCCATTCTCATAAATGAGCGATATATTTTAACCATACTTTTTGCTTGGCTATTTTCTGTTAAGTATGTTGACTTACGAATATCAATAAATAGTATGGCTGCCATGATGGAGTAGGTTCTATTATTATCTTCCAATTGCTCTATTGTTGGAGGTAATTCTAAATCTATTTCTATTTGCTCAACAGTCTGTTCTGTTATTTTTTTAATCCGCAAATCTACTTTTTCAAAATCATTTTTTGAAAATCCCATATTTACTCTACATTCTCCTCTATAATATAAAGATAGCTTTTTTACACATTTTCACTTGCTCCACATATATTATACAATCTTTTCTTCTTTTTCGATAGTTCTAAAAATCCAAATAGCCGCCTACTCAAAAACTGAACAAACGGCTATAAAATGGTATCCGATATTTATATTTAGATTATTTTAAAATGCTTCAATGCATCCTTTATCGCTTCCACTTTCTCCGCTGTCGGATGCTTCCTCGGCTGTTTCAATTCTTCTACCGCATTAGGAGCATCATACATTGGCAAGCCTAAATCTCTCTTTACCTCTGCGATATATGCGGTATGTACTTTGAAGCCGTATTTAGCTTCTATGTACTCCTTTATCATTTTGTAGGTCACTCGTTCTTTGGGCTTATAGCTTTCGGCTCTTTTAGCAATATTATCAAGTGGAACTTTTCCCTCACCCTCGCCAAACTCAACTTTTACGTTGATATGTCCGTCTGGCTTTTTGTGGGAAAGCAGTACAACCGTCTCAACGTGAGCAGTACAAGGGAACATATCAACTGGTTGAATTTTTTCGACCACATATCCAAGGGATTGAAACTCTTTGCAATCACGGGAAGCGGTTGCAGGATTACAAGATATCATAACTATACGTTGAGGGTTCATAGACACGATAGTATTAATAGCCAAGGAATCGCAACCTTTACGAGCAGGGTCTATAGTGATTACTGTAGGAGATAGACCATCTTTAGCCAATTGTGATGCTATTATACCAGCATCACCACAAAAGAACTCAGCATTATGGATATCATTTTGTATAGCATTTACCTTAGCGTTTTCAATAGATTGCTCAACTATGTCCACACCGATTAACTTATGTACATCTTTAGCCATAGAAAGTCCTATAGTACCTGTACCACAGTATAGGTCTAAAAGGATATCTTTTTTAGAAACTTGAGAGAACTCTTTAGCTATAGAGTACAATCTTTCAGCTTGATTCGTATTGACTTGATAGAACGCCATTGGAGATAAGTTTACTATATTGTCGCACATAGTATCTGAGATGTATCCATTACCGAATAGGGTTATATTCTTAGTACCCAATATAACGTTGGTGATTTTAGGGTTCACATTTAGAACTATCGTAGATATATCTTTAAAGTTAGATACCAACTCTTTAACTAAGTTAGATAGTTTTTTAGATATATCTAACTTACACACCAAACAGACCATAATCTGTTTGCTATGATACCCTTGCCTAATATAGATATGTCTAAGTTCGCCTGAATTAGAAACCTCATCGTAAGGCAAAATGTTGGATATATTTACATAATCGATAATAAAATCTACTATTTTAGAAAACACTTCAGGTTGCAATGAACATTTAGTATATGGGATAATTCTATGACTACGTTTAGCATAAAATCCACAGATAGCCTTGCCATCTTCTGCCCTACCTACTGGATATTGTGCTTTATTTCGATAAAAATTTCTATCATTACAAGAAATTATAGGTAACACGTCTGTAGATATGTTACCTATACGTTGAAAGACATCTTGTACCCATTTATGTTTTGCAACTAATTCAGCGGAATAGTTTATGTGTCTAAATGAGCAACCACCACATTTAGAGAACACTTCACAATCTGGAGGAACTCTGTCCCCAGATTGTGAAATGAAACTATCTACAATGCCAAAGCAATAATTTTTAAGAACCTTAACTATCTTACAGTTTATAACGTCGCCAAGAGCCGTCATAGGAACGAATACGACAGTATTATTATATCTGCCAACGCCGTTACCCTCAGCAGTTATATCGTTTATAGTAAGCTGTATAACTTGATTTTTAACTAAACTGATATTATTCATTGTCATCTAACTTAGCACCACACCTAGAACAGAATTTACTCGCTGGAGGATTTTTCTTTTTACACACAGAGCATCTAACGAAGTCATCTTTGTTAAGAACTCTGTCAGCCTCATCTATTTCGTCTTGAATGTCGCTAATCTGTTCCATAATTTCAGCGATTTCTTTTCGTTGGTCGCATTGACCACTAGCAGTCATATAGTGAGCCTTGCCCAACTTTTCATATAGGTTACTCAACTTAGTAGTAGATTGAACCTTCTGAACGTATGTTTTAGAACCTTTAAAAGCCTCATCAGTTTTTTCAGCCACTACGTCTACACACTTTTGAACTTCTTTAGCAATGTTTTCAATTTTAAAATCATCGAATATATTATTAGCCATAAAAAAATCTCCTTTCGATAGTAGAAAAGTTACATATATTTAATTATACTATTAAAATCACATTCTGTCAACAAGCCGATACAACAATCAATGGATATTATATAATTATTAATTATTATATATTATATATTAATTATATAATGATTGGGTGTTCTTGTAAGTCAAAAAATTTGTGTATAGCAGATTTTTTATTCATAAGTTCGTCAAATCTGTTGATGTACTCATATGGGAACTTATAGTTATGAACTCTGCTAATATTGTGTTCATCGCCGACTAACTTAGTAGATGCCCCTGCTCCTATGCCTAATATGGTTTGAATTTCGTCCATGATGTATATATTGTATAAACTTTCCTTGCCTAGTTTGGAATATCCAACGTTTTCAAGATTTTCAGCAGTATTTTTCTGTCTGTACATATAGTATGGAATATATCCATTAGATGTTAACCTATCCACGCTGTAGTCCACCATGGCAGTTACTGGATTGTTTACATTCTCTCTACCAGATATATCTTCAAACAACGTAGCCGAACGCTTTAACGTTAGAGTGTGTACAGTAACGGCATCAGGATTTAGTTTGATAGTAGTATCTATAGTATACATGAAACTTTCTAAAGTATCCGATGGAAGTCCTGCAATCAAATCCATGTTTATGTTTTCAAAGCCCACACTTCTAGCAAGATTATAAGCATCTATAGTCTGTTGAGCCGAATGTTTTCTGCCTATAGTATTTAGAACGTCATCGTTAAAGGTTTGTGGATTTACAGATATTCTATCTGCACCGAACTTTTTAATAACCTCTAGTTTGGATTTAGTTATAGTATCAGGACGACCAGCCTCAACGCAGTACTCTCTTACTTGAGATAAGTCGAAACATTGTTGAATTTTATCCATAATGGTGCGTAGTTGAACGTCCTCAAAAGAGGTAGGCGTTCCACCACCAAAGTATATGGTATCTACTATTAGATTATACTTCTTAACGATTTCACTAATAATTTCAATCTCCTTGCACAAGTAGAATATATACTCTGGAATTAACTTCTTAGCGTTCTGTATGGAATGTGATACGAATGAACAGTAAGCACATCTGGTGGTACAAAATGGTATGGATATATATATACTCACCTTTTTAGGCTCAACAGTCTTAAGCATGGGCATTTGAGCTATAGCAGTATTATATGCAAGTTCCGACTTCTTTTCAGTAATTAAGTAGACATCTTTCATATAAGATATAATCTCATCTTTAGATAAGCCATCTTCAATAAGTTTGATGTACTTCTTTACTGGTCTAATGCCAGTTATAAGTCCCCATGCAGATGTCTTTCCTGTTAGACTACTTAAACAGTTATACACCAACTTACATAGATTAAACTCAAACTCATTTTTAGAACGTTCTTGAATGTAATCAAAGGTGATGGTATCTTCCTTGATATTATCCTTAATGCGTGTTTTGACGTACAATCTGGTAGTATTGGACGTTGTTTCTATTTGAGTATATACATAATCCCCTACTATGCTAGAAACTTCCGTACCAAGATTACATAGTATGTTAAACTGCATCGCTGGATAGAATATCTTAACAGTAGCCTCCACTTCATACTTGAATGGGTGTCCATCTAAGATTATACTTAAAGTTTTTTCCAATTAAAGTTCCTCCTTTGTGTCTAGTAAGAGTATAAATCGTCATCTACTGCGTCCAACATATAAGGATTGCTCTTTCTTTCTTCTTGTAGAGTAGTGTTTGCATTATGGCCAGTATATACCATGTAATCGCCATTAAGATTATATAACTTCTTTAAAGATTTTTGCATATCAAAGTAGTTACCAGTAGGAAAGTCGGTTCTACCCATGGAGTGCTTAAATAGAGTATCACCAGTAAATAGGCAATCTTGACATATATAGCACACGCTACCAGAAGTATGCCCCTCTGTAGATAGCACTTCAAAATTTAAACCTATTGCTTGAATAGTATCCCCATTAGATACCGTTTCATAGTTTACTACTGGATAGAAGTTATCATAGTCTAAAGTTCTAGCAAGGCAATCTATAGGACTAGTAAGCATATGACAATCTTTTTGACTTATATATACTTTACAACCGTACTTATCTTGCATATAAGATACTCCTTCAAAGTGGTCATAGTGTCCATGAGTTAGCAGTATAGCTTCTACTTTAAGATTATTCTCCTCAAGATAGTTTAAAAGTTTAGTATCACGACCACCACAATCCACAAGTACTGCTAGATTGTTATTAATCACTACATGACAGTTTGCTCTAAGGTCGCCAACTGGAAAAGTTACCACTTTCATAAAAAAACTCCTTTATTAAAATTAGGAACGCCTAATTAGGAGGGCGTTCCGATACATATTATATTATACTCTGTTTACGCTAATAACACCATCAATCTTTTTAATCTTATCGAATAGGTTATTAAGCTGTTCAAGACTGGCAATAGATATACTTGCTCTAAATATAGCGTTGCCGTTTTTTAACATACCAGATGAGGAATGTCTTATCATAATGCGTGATTGCGTCATGATATTAGTAATATCGAATACTAAGCCAATTCTGTCGGTAGCTATAACCTCAATGTTAGCTTGGAAATATTCCGATTTAGCCTCTTGCCAGTGAGCCTTAATCCAGCGTTCCATATCCACATTTTTGCGAACTGCTGCCTTATAGTTAGGACAGGTAGTCTTGTGTATGGATACCACGCCTTTACCTCTAGTGATAAAACCTATAATATCATCGTAAGGCATAGGACTACAACATTGAGATATCTTAACTTCGCAGTTATCAAGACCGTTCTCGAATACTATACCATGAGAGTTCATATCTTTGGACTTCTTCTTAGTAGGAACTTCCTCTTGAGGTGGTGCATATAGCTTATCATATTTAACTTTTAACCTTTGAATGATTTTGGAAATAATAATGCCACCATATCCAACAGATGCGTAATAGTCATCTAAGGTTGTACAGTTGTACTTTTTGAAGTCATCACAAAGGAAGTTGTACATTTCATTCTCTGGAACGTGTATCTGATTGCGTTTAAATTCACGTTCAATCATGTCCTTGCCTTGTAAGATGTTCTCTTCACGTTTTTCCTTTTTGAACCAAGTTTTAATCTTAGTTTTAGCCTCGGTAGTAGTAGCGATGTTCAACCATGCTCTATTAGGACCTTTTTTATCATCTTTGCTGTCAATTATATCTACAATGTCACCACTTTTAATCTTATAATCTAAAGGAACCATAGCACCGTTGACTTTAGCTCCTATGGCTTTATGACCTACTTCCGTATGAATCTTATAAGCGAAATCTATAGCAGTACAACCGTTAGGCATAGTAATAGGGTCGCCTTTTGGAGTCATAACCAAGATATCATCGTTCATACGTTCATCTTTAATCATATCCACGATACTTTCAACGTCATCGCAAGATTGTTGTGCCTCTAGGATATTTCTAAACCAATTGACTCTGTTATCAAACCTAGGGTCTTCAACCTTAATACGTTCCTTGTACTTCCAATGGGCAGCGATACCATACTCAGCATTTCTATGCATCTCCCATGAGCGAATTTGAACTTCAAAAGGAATACCATCTTTACCGACTACCGTAGTATGCAAAGATTGGTACATATTAGGCTTAGGATTAGCTATATAATCTTTAACACGTTCAGGAAGTGGAGTAAATAAATCATGGATAATACCTAATACGATATAACATTGATTTTTGTCATCTACAATAATTCTAATGGCATACTTGTCGTATAGTTCGTTAAAGCGTTTGTGTCTTACGAACATCTTTTTATAGATACTGTATATACTCTTTGCTCTGCCATCTATAGTAACGTTCTCAAGAAACTTATAGTCTGGATACTTCTTGAACTCATCTCTAATAGTCTGCTTGATGGTTTCAATGAAGTTTTCACGTTCTTTCTTGTCCAATTCTAGTAGACTTTCAATCTGTTGATAGGCAAACTCATCAAGGTACTTAAAGGATAGTTCTTCTAATTCAGTTTGAATGGCGTATATACCTAGCCTATGTGCTATAGGAGCGTATATGTTCATAGTTTCACGGGCGGTACGAAGTTGACCATCATGAGTTCTATGTTGTAGAGTTCTCATATTATGAAGTCTATCGGCTAACTTTATAATGATAACTCTAATGTCATTTGCAGTAGCCATGATAATCTTTCTAGTATTCTCAGCTACTTGTTCTTCTTTAGAGAAGTAAGGTATCTTACCTATTTTAGTAACAGAATCCACTAACATAGCCACATCTTGTCCGAACTGTTTACGGATATCATCTAAAGTCATATCAGTATCTTCCACAACGTCGTGGAGCATACCAGCACATATAGTATCGGTATCCATGCCCAAGTCAAGAAGTATCATGCTAACGCAAAGAGGGTGTATAATATAAGGTTCACCCGACTTTCTAAATTGATTTTTATGAGCCTTTTCAGCTACTTTATAAGCAGTAATAATTTTGCTAGTATTGTACTTGTCACTTTCAATCAATCTATTAAGAAAAGTTTTCAAATCGCAAGTAGTAATAGGGGCAAGTTCGTTATTCATCATAAGTTTTCAACCTCCTCAATATACTTGAGCTATTCAAGTCAACCTTATTTTCAACTGAAACTGTAGTAACAGTTTGATTAGTAACGTCAAACTTTAAAAGTCCAAGTTCACAAAATATATCCACGCAAATTTTCAACTTACAAAAGTTGATATCATTTCTGTTTAAAGTCAAGAATAGTGTTTCCACATCTACGACTTTTAATCTAAACGCATATGAGTACACCAACTTTAACTCATCATAAGATGGTGTAATCTTAGTATAGTAAGCCTTAGATAGTTCCTTGTTAGTAGAGAACTTTTCATAAATATCCAAAGCCGAAAAAAATTTAGTTTGATTAACTCCTGATAGTCTGTAATCTAGTGCCATGATGGTGATACTTTCTCTGCCATTAAAGGAGTTCACCGATAGTCTAACTAGAAAGTCACACTTAGAGTTGTCTTTTAAGAACACATCTTCAATAGAAGTTCTAAAGCGTACTATATCCAAATACTTGCCTTGATACTCTACCTTAAACCTTATAGAGTTGTTCTTTAAAGGAACTATCTGTAATAGAGTAGCATTTAGTATAGCAAAAGTAGGTTCTTTGTTACCCTCACCAAAGGGTTCTAATATAGAAAGTCCTTTAGCATTATCTAAGGAAATATCTTTTACCGATAGAACCTTATCTATATAGTAAGAGGTTCTAGGCATTATGTTAAAAGATGTATCTGCGTATTGTAAGATTAGTTTAGTAAACTCTTCCACATTGCTAGTATCTAGTGAGAACCCTCCAGCACCTTTGTGACCTCCAAAGCGTTCAAGCACACTAGAACAGTATTCCAAGCATTTAAATATAGAGAAGTTTCCAATACCACGGGCAGAACCTCTAGAAAAGTTATCATCTTCATTAGTTATTATGAAGCAAGGTTTGTCGAACTTTTCGCAAATCCTAGAGGCTACTATGCCTATAACTCCATGATGTAAGTTATCGCCACTAAACACCAACACCCTTTGATTTAACATACTTGGATTATCCTCTATCTGCAACAGAACTTTTTGCATAATATCATCTTCAGTGTTCTTACGTTGATTGTTTAAGTTGCAAAGTTGATTTGCTAAGTCTAACGCCTCTTGTTCGTCCTCGGAGGTTAATAACGATAGTGCTAACTTTGGCGAACCAAATCTACCAGATGCGTTAATTCTAGGAACTATTCCAAAAGCCACTTTTGTGGAGTTTACAGTTTCTAAGTCGATATTAGCAACTTCACATAGAGCAAGTAGACCTATTCTATCGGAGTTTTTAACATACTGTAGACCATCGTGAACAAGTTTTCTATTCTCTCCCGATATCTCTACTATATCACCGATGGTAGCAATAGCGACCAAATCGCCAAACTGCTGAAGTACGGAAGTATAGTCATTATCTTCCAGAGCCATAATCAATTTGAATACCACTCCTGCCCCACACAGATACTTAAACTTAGACGGACAATCTTTTCTATGAGGATTTACTATAGCCTCAGCTTTTGGGAGTTCCTCACTAGGTTGATGGTGGTCAGTAACTATCAACTGCATACCTAAAGTATATATATACTCGGCTTCTTTGTGTGCAGATATTCCATTATCGACGGTAACTATTAATTTTGCACCTTGTTGATTAATATAGTCTATAGCGGAAGTATTCATGCCATAGCCCTCAGCACGTTCTGGAATGTATGTAAATACGTCTGCTCCGACCATTTCCAAATAGGTCTTTAGCATGGCTGTAGATGTAACACCATCGCAATCGTAATCGCCAAATATGCAAATCTTAGAACCCTGTTCTATATGATGGTTAATCACTTCTATAGCCTTAGACATATCTGCCATAACTAAAGGATTTTCAATCTCACTAGAGTTTAAGAAGTCCAAAGCAGTATCTTTAGAGGTAAAACCTCTAGCATTTAGGACACTGGCACATAGTGGAGTAACAGAAGTTTCTTTAATTAACATATCTGTAATATTAGCATCACAAGATTTAGCAACCCATTTTTTCATAGTAAGTATATCACACTCTTTCAAAAATATTCTAAAGTATATAGTTTAGATATATATTATAACACTCACATGGAAAAATTACAACCCAAACCACAAATTATGATTAAATTACAGTATACTCTAAATTTTCCCAGTGCAACTTGCAACCTTCATCTATTTGGTCTGGAAGTAATGCTCTAGCGACCAAAATTTCATCATTAGATACAATATCAACTAATATAGCGTAATCGCCGTCGATACGTTTTACAATATAATCTTTAGGGTTCATAAAAAAGCCTCCAAATTGATATTTAAGTTTAAATAATATCATAATATAATTAACATAAGTAGATTATATCACTAATTAACAACATAGTCAATAACAAATGTTTCACAAAATTATATCAACATTCTTGTAAGATTAGATAGTAAATCTCTATTATGCACTTTCTATAAAAAAAGAGTGGACTAAACCACTCTTAGATATCTAAACTGGAAAAGTTCTAGCAGTACACAAAGGAATATTTCCAAACTCTTTAATACCAGTAACTTCTTTCAAGACTTTTATATTTTTAGGTATGGTGTACTGTTGAGTTTCGCTTTCAAGTTCGACTTCCATAATGGCTAGAACCTTTGAAAATGGATAGACATCTATTTCAAAAGTTAGATGGTTATAGTCTAACAGATATCGAACTTTCTCCACTGTAACTATAGAACTATCTACCTCTAGGGATAGCTTATCATACTCAGTTTTAGAAATTTCTCTTTCAACCTCTTGACGTGTAAAGCCAGTTAGAAACATCTTTTCGGTATAGTAGTACTTAGCAGAGTTGTCTTGTATCCATGCACGGATACGTCTTTCTACATTAGGATTTACTCTAGTTAAGTATGATTGCGATATCTCTACCTTAGAACGATACTTAATTAGTTCAAAGTTAGGATACTCTATTAAAAACTTTCTTTCAATCTCCAGATTATTTTTAGACATTATTTTACTCACCTTTCAATAGGACTTCAAAAGTCTGTTTAAGACTAGATACTCCGACTATGTTTATAGAATAGTCAGTAAGATTTAACTCTTTAAGGTTCTGTTTTGGGACTATGCAAGTAGAAAATCCCATACGTTGAGCCTCTTTTATACGCTGTACTACGTTAGATACTCCTCTAACTTCCCCACCTAAACCTACTTCACCAAACGCTAGAAGTTTCTCATCTAATGGAGTATTAACCACACTGGAATATATAGCTAAAGCTACAGGTAAATCACCAGCAGGTTCGTCTAGGCGAAAACCTCCTACTATGTTAAGATATACGTCCAAAGTAGAAAAGAACAATCCAAGACGCTTTTCCAACACGGCAATGAGTATAGCCATTCGTGAAAAATCGAAACCAGTAGCCATTCGACGTGGAGCAGAAAAACTACTCTTTGTAGATAGTGCTTGAACCTCAGCCAATATAGGTCTTGACCCTTCCATGATACACGCTACACACGTTCCCGAAACTCCAATAGGACGACCATCTAACAACATTTGTGATGGATTAGTAACCTCTTTAAGACCGTTATCAGCCATTTCAAACATACCTATTTCGTTAGTAGAACCGTATCTGTTTTTTACTGCCCTTAGAACTCTATAGTTAAGATTTCTTTCGCCTTCAAAGTATAGTACAGTATCTACAATGTGTTCCATAACTTTAGGTCCAGCAATAGCACCATCTTTATTTACATGACCCACTATGAACATAGGAATTTCCTCATTTTTTGCAGTGTGCATAAACAGATTAGTACACTCACGCACTTGAGTAATACTCCCATGGCTAGAGTTTATTTGTGATAGTCCCATAGTTTGAATACTATCTATTATAGCCACATCTGGTTTAGTAGATACTATAGTATCGCAAACGGCTTGAGCATCTGTAGTAGATAACAAGTATAGATTTTTAGTATCCACATTCATTCTAATGGCTCTAATCTTAATCTGTCTAACGCTTTCCTCTCCCGATACATACAGTATAGAATAGTTTTCGCCCAAGTGTTGACATATCTGTAATAGCAGAGTACTCTTGCCAATACCAGGTTCACCACCTAAAAGGACTATCGAACCTTTTACTAAACCCCCACCCAATACACGATTAAGTTCCGAATTACCTGTATTGTATCTTACGTCATCGTTAGTGGATATGGACGATATATCTTGCACCTTACTAGATAAGTCTATAGTACTAACGTTTACTGGTCTTCCTAGAGGTTTATAATCTACTGGAGCGACTTCCTCAAAAGAGTTCCAAGCGTTGCAGTTAGGACACTTACCGTTCCACTTAGAACTCTCAAAGCCACATTGATTACATACAAACATATTCTTTAATTTAGCCATAGCAAACACCTCTAGGATATTATATCACATACTGTATGTAAAATCAAATAGATATGGTGCAAAACTATCTCATCTGAGAGAAGTACTCATTAATAGCAGAGTATATAGTAAAGGCAACTTGCTTTTGATATTCAGTATCTTTAAGGAGTTCAGCCTCCTCTGGATTGGATAAGAAACCACATTCAGCCATTACCGTGGGATTTTCACTAAAGTAACATAGAAACAACTCTTTACCACAAAGTTTAATCTCCCTTTGATTGTCTGGTTGCAGATACTCTACAAACTTACTCTGCAAGATGTTTGCTAGAGTTTCGCTCTTGGAGTTGGTCGCTGAGTAGAACATTTGTGCTCCATGATACTTACTATCCGTAAATAAATTTTGATGTATAGATATACATATAGCGTTATCATACTTATTAAACAGTTCCAAACGGTTATCCATGTCGGAACTCTTTTGATTAGCTATACCCTCAATACCACTATCGTGAATAGATATATCTTTGTCCCTAGTGACTTCCACCGTATATCCTGATACTTCTAGCATATCTCTTAGGTTTAAAAGAATGTTTAAGTTGATATCTTTTTCTACAGTACCATCTTTAGCAGAGCAACCACCGTCCATACCACCATGACCAGCATCTAAGATGATAATTCTATCGGACTTACTAGGTACGGCAGATGTCAAAGCTACATCGTTGGAAGTGCGTGTACTAACATAAGATATCCCAACGCACAACCCCACCAGTGCCATGGATATCATTAAGACTTTTAACTTGCTTATAGTTTTTTTTCGCATAAGATAAAACTCCTTTCTAAGTATTGCTAAGATATTAATATGCTAAATATCTTGCGTTTAAACTTAAAAGGAGATTTTTTATCACAAAAAAGATTGAATTTTGTCCTTAAGTTAAAATCCCCTACCATTTGGTAAGGGATTTTTTAAGTTAATCTTTTTTAGACTTATCTTCAGTAACCTTTTGAACGTTCTTAACTCTAGGAGCTGAATGTGCTGTATTGGAATGTTGTTTACCATTGGAAGTAACTTTAGCACTCTTGCTATGATGCTTCTTTTTAGGCATGGATTGTACTCTATAGATGTATATTCCAATGTATATAAAAGTCAGTATTATAGATGTAAGTAACGCCCTATTAAACCACGATGAGTATATAAATCCTTGAGCAGCTGCCATATTGAACTTAGCAAAAGAACGCTCTAATCCATGAGTAGCAATCAAATCAGTAGTATATATTTCCTCGCCACCTAGAATTAGCGTAACTGAACCTAATACGTCACCAGCTTCAATAGGGGCAGTAACGTTATCTTTTACAGTGAAAACTCTTTCAATGCTAGAGATATCCATAGTATTAGGCCAAAGAGTAGCATACTCTTTGCTAGGTTTAAGTAGAACGTAATCATTGCCACTAGAATAGGCTACTTTAACTTCTTTAATTTCCTCATTATCGGCTAGTAGAGTAGTATACTCAAAGTTGTTCAAGCACCAGTTGAATATAGCGGTAGCATCTTTAATGTGATAGAACACTCTGTTACCATTGTCATCACGTTTACTAAGAGGTGCGTGCATTAGAACTAATATATAACTACTACCATTTTTAGTAGCCTTACTAATCAAGCAACTTCCCGATTGTTCAGAGTTACCCGTCTTAATGCCCTTAGCGTATTCGTAGTAGTAGTTAGAGTCCTCGTCCATCATTACGTTGGTATGATGCAAAACTTGTTCGTCATGAATGTTAGTAGCTGACATATTATACTCATAAGCAGTGGCAATCTCATTAAACTTGGATAGCTGACTTGCATACTTAGTGATTAAAAACATATCATAAGCGGTAGTATATTGACCATCTTGGTGCATACCATGAGGATTTTTAAAGTTAGTATTAACACAACCAATCTGTTTAGCCTTGTCGTTCATCATATCCACGAACTTATTAATATCGCCCTCCCCGATGTAGTAAGCTATGGTAGAAGATGCCTCACAAGAAGAGGAAAGCATCATAGCATAGAGTAAGTCTTTCATAGTCATTTCCTCATCTTTTGAGAAATCTGTAGTAGTGTAGTATGGGTCATCTTGAAACTTTTCCAAATCGGAAAATATGTTCTCTGGAATTGTAACTGGAGTATTATCCAAATCGGAACAGTTTTCTATACAGACTATAGCCGTCATAATTTGAGCAAGTTGGGCGGGTTCGGTCTTAACGTCAGAATTTTTCTGATAGACTACAGAGTCTATATCCACATTATATAATACAGCGTAGTCGCTATTTACTTCAAAGTTAGGTGTAAATGATATTGCTGACGCTCCTATGCCTTTTAAAGATGGTATAAACACTCCCACTATGGCAATGGTTAGCATCATTGATAGAAATTTTTTAAATTTCATAAATATAAATCCTCCATACTAAAAAATCGATATTACTATTATAACAAATTTTTAGAAGCAATTAAAGTGATTTTCTAAAATTTTTTTTATTTTTTAAAAAAAATCTATTTACCGTACAAAAAAAATGTGTTAAAATAGAATACATCTAAAATATATGAAAAGGGTGTTGATTTTGGTCTACGTTACTGGAGATACTCACGGAAATTTTGAAAGGTTTAAAGAAAAAAGTTTGAAAAAGTTAAAACGCAACGATACCATCATAGTATGTGGCGACTTTGGTTTTATCTGGAACAATAGCTATGCCGAAAAGGTTAATCTTAGAAAACTTTCGGAACTAAAGTACAATGTGGCTTTTGTAGATGGTTGTCATGAAAACTTTGATTTACTATATAAATATCCCGTGCAAACTTGGAACGGTGGTAAGGTTCACATGATTAATGATAATATTGTACATCTAATGCGTGGACAAGTCTATACTATAGATGGTCTTAAAGTGTTCGCATTTGGTGGTGGTCATAGCGATGATATAGAGATTAGAAAAGAAACTAATAGTTGGTATCCTCAAGAAGAGCCTACTCCTGAAGAAGTTCTTGATGGTGTAAACAATCTAATTGCAAACGACTACCATGTGGATTACATTATAACTCATGAACCACCATCTTCGGTTAAGACTTGCTTAGATATCCAAACGGTACACCGTCTGGAATGTGATGCCTTTTTTGAACAGATAAAAGATAACTGTACTTACAAACATTGGTTCTTTGGAAAGTGTCATGAAAACAAGTTTATTCCATTAAGATTTTCCGCACTGTTCGATGAGGTAGTACCCTTAACATAATCTAAAAAAGAACGTCCATACTAAGTAGGACGTTCTTAATAATATCATAGCAGATAATATATTGCTATATTCTGTCATAGAGTTCCTCATACTTTTTAGCAGATTCTTTCCAAGAGAAGTCAGCTTTCATACCACGTTTAACCATCTTATCCCATTCATTACGACGATTGAAGTATATATGCTTAGCATAGTTTATTATATTCAACATTTCGTGAGCGTTATAGTTAGAGAATGAAAAACCAGTACCAGTACCTTCATACTCATTGTAAGGTTGAACGGTATCTTTAAGACCACCCGTTTCACGAACTATTGGAACTGTTCCATAACGTAAAGATATCAATTGAGTTAAACCGCAAGGTTCAAACTTAGATGGTACTAACATAGCATCAGCCGATGCATATAGCTTATGAGCTAATTGGTCGGAATAGTATATGTTAGCTGATACCCTATCATGATTGCACCAAGCATAATGACGGAACATCTGTTCATATTCTGGTTGACCAGTACCTATTACTACTAGTTGAACGTTCTCATCAATAATGCCATCCATAACATAGTTAATTAAGTCCAAGCCCTTTTGGTCTGTCAAACGTGATATTATAGCAAACATCATCTTATTTTCATCTACAGGAAGTCCTAGTTGAGCCTGTAGTTTTAGTTTATTTTCTACTTTCTTTTTAGTGACGTTCTTAACGTTGTAAGTTACAAAGATATCCTTATCAGTAGATGGATTAAATGAATTATAATCTATACCGTTTACTATGCCACACAAAGAGTTATTTCTAGCACGAATAAGACCATCTAAACCTTCACCGTAGTAAGCTGTTTGAATTTCTTTAGCATAAGTATCACTAACAGTAGTAATCATATCGGCGTAGACCATGCCACCCTTTAGCATATTGGCGTTCTTTTTGTACCAGTAGTTTTGTGGAGTAAACTCAATCTTATCTGGAGTGTACACATACTCAGGAAGTCCAGTGTGATATCTAAAGTGTTCGATATCCCAAACGCCTTGGAAACGTAGGTTGTGAATAGTCATGATAGTCTTAATACCTTGGAAGAATGGGTTCTCTTGGAATAGCGTATGTAGATATACTGGAACTAATCCAGCTTGCCAATCGTGGCAGTGTATTATATCTGGACGGAACTTTACTACTGGTAGTATAGCTAACACGGCTTTACTAAAGTAGATAAACTTTTCTATATCAAAGCGAGTATCGTTGGAGTAAGGAGTATCAGCTTTGAAGTACTTTTCATTATCTATAAAGTAGAAGGTAATTCCTTGATATTGATATTCAAAGATACCAACATACTCATTAAGAGGGTGTTTGCCCATATCCATGTAGAAGTTAGTAAGATAGTGAAAATCTTTTCTAAACTGTTCCTTAATACAAGAGTAGTTTGGAATTACCACTCTAACGTCGAACTTTTTAGGGTCTAACTCTTTAGGTAAAGAACCAACTACATCGGCAAGACCACCAGTCTTGATAAAAGGTGTAGACTCTGAGGCTACAAATAGAATATTCTTCATAAAATCAATCAATCCTTTCAAAAACCCCTAAGGATTTTTTTAATAATATATATCTGTAAAGAACGTCAAGAAAGACGTTCCTTAGTTATCAATTTAGACCGACCTTGCACATTAGGTCGTTAATAGTTTCAGCATATAGACTTTCAAAGTTGTCAATCCAAGAGGTAAATGCAGACTTCAAGTTCTTTAGATATATCTCAACGTCTACTAGATAGTTTTCTATGTTACTATTTTGGATAATCTTGTATGTAACAGGATACGCTATAGCACCTACTATCACTGATGGAACTATTCCCAAAGGCAAAGCTATAGCTACAGATATTATTGAACCTACTAAGGCAATACCTCCGCCAATAGCTATAGAATACTTTTGTCTATCTTTAGATAGGTATGAAAAGTCGCTATCCATATTGAACTTGCAGTTTTCATTGATATAGTTTCTCATATCCAAAGCATAGAACTCTTTTACTAACTCTGGGTTGGAAAAAAATCTTGACTGTGAAAATTGACCATACAAGTCAAAGTATATACTAGATGATATACTTCTACTTTCCGTATCACAACAAGATACTATATACTCTTTAAGTTTATTAGAAACCTCATCATAAGTATCGCAAGTATTTAAGAGTTTACGGGATTTATCTCTAATACTATTTACGATATTATCTATTTTAGTTTCAATCTGTTTAGAGGTTTTATCAGTAATCTCAACTGTGTACATAAGTATCAATCTCCCTTTTAAGAATGTTAAGATTTTCGACGTTTTGGTCGATAAAGTTAATTCTAGTATCGCAAGTATCCATAGCACCTTGCATATCGTCGATAGTTTCCTTTTCAGTTACCATCTTAGTATACTCATTTTTAGCATCATCGATATTGTACACTAACTTATCACGATATATTTTGCAACACATTTCCAAGTAGTCATAAAGATTTTGTTTCATCTTGTTACAAATGGAGTCGAACTCCTCGGATATATACTTTAGCACAAGTTTAACGTGTTCAGATTTATGGTGATAGTGTTCCTTTTCCAATCTAGAGAAACAAGCACCCTTTTCAACGTCGGTGTAGCCCTCGGTTTGAATACGAGCCTCTTCGTTAATCTTTTTGAAGTCGGATTGGGTGAAGTTAGGTTCAAAGAACTCAAAGGCGAAACTATCTTGACTTTTAGTAACGGACGCTAATTTGATATTGAACTCAGTAATAATCTTTTTGCCGTACTCATCACGGAAGATTTTAAAGTCATCGATAATTCTAGCAGTAAAGGTTTCCAAATCGACGAAGGTATCGTCTGTAATTTGATTTTCTGCTAAACTTCTGTAGAATTCGGTCTGTTTTCTGTACTGTTGTCTAAGCCTTTCGCAACCTCTTTCTATTTCGCCGTCAAGATTTCCATACTTATGATATATACTTTCAATCTCATCGTATAGGACGGTTCTAAGGTTAGACATTCTATCTTGCTTGTCAGATACGTTTCTAGCAAGGGCATCACGGCTACCTCTAGAGGCTTTAAGAACAGTTTTCTTATCTTTAAGTATAACTTGATATCTTGCATACTCTTTGACAATGTTATCTATAGTATCTAAAAGGGCGATGTATCTAGCAGTTTGAGCGTACTTTTCCATAACTCTATGAACGTCGTTAAAACGTGATTTATCGTTCATAAGTTTTTCAAACTTTTCAAGATTACCCCTAGAACGCAACCAACACATTTCAGCAGAGTCAAAAGATTTTTTCTCATCTGCCAACTTGTCAAAGAACTCATCTATACCGTCTGGGTCGCCTATGGCTTTGCACTTGTTCAAGAATAGTTGAACCTTACTATCTACGCATACAATCTTTTCGGAAGATATGTTACTAAAGATTTCACACGCTTGACTATATAGTCTGTCTACTTCATCATCGGACATATTAGATATTCCAGTTAATATTAAGAACATAGTATCTTTGTTACGGTCGCCACTTTTGGTCTTTAGGAAGTTCGTAAACGATGTAGATTCCACGGCTTGACCATTTAAAGATTTAACAAATATAACAGCATTAGCTTTATCTATGTAATTATCGGCAACCTCACCGACGTTACCCTCAGCATTTACACCAGGGCTATCTATGATTACTATGCCTTTCATAGCCTCAGAGATTGGACAATGTAGTTCTATTTTTATAACCAAAGATTGCCATTCTTTGTTAGTATCTTCTATATAATTTTCTATTAACTTTCTGTACTCACTACGTTCAAGATTGTAATAGTTGAGTTTATCCATATCGTCCAAGAACTTATTTAGACTAGTTCTCTTTATAGGAGCACCCTTATAACGCAAAATAATCTCATTGTTTATGGTAGTTACGGGGATTTTTCTATACTTTTCCTGTAAAGATGCCGTACCTTTTAAGAAATCTTGCATCTGTTTTTCGCCACTTAGAGCGTATTGTTTGCCATCAGCACGAGTAGCAATCAACTTGAAGTTATCATCATGGGAAACCTCTATTATGGAACTGGTACACTGTTGAACGTCCATAGGTAGAATTTCCTTACCTAAAAAGGCGTTTATAAATGTGGATTTACCACTTTTAGCTTCACCAACTATCATAAGATGAAACTTTTCTTTTTTAATATTTTCAATATGTTCTTTAATAGCAGAGTTTACTGTCTTACCTAAAAGTTTAGATGTGCCACAAAACTCATCATAAGCAGATAGAACAGCATCTTTGCATCTTTTGTAATTATCTTCTATCATAATGCTAAAACTAATTTCTCCGTCTTGGAGATACCTTCCCTTATATTTTACGAACTAGAAACTTTTAATTTCTAACGTCATATTTACTAAAAATATTATACCATAGGCATGGAATTTTGTCAACACGTTTAATCAAGGGGGAACAATAAATAATAGTTAATAGATAATATATAATAATTATTATATATTCAATGTTAACTAATTATTATTTATTCAATATTAATTATTAATTATAAAACTCCCGTAGGATTTCTACAGGAGCTTATTAAATTCAATCTTCTTCTTCGATGTTTAGTTGTTTTACTGGTACTCTTTTCAAAGGTGAATACACAAACTTGTTACAAGAATAATCGGGAGGTACTAAACCGTTCTTACTACACAATACTTTGGAGTTCTCTTTGGAACGATTTCCAAATTCGCAGTACTCACACTTTGGCATGATGTAGTTACCAAAATACTTAACACTCTTATCGAATATACTGGATATTTTCATAATATAACACCACCTTTTAATAAATTTATGTTTAATATGTCTATATTTAGATTATATCACAAGTTATGAAATATGTCTAGTATTTTTTGAAAGAAGTATAAAACTCATGCACAATAGACATATCGATGGTATTATTGACGTTTCTTTGGTTACTTGTGTACTGCGTATGTAGTTTACAGATATCTCATAGTTTAAGAATATACTACTTAGCCACTTACATATAATGTATGATATACTTGAAGTAAACAATCGGCACTTTAAAAAGTATCCTAGATTGAAACTTTTTCCAGATATTGAAAGTATCTGCATAACCACGCATATTCCACCAAAAGAAAATATCATGGATAGTATTGGTAAATAAGAACTTCCTACTACGATAACGTTAGCACTCTTGCTAACCTCTAGTATAGCGTTAATAACGGTCTGTATCGAACTACTGGATATCTTTAATACTTTAGATAGTATTATAGCTAAAGTATTGGTAATATTAAAAGCGTCCAATAAAGATATAACTATGGAAAATGCTATAATCATTACACATATATTCACTATGGTTCTAAAAGATGAGTTTATTGCATCTATTAGTATACTACTAGATATTTTAGCATCTGTTTTAGAGGTATCACGTTTAGGAATGGTATCTTTAAAGTTTAGTATCATAGCTAGTATAAGGTTAGCCATAACATTGGATACATACACTATTAAAGATATCTTTAAACTACCCCCTATAGTTCCTAATATGAAAGCTAATCCACCTGAATAGCAATAGCAGTACATCTTTTTAGCTAGAGTGCTATCTATAGAGTTGTTTAGTTCAAGGTTAGATATCAGCTTAGCACCTACTGGATATCCTGCCACCAAACTTATTAAGAATATTGCAAACATATTTCCATCTAGGTGCAAAACGTATCTTGATATTGGTGAGAGTACTCTGCCTATTAACTTATAAGAGTTGGTTTTTACTAGCAAATCGGAGAGTATCATAAAAGCATACATAGATGGCACTATACTATTTAAACATACACTAACGCCGTTCTGTATCGATGTACTTATAGTATTAACATAGTCGCAACATATCCACATAGATACTACTATCAATACTGGCAAGATTATATTCGTAACTTTGTATTTCAAAAAAATTCCTCCATGAAGTTTTAAAATATATCTATTAAAATAGTATGCTACATGAATTATACTTTATGAATTGTAATATAATTTAATTAGTAAGAGGTGATTTGTATACTATGTTAAAAAATATTTATGATAAATCCCGACAGTTAGCATATCTAAATACTGCCATTCACCTAAATGATGATAGGTTCATGATTGTAGAAAACTGTAACAAAATTCTTGAATACAGTGATATATACATATCTTTAAAGACTGGTAGCTTAAAAATATTCGTTTGGGGCAAAGATTTGAAAATAGATGACTTCGATACCGATTGCATTAGAATTAATGGTTCTATTCAATCGGTGCAATTTTCTAGGTGATGTTTTATGTTTAATAAGTTTTTCAGCGTTAGTGAGTTCTATGCTAAAGGCGACAGAATTTTAGAGTTCATAAATACTATTAGAGATAGTTCTATAGTATGTAGTTGGCTAGGTTGTAAAAAAGATATCTACTATGGAAAGATATACACTAAACATCTTGAAATCTTGCAGTCGGTAGCTGAAGATTTAAACATTCAACTTGTGGAAACTTCTCGCAAAGGATTGCTATACACTCTAAGCAAGTATAAAAAAAGATACGGCATACTTATAGGTATGACGTTTTGCATATCCCTTTGGATAGCTTTATCCAACGTGGTAGTCACCATAGATATAGAAGGTAATAAGAATATCAGTAATGACTTAATAATATCGTGCCTACAAGATGCAGGTCTTAGCAAAGGTGCATACCTTCCAAACATAGATTTAAAAAGTTGTGAGTATGCTCTGCGTTTAAATCTTGAAGATGTCGCATGGGCATCTATTAAACGTGATAAAGGCAGAATTTTAGTCCGTATAGATGAGATGGTTAATCATGAGGAACTCCTAAAAGATAATAAACCTTGTAATATAGTATCCACGGTAAGTGCAAGAGTGGTATCCGTGAAAGTTTTAAACGGTCAGTTAATGACTCCCATAGGCAACGGCGTAACAGATGGTGAGCTTCTTATCAGTGGAGTTATCAAAAACGATAAGGAAATGGTTAGATATGTTCATGCCATGGGCGAAGTCATTGGAGAATACAAGGAAAGTATTACACTAACTCAACCGTTAAACGATATGATTACATCGACTAATGGCGAAATTAAAACTTACAAAGAGTTGGACTTATTCAATCTTAAGATACCTCTATACATAGGCAAAAAAGATACCTCTAGTGCTAATATAAAATCTAATACACAATACTTTAAACTGTTTGGAAATAAAATTCCTATAGGAACTATCACCACTACTTGCGAAAAGTATTCAACTAATAACGTAAGTTACTCCGTAGATGACGCTAAAGCACTATTAAACTCAAGACGAAAAACCTATGAAGTAAACTTCTTAAAAGATAAAACTATCGTAGACGTTAAGGAAAACTTTATAACTAATGATGAAAAAGTATCTTTAACGTTGGAATATACTTTACAAGGCAATATATGTGAAACTCAATCTTTGTTCATTAGATAAGTTTCCGTGAATTTTTTATAAAAAATTAAAAATCCTCTTTTAAAATTCATTAAATTGTGCTATAATTATATAGTAAAATATTTCTTGATGAAAAGAGTGATGTTATGGCAGAAAAAACCGTTAGTGTCCAAAATACTGAACAGATTTGGGCGTTATTCGGAAACTATGATAAAAATATTAATACTATCCAAAAGCACTACAACGTAGCTATACTTAGCCGTGGTGGTGATATAAAAATATCTGGTGAACCTGATAACGTTAATAAGGCTGTAGATACTATTCAAACCTTATTAGATATGATTAATCGTGGTGAAACTATCAACGAACAAACCGTTAGATACGTTACCTCTATGGTTAGCGAAGATACTTCAGCTAATATTAAACTTAAAGAGTTCTCCTCTAATGATAACGGCATATGTATAACCACATCGGGAAAGGTCGTAAAGGCTAAAACTTTTGGACAAAAAAAGTATGTAGATGCCATTAAAAATAATACTATAGTATTTGGTGTAGGACCTGCTGGTACTGGTAAGACGTATCTTGCAGTAGCATTAGCAGTTAAATCTTTTAAGGCTCACGACGTAAATAGAATAATATTGACCAGACCAGCCGTGGAAGCTGGTGAAAAGTTGGGATTTCTCCCAGGTGACCTTCAAGACAAAGTAGACCCTTACCTTAGACCTCTATATGATGGCTTATCCGATATGCTTGGTATGGAAAGTTTTCAAAAGTTTATGGAAAAGGGTACTATAGAAGTTGCTCCATTGGCGTATATGCGTGGTAGAACTCTTGAAAATGCCTTCATAATATTAGATGAGGCTCAAAACACCACTCCCGAACAGATTAAAATGTTCCTAACTCGTTTAGGTAACGGTAGTAAGATGGTCATAACTGGCGATATTACTCAAATAGATTTACCTAACAAACAGAAATCGGGCTTAATTGAGGCTCTACACGTTTTAAAAGATGTTGAAGATATCTCTATTCAAAAGTTCTCTGAAAAAGATGTCGTTCGTCATAAGTTAGTACAGGATATTATTAAGGCGTACGAAAAATACTCCAACACCGAAGTTTAATTTTTATTTTTGAAAGGAAGTTTTTTGGAATGGCTAGAATTAAAGTGTATATTAAAAATAAACAAAATAATATTAAAATACCTGTAGGTATTAAAATGTTAATTAGAAGATGCTGTCAAGCTGTATTGACTACTGAACATTTTGAACATAATACTGAAGTTAGTGTATCTTTTGTGGATAATAATGAAATTCAAAAGTTAAATAAAATCTACAGAAATAAAGACTCCGCTACTGATGTACTATCTTTTCCTTTAAGTGAGGACGGTAACTATGATATCAACCCAGAAACTGGGTTCGTAATATTAGGTGACGTAGTAATATCTTTAGATATGGCAGTAAAACAAGCTGATATGTTCGGTCACTCTCTTGAAAGAGAAATCGGATTTTTAACTGTACATTCCATGTTGCATCTACTAGGCTACGACCACGAAACATCTCTACTAGACGAACGCATTATGCGTGAAAAAGAAGAAGAAGTTCTTGATAAGTTAGGTATATCTAGAGATACTACCTACATAGTTAAAGAGGAGGAAGAATAATACTTTATGACTAAAACAGTATTCGTTACTATTGCTGGTAGAACTAATGCAGGAAAATCCTCGCTACTAAACGCCTTGATTGGCGAAAAGATAGCATCGGTTAGTAGTAAGTCGCAGACCACTAGAACTAAGATTACAGGTATCTTAAATAGCGATGAAACTCAAATAGTTCTAATGGATACCCCAGGGTTACACAAACCAAAAAACAAGTTGAGTACTCATATGTTGAATACCGTATCCGAAAGCGTTACCGATATAGACGTGGTTCTATTTATGATGGACTGCACTCGAAAGATTGGCGAACAAGAAGTTCAACTTTTGAACAACTGTTTTTCCTCTAAGACTAAGGTTATACTAGTCCTTAATAAGATAGACTTACTAACTAACAAATCCGAACTTGCTTTGAAGATTGCTCAACTTAGTGGAGAGTTTCCATTTACGGCAGTAGTTCCAATTAGTGTGAAGAATAACGATGGCATAGACTTAGTTATCGAAGAAGTTAAAAAGTTAGCTGTAGAATCTCCACACTACTTCCCAGACGATATGATTACTGACCAACCTGAAAAAGTAATCGCTAGTGAGATTATTAGAGAAAAGTTGCTTAATCTACTACAAGATGAAGTTCCTCATGGTGTTGCAGTCGGTGTAGAAACTATGAAAGAACGTGACAACTCTAAAGGTGAAACCATACTAGACGTATCTGCTACCATATACTGCGAACGTGAAAGCCATAAAGGAATTATTATCGGTAAAGGTGGAAGTATGTTGAAAAAGGCATCTACATTGGCTAGACAAGAACTTGAAAACTTTTTCCAAATTAAAGTTAATCTACAATGTTGGGTTAAGGTAAAAGAAGATTGGCGTAATCGTGAGGGAATTATCCGAAATTTTGGACTTTCTGAAAAATAGTTCCAAGTAAATATTCTAATGACGTTAGCATATAATATTAGTATATACTGCTAGTATATAATCTAACGAAAGGATTTTTTATTATGGATACTGACTATCAACTTTGGGAAATCTTTTGCCAAACTGGTAAAATTTCCGACTATTTAAAATATAAGGGTTTTGTGGAGTGATTTTATTTCTATGAATTGTAAAGGCTTGGTTATAGGTGAACGTATTGTCGGTGAAAATGGCAAGTTTTTGGATATTCTAACCGATGAGTTAGGTCTAATTGAAGTGGCTCAAAAAGGAGTTAAATCCATTAAGAATGAAAATAGAGCATCTTTGCAGATGTTCACCTATTCCAACCTTTGTGTAGAGAAGTCCAAAAAGCACTATGTGGTCAAATCTTCGGAGTTGATAGAAAGTTTCTATGGTATGCGTGAGGATTTGCTTGGTTTAGCATTAGCATCGTACATTTCGCAAGTTACCACCTACACCATAGGACAACATTCCACCGATAGCGTAGCCATTCTAAAGTTGATACTTAACATATTCTACTATATATCCAACCACCAAAGATGTATTTCCCAACTTAAAAGTATCTTTGAGTTGAGGTTTATATCTGAAATGGGATTTTCTCCAAACTTGCTGGTATGTGGCAGATGTGAACTCTCTTTAACGGACAGTCTGTACTTTTCAATACGACATAATTCCATGATATGTCAAAATTGTGCCTCTATGGAAGATTTACAGATATCTAAAGCAGTGTTTAAATCCATACAACACATAGTATTTTCCGACTATTCCCGACTGTTCAACTTCAAATTAAGCGATGCATCTTTAAGGCAACTAGGCAGATTGACCGAAAGTATTCTACTTAGTACGCTAAACAGAGGTTTTTCCTCTTTGGATTACTTTAAAAGTATAGCTACTATGTAACAATGTAATCCAAGATATCCTGTATTATGGCGTATACATAGTAACACGGATTGACAATATATTCCGAAGTTGAACCATCGTATAGTACTATTATTACGCATACTATTGTACACGATAGTACACTAATAAAATCGGAAAATATAGCCTTATCGTACTTATTTAAGTTTCTCAAGATATTATCACCACACACATAAAACTTTTAGGACGGATACTTTTTAATATCCGTCCTAAAAATATAGTATTCAAAAGTATGTAAAGTGGTTACAATGGACACTCATCACGGTGATGTTTTCTAAACTCAAGATAGGTTTCCAAAATAATAGTAGAGGCTACGGCATCAACGACAGCCTTTCTTTTTTTACCTCTAGTATTAGTAACGTTCAAGTATTGATGTGCCGTAACAGTAGTAGAACGCTCGTCCCAGAGTTTATACGGAATTTTAGAACGTTCGCTTACTAGTTCAGCGAACTTTTGACATTTTTCAGCACGTTCACCAATAGTGCCGTTCATGTTTTTAGGATATCCTACTACTATCTCATCTGCTTTTAGTTCTACAGCTTTTGCAGATACCTTTTCAACACAAGTATTAAAATCGTGTTCGGATATTACACATACTGGCGATGCTAACATTTCATTCTTATCGCAGATGGCTATGCCAGTTCTAGCGTCGCCGAAATCTACGGACATTATTTTCATGTATTTTTACTCCTTTGATGTATAGTATTAATCTGCTAATGCCAATCCGAAGATTATAAATATTGCAAAGTATAAGAATATACCTATTGCAGTTAGAATAAGTCCTACTATGGAACAAATCCTAGATGCTTTATCCTTACTATTAAACTTAGGAATATCACCAGTAAAGAAGGCATCACGGGATTGAACCATCAATATAGTAGATGCTAAGCCTAATGGCCAACATATACTAAAGCAAATCAAAGCCATGACTACAGTAGATAGAGGTGGCTTATCTACGCTTACTTGAGGATATTCCAACTTACTACCACACTTTATGCAAAAGTTTCCACTTTGATTTTCTGTACCACAATTTTGACATCTCATAATAAAAAACCTCCCATATTTGCTATTACGTTTGCTATCGATAATTTTTTATGCCTTACACCAATTAGAATATCTTATAGTAGAGTTTTCTTGTGATAGGTGTGAACTATCGTTTAAGTATATAACTTTCCAATCGGATAGAGTTTTAAACTCCACTTTAGATACTGAAGTATTATCTGCCCAACCTATTTTTGACATATAAGAAATATCTGCATGGTTTAAATAACACTGATAGTTCTTTATAGCACACCCATGCGATACTACTGCTATAGATACATCTCTATTAAGATTTAAACTATCTGTAACTATACCGTTCATAGCAGATACCATTCTGTTATATACATCTTGCATGGTTTCGCCGTTTGGAGCTTTAAAATCTATTTGATTTTTAACCCAACACTCATACTGTTGTGGATACTCTTTAGGGATATCTTTCCAAGTTTTACCTTCAAAATCTCCCCCATTGATTTCCTTAATGTTATCTACTATGCCTATGTTCAACCTATGATATTCATTAATCGCTTGAGCCGTTTGCATGGCTCTTTTTAACGGACTAGAATATATAGCATCTAAAGAAACGTCTTTAAAACGTGATTTTAACTCTTCCAGTTGTTTAAATCCCTTTGAAGATATTTCCACATCTAAAGAACCTTGAAAGAACTCTTTAACGTTGCCCATAGCCTCAGCATGACGTATTAAATATAGTTCTACCATGGAACTACACTTCCCACTATCTCATTGATATCCTTAATGCCGTTGTTATCAAGCCATTGATTCATTTCGTCTATAATCTGTATAGGTGCGTACGGATTGGTAAATATTGCTCCACCTACTTGAACAGCTCTAGCACCTGCCATCATCATTTCAATAGCGTCCTTACCTGAACTAACGCCACCCATTCCTATTACTGGAACTTTTACTGCATTGGATACTTGCCATACCATTCTAACAGCTACTGGGAACACTGCTGGTCCAGACAATCCACCCATATTATTTTTTAATATTGGACGTTTAGTATTTATATCTATACGCATACCTAGTAGAGTGTTTATTAAAGATATACTATCTGCACCTTCACATTCAACGGCTTTAGCGATATCCACAATGCTAGTTACGTTTGGAGATAGTTTAACTATCAAAGGTTTAGAAGTAGCCTTCCTAACGGCTCTAGTGATTTCACTTGCACCCTCACAAGATACTCCAAAGGTAGCACCACCCTTTTTTACGTTAGGACATGATATGTTTAATTCTATCATGTGAACGTCTGTTTCATTGAGTTTTTCTGCTATAGTAACACATTCCTCAATGGTAGAACCTGCTATATTAGATATGATTACTGTATCTTTAGTTAAAAGGTTAGGAAGTTCTTTTTCTATAAAGTAATCTATACCTGGATTTTGCAAACCTACAGAGTTTAACATTCCACTAGGAGTTTCAGCAATTCTAGGGGAAGGGTTGCCAAATCTTTTAGTTATGGTAGTGCCTTTAGTAGCAATTCCACCCAACTTGGATAGCGGATATAGTTCTTCATATTCACGACCATAGCCAAAAACTCCACTAGCTGGAATTATAGGATTTTTAAAATCCACACCACATACGTTTACGCCTAAGTTTGCCATTACCAAACAACCTCCTTTGAACTGAATACAGGGCCATTTTTACAAACGTGGAGCATCTGTTCTTCTCCGTCTTTGTTGACCTTACAAGCACATACTAGACAAGCTCCTATACCACAACCCATTCTTTCTTCAAGCGATACTTGACATTCTACATTAAAATCGTTGGCAAGTTTGGATATGGCTTTCAACATTGGAGTAGGTCCACACGCACATATTAAGTCTACCTTTTCTGATTTTAATACTTCCTCTAGTGGATTGGTTACTAAACCATGTATACCAGTAGAACCATCGTCTGTACATAAGATAGTCTTAGCACCAGTACTTTTAAAATCATCTTGTAATATTACGGCACTAGCGTTTCTAAAACCAGTGATAACTGTAGCATCTGCACCGAACCTTTCAGCCAATGGCAACATTGGAGGAGTTCCAATACCACCACCTATTAAGACTACTTTTTTAATATCGCTACTTAGATTAAATCCATTACCACATGGAGCAATCATATCTATAAGTTCTCCAGTCTGAGTTTCGGATAGTTCTTTAGTGCCATCTCCACGAACTTCAAAGACTATTCTCAAAGTACCCTTAGATTTATCTATGCCACATATGGATATAGGTCTTCTAAGAGTGTATCCCTTAGGTAGTATATGAACAAATTGTCCTTCTTTAGTAACTTCTGCCACTTCTGGACATAGTATAGTAAAGCTATATATCTCTTTAGCAATACTTTCCTTTTTAATTAAAGGATATCTTCCTTGTGTATATTTCAAAATATATCACCCTTTCAATGTTATTATTTATTGAACACATTGTTAATATCGTCATACTTGAACACGTTAGAACTTCTATCGAACCAATCACCAGCGTCCCAGAGTATTGGACAGAGGTTATATTCAGCAGATATATCTAAAACGGATTGCATAAACTTATCAGTGCCATCTTTTTTGATGTAACTATCCTCACCTATTTTTTTAGTAGCTACACCGTACTCACCAATGATTACTCCGTAACCTTGTTCAGTGAACTTTTGCATCTTGCCAAGTTGATTTTTCATGTAAGCGTAATCACTTTCCGAACCCCAAGAGTCCATATAACCCCAAGAATTATCTTCAGTATTAGCAAGACAATAGGTTACAGGGCTATAGTAGTGTACAGATACTAACAAATGATTATCAGTAGTATCAGTAGGCATGATGTATCTGTCATCACAAGTTTTGTCAATATCGGTATCATAACCTGCTATTAATAGAAATCTGTTGTCGTTATTACCTCCAGATTTACGAACTATATCAACAAAGGTTTGATTTATCTCATTAGTTAGTTTATAACATTCATTATCGGATAGACTAGAATTATTCTCCTTGAACCTACTACCCAACTCCTCATTAGCACTTTCAAAGATGAGTTTACTAGAATAATCTTTATAATGTTCGGATAACTGTTCCCACATAGATTTATATTTTTTCATAGCCTCATCATAGTCAGTACCAAACATAGTCCACCAACCGTTATCATAGTGGATATTTACTATAGCATACATATCGTTATCAAGGATGTAGTTTAGAACCTCATCTACACGGTTAAAATAGTCTTGTGATATAGTATAGTTTTCAGTATCGGTCATCATATTAGACCATGCTACTGGAACTCTAACTGAACTAATTCCTGACTGTTTAAGACCATCAATCATAGCCTTAGTAGTTACAGGATTTCCCCAAGCAGTTTCATAAGATGCAGTAGTGCCATCACCCCATTGAGCAATCCAATCTCCACAACTTTCAAGAGTATTTCCCAAATTCCAACCGTGTCCCATAACTTGAGTTAGTTCCAAAGCAGAAGTAGGAATATCACTAGATGTTGAGTTTAGAAGTATATTCTTTAATATTATCTCATCTACTACCGATATAGTGCCATCTTGATTAAGGTCTAATCTAGTGGTATCTTCACCCTCAAGAACGCCCACACTTAACACTGATTTTTTTAACTTTAGCAAATCCACAAAGGAAAAGTTACCATTAACTTCCTCAGTGTTTGCAATAATTTCGCCACTAGATATCATTCCTGTACATAACATCATAGATGATACTATTGCTACAATACTTTTTTTCATACTTATAGCCCTCCTTTTTTAGATTTTTTTTAAAAAACCGTCCACGATTAGCACTAATTATGGACGGTATTAATATTTAAATTAAAGATTAAATTATATCTTAGTAATATCTACCAAGTCAACATCGTCAATCTTCTTACCAGATTTTAGAACGTTAGCTAGAGCATTAGCAGTATCGATAGCAGTTAGCGAACATATTGAACGTTCAATAGATTTTCTACGCATTTTAACGCTATCACGGGCAGGTATTCTACCCTTTGCAGATGTGGATATTACATAGTGTATCTTGCCACTTTCTAACAAGTCGATAACTCCAATGTGTTCGTCATCATGTTCAGAAATCTTTCTAACGACGTTAGTAGCCACCATATTCTTATTTAAATAAGATGCTGTTCCACTAGTACCATATAGTTCAAATCCCATTTCTGCGAACTTTTCGGCAATAGGAACTATTTCATTCTTATCTGTATCACGAACAGAGATTAATACTCCACCACTATCTTGGCGACCTAGGTCGTAACCTGCACCTATTAGACCTTTTAATAGAGCATCTTCAAAAGTTTTGCCTATGCCTAGACATTCACCAGTAGATTTCATTTCAGGGCCTAACATAGTATCAACATCGTGAAGTTTTTCAAAGCTGAACACTGGAACTTTAACGGCTACATAGTCACCCTCTGGATACAAACCACTTTCGTAACCTAGTTCTTTTAGAGTAGCTCCTAACATGATTTTAGTAGCAATATCTACCATAGGAACTCCAGTAACCTTACTGATGTATGGTACAGTTCTTGAAGAACGTGGATTTACTTCTATAACATAGACTTCATCGTTGTATACAACGTATTGAATGTTTACTAGACCAATTACATCTAGGGCAAAAGCTAACTTTTTAGTGTAGTCGATAATAGTTTCTCTAATTCTCTTGGATAGAGTTTGTGCAGGATATACAGAAATACTATCACCAGAGTGAACACCAGCACGTTCAATATGTTCCATAATACCAGGGATAACAAAGTCTTTACCATCGCAGATAGCATCAACTTCAACTTCTTTACCCATCATGTACTTATCGATAAGTACAGGATTTTCAATCATAGTTCTAGTGATAATGCCCATGTACTCAATTACTTCATCTTTAGAATGAGCAATAATCATGTTTTGACCGCCTAGTACATATGATGGTCTTAAAAGTACTGGGAAACCTAACTTTTCAGCGACTTCAACGGCTTCATCTGTAGTCATAACGGTGAAACCTGCTGGACGTGGTATGCCACACTTTTCAAGAAGTTCATCAAAACGTTCTCTGTCCTCAGCTGCGTCTATGTTGTCGGCAGAAGTTCCTAGGATATTAACTCCCATATCTGCAAGATGTCTAGTCAACTTGATAGCAGTCTGTCCACCAAATTGAACTACTACACCATAAGGTTTTTCAGTATTTATAATGTTAGATACGTCCTCTTTAGTTAGAGGGTCGAAGTATAGTCTATCGCCAGTATCGAAGTCAGTAGATACGGTTTCAGGGTTGTTATTGCAGATAATAGCCTCATAACCCATCTGTTTAAGAGTCCAAACGCAGTGTACAGAACAGTAATCGAACTCTATACCTTGACCTATTCTAATAGGACCAGAACCGAATACTATAACTTTCTTCTTACCAGATTGTGTACGTTCGATAAACTGTTCAGCCTCATTTTCGTCATCGTAAGTTGAGTAGAAGTATGGAGTTTCAGCTTTAAATTCACCTGCACAAGTATCAACCATTTTGTAAACGGCGTGTTTGTGTTCTGGACACTTTTGATTAGACATTCTTTCTATAGTGCTATCAAGATATCCATACTTTTTAGCTATTTCGTACTTTTCTTGAGTTAGTTCGCCATCGGCTAACCAGTTTTCAAGATTTACTAAGTTCATTAACTTTTCTAAGAACCACTTATCAATCTTAGTCATATCATGGATTTTATCCACTGTTATACCACGCTTTAGAGCCTCATAAACTTGGAATGAACGTTCATCGTCAACAGTTTCGAGTTTCTTCAATAGTTCCTCAGTAGATACCTTTGCAAGTTTAGGCATATTCATACTATCAAGACCTAGTTCAACAGAACGAACTGCCTTCATCATAGCTTGTTCAAAACTTGTACCTATAGCCATTACTTCGCCAGTAGCCTTCATTTGAGTACCTAAAGTTCTCTTAGCATAGACGAACTTATCGAAAGCCCACTTAGGAAACTTTATTACAACGTAATCAAGAGCAGGTTCAAAACAAGCGTAAGTCTTGCCAGTAACTGCATTGATAATCTCATCTAGGGAGTAACCTATGGCAATTCTAGTAGCAACCTTTGCTATAGGATATCCAGTAGCCTTTGATGCTAATGCTGAAGAACGTGATACTCTAGGATTTACTTCAATTACTGCATAATCAAATGAGTTAGGGTGTAGGGCAAATTGACAGTTACAACCACCCTCAACTTTTAGTTCTTCAATGATGTTTATTGCCGCAGTTCTAAGCATTTGATACTCTCTATCAGATAGAGTAACAGCAGGTGCAATAACTATACTATCTCCAGTATGAATACCTACTGGGTCGAAGTTTTCCATGGAACATACTGTAATTACGTTACCTTTTCTATCACGAATAACTTCAAACTCTATTTCTTTCCAACCACTGATACACTTTTCAATAAGTACTTGCGTAATTGGTGATAGTCTTAAACCATTCTTACAGATATCTCTTAGTTCTTCTTCATTATTAGCGATACCTCCACCAGTACCACCTAGTGTGAATGCAGGTCTTACTATAACTGGATAGTCTATAACTTGAGCAAAGTCAACGGCATCTTGAACGGTTTCAACTACCTTTGATGGTATACATGGTTGACCAATCTTTTCCATAGTATCTTTAAAAGCCTGTCTGTCCTCAGCCTTATGGATAGTTTCTGGATTAGCACCTAATAGTTTAACGTTGTACTCATCTAAAAAGCCTTCCTCTGCAAGTTGCATGGATAGTGTTAAACCAGTCTGTCCACCTAATGTAGATAATACACTATCTGGGCGTTCAATTTGGATAACTCTTTTAACTACGTCAAGAGTTAAAGGTTCTATATATATCTTATCAGCCATAGCCTTATCGGTCATGATGGTTGCAGGGTTAGAGTTTATTAAAACTACCTCTAAACCTTCTTGTTTTAGGGCTCTACAGGCTTGAGTTCCAGCGTAGTCAAATTCAGCAGCTTGACCAATTACAATAGGACCAGAACCTATTACTAATACTTTTTTAATATCTTTTCTAAGTGGCATTATTTAGTTACCTCCATCATACTAACAAATTTATCAAATAAGAAAGCTGTATCTAAAGGACCACCATGAGCTTCTGGGTGGAATTGAACAGTAAAAGCATTAATATTATCATAAGTATACTTAATACCCTCACAAGAGCCGTCATTAGCGTTCTTATACTGAACATAGCCGTACTTACTATCTAGGCTTTCATTTACTACTGCGTAACCGTGATTTTGGCTAGTAACGAAAGTATTGTCAGTATCTATATCTATAACAGGTTGATTTGCTCCTCTATGACCATACTTTAACTTTTCTGTAGTAGCACCGTGAGCCAAAGCCATCAATTGATGTCCCATACATATTCCAAATATAGGAATACCCAACTTGCAGATTTCTTTTATATTGTTAATAGTTTCAACGTTTTCGGCAGGGTTTCCAGGGCCATTGGATAACATAATACCATCAGGATTGATTGCCTTTATATCTTCAGCGGTGGCAAGTGCAGGAAGTACTATAACATCGCAACCACGATTTAATAGTTCTTGACGAATATTTCTCTTATAGCCTAAATCTATAAGAACTACTTTATATTTAGAATTTTCTGCCTTATACTCTAAAGGTTCTGTAGTAGTTACGGTTTTAACTGCGTCCACGATTTCAAAATTGTTGATTAACTTTAAAAGTTCATCTTTTTTTTCATATACGTTTTCAGTAGTTATGACACCGTTCATAACACCATACTCACGGATTTTTCTAGTCAACATTCTAGTATCTATAGAGTGGATACCCACAATGTTATGTTTTTTCAAGAAAGTATCGATAGTTTCGTTCTTATTCATACGGAAGTTAGATGGTGTATTACACCATTCACGCACGATATATCCACTAACATAAGATTTTGCACTTTCATAATCTTCATCATTAACGCCATAGTTTCCTATTAAAGGAAAAGTCTGCGTAACTATTTGACCATAATAACTAGGGTCTGTTAAAGTTTCTTGATATGCTGTCATACCAGTAGTAAATACTACCTCACCAATAACAGTACCTTTAACACCAAACGATACACCCTCTAGGATAGTACCATCTGATAACATTAAGTACGCCTTATCACCTTGATTAAACAAAGACATAATTTTAAATCAACCTCTCTGTATATAATTAATATTTAACAAATAATAACTAATAACTATCTAAACAGTTAATTATTAATTGAATTGATATCTTCTTTCATGCGAATAACTTCACGTCTTGATGCTTTAGCAAAATCTTTTTCGTCGCAACCCTCTTTTTGATATGCACACATAATCGCTCTTGAGGAGTTTACTATTGCACCTAAACCGTTGCTATCGAAAGCACCCTTTAAGCCGTTAGCTCCACCACCTTGAGCACCATAACCAGGCACTAAGAAGAATGTATGAGGTAATCTAGCACGAAGTTCGGTAAGTTGTTCTGGATATGTTGCTCCAACTACTGCACCTACAGAAGAATATCCATATTCGCCTATTTGAGAACTTCCCCATTGTTCGCACATATCACCCATAGTAGCATATATGGAAGTATCACCAATCTTCTGGTCTTGAAGTTCACCACTAGACTTATTAGAAGTCTTAACTAGAACGAATATACCCTTATCTTTAGCTTGACAAACTTCCAATAGTGGAGAGATTCCATCAGTGCCAAGATATCCATTAACGGTTAGAGCGTCTGCACCGAAAGCGTCAACCATGTTAGAACCTACTTGAGTACTTCCAAGATGTGCAGTAGCATAAGCAGTCATAGTAGCACCAATATCGTTACGTTTACCATCGGTGATTACAAATAAACCCTTACTCTGTGCATAAGATATAGTTTCAGCTAGAGCCTTTACACCTTGCCAACCATACATCTCATAGTAGGCACATTGAGGCTTAATAGCTGGTACTAAGTCGCAAACCTCATCAATGATAGCTTTATTGAACATCAATAGGGCTTGAGATGCACCTTCAAGAGTTTCACCATACTTAGAAAAACATTCCTGTTTAATAAAGTTAGGAACATAATCTAGTTTAGGGTCTAAACCTACAACTGTAGGATTTTTTTTATCTATAATATTTTTAATCAATCTATCAAAAGACATAAAAAGTCACTTCCTTAAAAATTAATCTAATATACTAAAAGCAATCTTGCCATTAGATATGGTCATTAGAGGTTTACCAGTCAAGGTCATACCCTTGAACACTGTATTTTTAGATTTAGAATGTAGTTTTTCTGGTTCAACCACCCAATCCAAGTTTAAGTCAGCTAACATTAGGTTAGCATCTGCACCGACCTTTATGGTTTCCACTGGAAGATGTAGAATCTTTCTAGGATTAACGCTCATAAGTTCGACAACTCTTTCCAAGGAAATCTTACCAGTCTTATATAACGCAGTGATAACACCAGCAAAAGAAGTTTCTAAGCCTACAACTCCATTAGGAGCAGTTTCGAAGTTAGCCTTTTCTTCCTTAGTATGTGGAGCATGGTCGGTAACTATGCAATCTACAGTGCCATCTATTACAGCTTGAACCATCGCATCAACGTCGGATTGTTCTCTAAGAGGAGGGTTCATTCTAAAGTCGGCATCTTTTTGAAGTAACTTTTCATGAGTTAGCATCAAATAGTGTGGAGCAGTTTCGCAAGTTACTTTTGAGCCGTGTTTTTTAGCATCACGAACAAAGTTAATACTTCCAACGGTGCTAACGTGAGCTATATGGATAGCACCATCTACAGCTTGTGCAAGAGCAATCTCTCTAGCAGTTATGCTATCTTCCGATGCTCTGTCCATACCCTTAACGCCTAGTTGCTTGGAAATACTTCCCTTGTGCATAATTCCACCTTTGATAATGTTTAAATCTTCGCAATGGGAAATTATAGGGATGTTAAGTTCAAAAGCCTTCTTAATAGCCTTTCTCATAACTTCGGCATTTTCTACAGGTCTGCCATCATCGGATACGGCAATAGCACCAGCCTTTTTAAGAACTTCAAAGTCTGAGAGTTTCTTACCTGCCATATCTTTGGTTATTGTGGCTATAGGATATACTTTAACTCCAGTGTTCTTTGCCTTAGATATAATGTAAGATATTGTTTCTACACTATCGACAACTGGCTTAGTATTAGGCATACAAGCCACTCCAGTGAAACCTCCAGCCAAAGCAGATTTACAACCAGTTACAATATCTTCCTTGTGAGTTAGACCAGGGTCACGAAAGTGAACGTGCATATCAAACAATGATGGCATAGCTACCAAGTTAGATGCGTCTATAACCTTATCGGCTGATAGTTTACAATCTTGTGATATTTCGGCAATCTTGCCATCTTTAATATAGATATCGCAAACCTTATCTAACCCGATATCTACTGCACGAACATTTTTAATTAAGATAGTCATTTAGAAAACACTCCCCATAATAAGATTTTATACATACCAAAAAGTCCAAGTTACTCATTGCTTACAATGGTTACTTTGTCAAGATTGTCGATTTCATGGACTTTAACTCTAACCAACTCATCTTTAGAGGTTGGAAGATTTTTACCAACATAATCAGGTCTAATAGGCAATTCACGGTGACCTCTATCGATTAATACAGCCAATTGAACTAGTTTAGGTCTACCTCTTTTTATAACAGCATCAAGCGATGCTCTTGCAGTTCTGCCAGTGTAGATAACATCGTCTACTATTATAACGCATCTATTAGTTATGTTAAAGTCTATAGATGTGTTATCTTGAAGGTTGGTGCGTTTTTGGTCATCACGATATTTAGTGACATCTAAGCAACCACAATCCACCTTTATGCCTTCCAGTTCAAAGATTTTACTAGCAATTCTATCTGCAAGAACTCTACCCCTAGATAGTATTCCCACAAGACAGATATCTTTAGCACCTTTATTACGTTCCAATATTTCGTAAGTAATTCTAGTAATGGCTCTTTGCATAGCATTTTCGTCCATGATAATAGCCTTTTCGGTCAATAGAAGTTCACCCCCTAATTAGATATCATTATATACAAAAAAAACCTATTCGTCCATACAGACAAGATAGGCATTGAAGTATTAATATTGGCTTATATTTATACATGAGTATGCAACTATTCCCAATTATTTGAATAGTTAAGCCTAAAAATAACAAACCTTGAAAATCTCTCTGTATTTTCTTAAAGATTTTTTTCTTGTATTATAGTATAACATAATTCTTTAAATTTGTAAAGCCATTTTACTTATTTTTTTTACCTTGATATTATTGCTAAATATTCATTGACTAAAACTCTAATTTGATGTATAATATTACATATAAATAAAATTAATCTATTAAAGAGGTGTTTTTTTATGCCAGATTTAAAGTTCGAGATTACTCAACATTTGGGAACTATTTCCGAAAATGCTAAGGGCTGGACTAAAGAAGTAAATCTTGTTAGCTGGAATGACCGTGAACCTAAGTTCGATATTAGAGAATGGTCGCCTGACCACTCTAAGATGGGTAAGGGTGTTACTCTAACTAAAGAGGAAATCTTAAAGATAAAAGATATCTTGCAAGATGTTGAATAGTATTAGTAACGCTATCCAAATTTTTTGGATAGCGTTGTTAAATATCTACTTAGCTATTGGCATAGAGAGTTTAAAAGTAGTTCCTTTATTTAGAACGCTATCTACGTTTATGTAACCTCCGTGGATAGCTACTATCTTTTTAACCATGGACAACCCTAAACCAGTGCTATTTTGATTAGAATGGTCTACCCTAAAGAAAGGTTGCCAGATGTTCTCTAGGTTTTCCTCTGAGATGCCTATTCCATTATCTGATATAACACACTCTACCGAATTTCCTTTTTTAGTTAAATAGATATCAGTAGTACCATCTTTAACGCCGTACTTAACCGAATTGGATATTAAGTTCACAAATAGTCTAACTATCATAATTCTGTCAGCGTGAACCGTAATGTTATCGTCTGCGTGAATGTTTATCTGTATGTTTTTATGCTGATTTTCATACTCTATAGATACCTCATCGGCAGTTATTTGAACCAACTCATTTAAACAGAAGTCCTCATAATCTAACTTTTGATTATTTCCGTCCATCTTAGCAAGTGACGAAAGTTTAGAAGTTATATCTGAAATTCTGTTAGCCTGTTCGGATATTGTTTTTAGAGTATCTTGCATTTCCTCGGGGTCGTCGGTGAAATCTTGAGCGTATTCGCAACACGATATTATTACTGACAACGGAGTTTTTATCTCATGAGAGATATTTCTTGAAAACTGTCTTTCGTGTTCAAAAGATTTCTCTAAACGGTCTGTCATTCGGTTAAAAGTTCTTGATATTCTAAGGAGTTCCAACTCAGTAACATGGTTGGATTTATTATCAAATACTAGACGCTTTGAAAGGTCTTTGCCATCGCTAATCCTATTGGAATGATTTACCAACTCTTGAAGTGGTTTAAAATACTTATCTAATTGATGCTTATCCACTATAGACATTATTATGAAAGTCATGACAAAAAGAATTATTAATATTGCAAAGCTATCTTGAAAGTTTATGTTATAGGCATTAGTAAGTAATATTATTCCAAAGAATACCAACATAGATATAGCATCACTTTTAACGTGCCATGAGTAGATTTTATCACTTATGGTCTTTTTTTTACGAAGTCTTAGCAACTTCAATTGATTTATAATCTTCATACGATATCACGCCCCAAAAATAGTACTGAAATAGATTTTTTCTATTTCAGTACTATAATAAAGTATTAAGATTAAAACTTAATTAAAATATATCTACTAATCTTTAGATATTTCAACTGGTTCAAAACGAACTCTAACGTTAGGCAACTTCTTGATGGTTGTATAGCTATTGTATAGACCATCTTCAGTAGAGATATCATTTTCACCAGTTTGTGGAGGTGCGAATATCTTTAAAGTCAAATCGCAAGGAGAGGTTATTGGCTTTTCAAAGAAAGCACTCATTAAATCTATGGTCTTAGCCTTTGCCGATTTATAGAACCATGTGCCATTTATCTCTAACATTAGATTACTTTCGTCATCGTCATCAAAAGATACTTCACAAAAATGTGGATTTTTCTCAAAGTGTATTGGTAATGCTAAACCTTCAGCATCTTCCGAACCACCCCATCTTAGAGTAACTGGTAAAGATACTTCTTCACCTATAGTCATCTTAGGCATAAACCACTCACTATGAATTATATCCTTATAAGTTTTTAGAACGGGTTGTTCTATACCACAATCAGAGTTGTTAGGGTCTTCAATTTCAAGACCTAAGCGACCTCTATCACGGAATTGATAGAATGTAAAACCACTAAACCAAGTAGCGTTATCTTTTTGGAGTAAATCGCAGAAAAGTTTAACCATTTCAGCCTGTTCGTAAGCACCAGTTACGTCGCCATCGGAATTAAATTCGGACATAACCATAGGCTTAGATATTCCACCATTTAGATATTTAAAGCGTTCGTAACTAGCTTTAGTCATATCATAGGTAGCTTGAACGCTGTCACGTTTGTGAGTATTTCCACCACGTTCAGCGACATCGTAAGGCCAACCCCAGTGTAACGACATATACTTATCTACAGACCATATATCTGCTACTGGAATGGTTTGAGCAAACTCTTTTTCCTTTTCCATTTCGGTTTTAGATAAGTCTTCTATACCACCGATACATATTATTGTCGATACATTAGGAGCGTACTCTTTTAAAATTTTACAAAATCTAACAAAGAAGTCTGCTACCTCTTGATATGTGCATCTTTTATTAAATGAGAACCAGTTACCAGTAGCTTCATGATTAATTCTAAGCATCATGCGACCGAAAGGTTTTAAATCCTTAGCTATTGCTATAAGATGTTCGTCGGAAACGTGAGGGTCTATAGTAAGTGTTAGAGTAACATCTTGACCATGTTGACGGATTTCACGCATATAGTCAAAAGGTTCAGCATTTTTATCGCCGTTGCCAATTAAACCACCCTTGTAAGTGAAGTAATCATCATAAGGGAAATCCCATGCAAAAGATACATCTGGTGATGCGTGTGCCACACTAGCACGTTCAGGGAAGCCGTCATCTAGTGGATAGTAACAGTACATTAAACTGATACTTCTATGAGGTCTACCCAACTTGTGTAGAATGTAATCTTGATTAACATACTCTCCTCTTTCGCTACCGTCACCTAAATCCACGGAGCATATTGCCTCGCCCATATGGATTGAATAAACTTTTTCATTTGCCATAGATAAAATTCCTTTCACATAAAAAAATTTTGTAAACGTTTTTATTGTCGTATTTAAAGTTAGGTGATGTAAAATCACCCAACAGTTTAATCTAAGATATCATTTTTTTAGACTTACTTTTCTTAGTTAGAATAGTTAAAGCCTTATTTTTATTTTCAATAGTAACATCTGTAAGCATACCACCGAACTCACCATCTAAGTTCCACTTAATAGGTTCAGTTGATTTAACTGCCAAATGCGAAGTTTTAAAGTTTTGAATAAACTCCGAATGTTCAGTATTATAGTTAAAGTTTAGCAACTCAATTAGAACGTTCTGTAAGTGTAGCAGATTTTGAGGTTTTTTTACTAATATTACTTCAAAAAGACCATCATCAAATGAAACATTCTTTAGAGTGAACATTCCGCCCACCGATTTAGAGTTAGTAATCATGCCCAAAACGTACTCACCTGAAAGAGTGCCGTTATCATATTCAATAGTCATTGAGTAGCTTTTTATCTCTCCAATATGTTTAATAGCCTCCATAATGTAAGCCGAATGACCTATATAGTTCTTGCGTTGCTGAGGTGTTTCGTAAGTAACTTCGGTGAACATTCCAAAAGCACACACATATGTGAATATCTGGTCATTATTGAATGTACCGTAATCGGTGATAAACTTATTTTCATAGGTTATAGTTTTAGCACAGTTTTCAATTCCTTTTGGGATACCTATACTTCTAGCGAAATCGTTAGTACTGCCTGTAGGAATGTATCCAATAGGAAGTATATTGTTAGAACTCATAACTCCGTGAACAGTTTCATTAAGAGTGCCATCTCCACCCGAACAGACTATTAAATCATACTCATGACTGTTACAAACTCTTAAAGAGGTTTCATAAGCATCTTTAGGTTTTTGAGTAGGTCTAACAGTAACTTCATAGCCACACTTTGTCCAAATATCCACAATGTTGTGTAGCTTAGACGATACCGTATTTTTAGTATTAGCACTTCTTCCAGAATACGGATTGTATACAAAAAAAATCTTCTTCATATGTACAAAAAATCAACCTTTCAACTAAAGTTTGATATACTTTATTATATAGATAATTTTCTGTTTTGTCAAGCTATTAACAACACTTAATTTAAGAAAAAATTTCTAATACTACATACTATCAGATTTAATTAGTATACACACTGCATGGACAGATATTCCTAAACCGTTGCCAGTAAATCCAAGACCTTCTTCGGTAGTAGCCTTTACGCTAACTTTAGATACATCTACCTTACAAACGTTGGATATATTATCACGCATGGTTTGTATGTACGATGCTAGTTTGGGCTTTTGACATAGTATAGTACTATCTATGTTGCCTATGGTGTATCCGTGTTGAGAGACTATCTCACATACATGGGATAGTAATTCTAAACTGTTAGCACCTTTATACTTAGGGTCGGTATCTGGGAAGTGCTTACCTATATCACCTAGAGCCAACGCACCCAAAAGAGCGTCCATAATAGCATGAGTAAGCACATCGGCATCGGAATGACCTAACAGACCCTTATCGAAAGGAACTTCCACACCACCAAGAATTAACTTTCTATCTTCGACTAACTTATGAACATCATAGCCATGACCTATTCTAAACATTGCTTAGTACTTCCTTTCAAAATATTTTCAGCCACCGATATATCTTCTGGAGTAGTTATCTTTATATTGGAATACTTTCCTACAGTCATGAACACTCTACAGCCGATACTTTCCATTAGTTGACAATCGTCAGTGAAGTTCAAGCCATTTTGTAGAGCGTAATGCAATCCTTTTAGATACAAACTTTTATCAAAGGTTTGAGGCGTTTGAGTAATATACAAAGTTTCTCTATTAGGAGTATCCACAATAAAGCCATCTTTTACTACTTTGATGGTATCCTTAACTGGAACACCCAAAGTTGCACCTCCATGAGTTCTAGCATCTGCGATACTTTTTTCAATATCTTCTACTTCCACTAAAGGTCTAGCACCATCATGGATAGTTATATACTTAGTATCTTTAGATACGCTTTCAATCCCATTAGATACACTTTCTTGTCTAGTCCTTCCACCTACCACGATATCCTTTAGCTTAGATATGTTTAACTCCTTAGATATATCCTTAAAAGTAGTTATATCTTGAACCCTAGCAACTACGATAATCTCCTTAACACTAGGACATCTTTGCAGTTTAGACATACTCATTCCAACTACAGTAGAACTTCCTAACGATAACAGTTGCTTATTAACTCCACCCATTCTAGTGGAGTTCCCTGCACATACTATTATGGCTGATGTATCACAATTCATATAAAAACTCCTTTAATATATACTTAATAACGGCTCATTAGCACTTAATGAGCCGTCACAATAGATTTATATTTACAGATTAATCTAAGCCTAGTAAAGTCTTCTTTAAGGTTAGTAAATCGTTAGATTTTACTTGTTTATCTTCATTTAAATCAGCGTTTTTGAGTTGTTGTTCAGTCAAATCTTCAAGTCCTAGTAGATACTTCTTTAGTAGAAGTAAATCGTTGGACTTAACTGCACCGTCGCAATTTACATCACCTAGGAGCGTTTTTTCTGCTGGAGCAACAGAGCTGTCGGTATTGCTAGAAGTACTGCCACTAATATCAGTACTAGTTTGACTGGGAATAGATGTTTCTGTAGTAGTAGTAGGTTCGGTAGTAGTAGACTCTTGAGTATCTTGTGTAGTAGCCAATGTGGTAGTAGTATCGGAAGTAGTAGAAGTTGTAGTAGTAACTACAGGGTCTACAGGTTTAGGGTCTGTTTTGCCACCTGCATCTAGGTTACTAGACTTTCCACTTGCATAGTAGTCGCTTAAAGACTGTCCATTAGAACCTATTGCAACTTGATGGTCTAAACTTATATACTTTCCGTCCTCATCTTGCCACAAAGATGGTTCAAATAGAGCATACTTTTCCTCGTCCCAACTAGAGAACGAATAGTCTAAAAGACCACCAGTATCGCCAGAGTTTGGATTTAAACACCAAAACGTATGGTTAATATGATTGTCTATCATGTAATCACGGAGGAGTGTTAGCCATTTTTCATTTTCAGCACCGTCCATAAAGCCACCCCACTCGCCTATTAGCAATGGAGCGATATCTTCAGAGTTTATAAAAGCCCAAGTATCGTACCAGTAGTCATCTAGTAGAGTTTGAGTAGTAAAGTCCTTTTGGAACCAAGTTTGATTATATACCCCAGGGCCGTAATCATGTGGTGAGTATACTAGTTGGCTTTGATATTCTCCTAAATCTATAGGATAATCTCTAACGCCTCTAAATTGACCTCCCCACCAGCCTGGGTAGTATGGAGGGTCTGTCTTAGAATCAGGTTGTCCCCAAGTTTTGCCCTCTTTAGTATACTGTTCTACGCCCTCAATTAATATTAGTGCATTAGGATTAACTTTCATAATTTCTAAAGCACAATTAGTAGCAGCATAAGCCCAGTTATTTTCATCAGTAGAGCCGTCCCACTTAGCAGATGCAACACCATCTTGACCTTTACCATGAGGTTCATTTTTCAAATCGTAAGCGATAATAGTATCATCGTTGCTATATCTGTCTGCCAACCACACTAGAGTATCTTGCCACATTTGAGTAGTAATCTTAGTACCATCAGCAGTAACAGCCATATTGTCGGCATCACTAGCACTAGAGTTATAATACCAAACGTTGTAATTGTGTCCAGAGTTATGCAAAGCAGGACTATGGATATCTACTATTATCTTTATGCCGTACTTTTTACATTTCTTAGCTATTACATCGAATATTTCCAAGCTACTCATACAAGAGCCGTCAGCACGGCAGAAATCTGGGTTAAAAGAGTAATCTGGAGTGTTCTTAGGATTTATAGAAATCTTATCACTGTCATCTACGCCGTTTTGCCAATCCAATAGAAGTTCAGTGGCTACGGGCAATCTTAGACAGTTTATGCCTCTGTCAGCAATAGCAGATAGCAGTTGGTCAACGTCAGCACTCCAAAGACCATGAGGAAATCTTTCGCCACAATTGAAACCGAACCAGTTAGCACCAGTTAGCCAAACTTCATTACCATCTTTATCATATAGACGACTTCCTACAGCATGAAGCCAGTCATCATTGCAATCATCAGTAACGGCACTAACGGTGTCCACGTTTATGGAGTTTATATCTAATGTAGAGTAACAACAAACGCTCATCATAGATACGGCACATACTCCTGCCATGATTTTTTTAAATATTCTCAATTATATCCACCTTCTCAAAAAAAATATTCATAGAACATTAAATATATATATATTCTACAACAATTAAGATATTTTGTCAATAGTTTTTGTATCATAAGTAGTAATGAAAAAAATATTAAAAACCTCTTGACAAGTTAGTATCTTTATGATATAATCAAACTAACAAAAACAGTGGATAAAGTTGGTGTCTTAAATGAATGGTATTATGATTAAAAGATTGTTCGCAATAATCATGGCTTTATTGATACTTTTCGCTAGAAAATCTTTAAAAAATGGAAACGCAGTAAAGTATAGAGTCTTGATTAATCTTTCAACTATAGTGTTTATGGTCGGTGCTTTTGTACTGTTGATATACAAAATGGTACATCTAATAAATTAGCTAAAGGAGTGATGTTCTTTAATGAAATGTTTAAAGTGTGGTTATGAAACGTATCAAGGGAAGTTCTGTCAAAATTGTGGAAATGAGTTTAAAATTCCCACATACATAACGGTACTTACTATCGTGAACTTTCTACTAGCTTGGATAGTAGGTATACTATGTCTATCTATGCGAAATATGTGCAAGATATATCTAAAGAATGGCGACTTAGTAAACTTTAAAAAGTGGGTAGATGTTTCTAAGATAGTCTGTATATCGGGTACTATAGTAGCAATAATAATAAATATTATATATATAAGTTCAAAAATGTTCTAAGGGGTGTTTTTTATGAATAAAAGAAATCTTACAATGCTAGTCGACTTCTACGAAATGACTATGGGTGATGGCTTTCTTGAAAATGGCTACTCCGATAAGGTCGCCGTCTTTGATATGTTCTTTCGTAAGTGTCCCGATAATGCAGGTTATGCTATATTTTCGGGTTTGGAACAGGTTATTGAATACTTAAAAAATCTAAAGTTTACCGATGAGGATATTGAATATCTACGTTCTAAAGGAATATTCTCTGAGGAATATTTAGACTATCTAAAGAACTTCAAGTTTACTTGCGATGTTTGGGCAGTCCCAGAGGGTACACCAGTATTTCCAAATGAACCGATTATCACGGTTAAAGGAAGTGTTATACAAGCACAATTCCTAGAAACTATGATATTACTATCTATAAACCATCAAAGTTTAATTACCACCAAAGCCGTTAGAATAGTAAAATCGGCACAAGGCAGACCCGTTATGGAGTTTGGTTCTCGTAGGGCTCAAGGCTATGATGGTGCTATCTATGGAGCAAGAGCCTCATATATAGGTGGCTGTTGTGGAACGGCGTGTGCTATCGCCGACCGTGAGTTCGGAGTTAAAGCGTTAGGCACTATGGCTCATAGTTGGGTGCAGATGTTCCCATCTGAATTGGATAGCTTTAGAGCCTATGCTAAAAAGTATCCTAATGCGTGTACTCTGCTTGTAGATACTTATAACGTGTTAAAGTCAGGAGTTCCTAACGCTATAACCGTATTTAAAGAGTTGAAATCTCAAGGATATTCAAACTTTGGTATCCGTATCGATAGTGGTGATATTGCCTATCTAAGCAAAAAGGCTCGTAAGATGCTCGACGATGCTAACCTTAACGAAGTAAAGATAGTAGCATCTAACTCACTTGATGAGTTCCTAATTAAAGACCTACTAGAACAAGGTGCTAAAATCGATAGCTTTGGCGTGGGTGAAAGGTTAGTAACTTCTAAATCTGAACCAGTTTTCGGTGGAGTTTACAAGCTAGTAGCCGTTGAAGATAATGGCAAACTATCACCTAGAATTAAACTATCGGAAAATACTTCTAAGATTACTAATCCTGCATTTAAGGAAGTGTACAGACTTTTCGATAATGATACTGGCAAAGCTATCGCAGATGTACTTACTCTAAAAGACGAAACTATCGACGATACTAAACCATATACTATATTCCACCCAGTACAGACGTACAAAAAGAAAACTCTAACTAACTTCACGGCTAAAAAGTTGCAAGTTCCGATATTTATAGATGGTAAGTGTGTATATCAATCTCCAAATATTGAGGATATTAAAAAGTACTGTTCCGACCAATTGGATTTAATCTGGGACGAAGTAAAACGTTTTGAAAATCCACATGAGTACTATGTAGACCTATCTAAGCCTCTTTGGAACGTTAAACAAGAACTTCTAAATAAGTACTTCAAGTAGATTTAATATCTAAAAGATTACAATAGCCTCATACTATTGGGATATTGTGGTTAATATAGGCTTTTTGGAATGGATATTTTTTCAAGATATCCATTCTATTTTTTAGGATACTTCTAAATAAAATTTTTAACTATTTGCGAATGTTCACAAAAAACTCTTGACTTTTAAAAAATTTTAGTATATAATAATATATAGTTAAAGAATTATTAATCGACACGATTAGTAAACTATATAAATTTGCTATAATCTTCTTCATAATATAAACCTCTTGTGAGCCACCTGTCCGTTTAGGTGGCTCTTTTTAACGCAAAAATAAAGGAACGGGCTAAGCCGTTCCTTTAAGGATAAAAAATCATGACTATTTAACATCAATAGATGTGACTTTGAAATCTTCTTCTTCAATAGCCTTAATGAATACATCATTAGGGATATCTTTAGTTAATGAAACGTATGCACACTTATCCTCTAGGCTAACTGTAGCAGATACGCCATCTATAGCGTTTAGAACCTTAGTAACCGTACTTACACAATGATTACACATCATGCCATCAATGTGGATAACCTTTTCAACGGTCTTTGGAGTATCCTTTTTAACAGATGCTTTAGCCTCATAGTGATACTTTCCATAGAATGTAGGTTTAAACTTTCTAAGTCTTAAAGCGTTGGTTACTACAAATATGGAACTAAAACTCATGGCTATAGAACTAACTATTGGATTTAATTTTAATCCTAAAGACAAGTAAAATACTCCCGACGCTATTGGAATGGATATGGCATTATAAAAGAATGCCCAAAATAGATTTTCTTTTATATTCTTCATAACGGCTTTACTTAATTGTATAGCTGTAACACCATCAAGTAGACTATTCTTCATTAGTATGATATCTGCTACGTCCATAGCGATATCTGTACCAGAACATAACGATACACCAGTATCGGCACTAATTAGAGCAGGAGCATCATTAATGCCATCTCCAACCATGATTACGTTTTTACCCTCTTGTTTTAAGTTAGATATAACTCTTTCCTTATCTTGAGGTAGAACCTCCGATATAACCTTATCGGCTTTGATTACGTTGCCTACATAGTTAGCAGTCTTAGAGTTATCGCCAGTTAATAGAATTACTTCCATGCCCATATTTTTTAGTTCGCTAACTGCATCTATACTAGATGGTTTAACGGTATCAGCAAGAGCGATAATTCCAATAAGAGAACCATCTAAGGCGAAGTAAGTCACGGTTTTACCTTGGTTAGATAGTTTAAATTCTACATCTTGTATCATAGATACGTCTATAGAATTATCGTTCATTAGTTTTATGTTTCCACCTAGCAACTTTTTAGAGTTCACTACACCGACCAATCCGAAACCAGTTAAAGATTTAAAATCCTGTACAGCGTATGGAGAGTATTCAGAACAACGTTCGCAAATGGCATCGGCTAGAGGGTGTTGCGATAACTTCTCTATGGATAAAGCATACTTTAAAAGTTCACTTTCTGATATTCCTACAGGAACTACATCGGTAACTTGAGGTTTACCCTCTGTTACAGTACCAGTTTTATCCAAAACTATAGTATTCGCATAAGATGTCTTTTCTAAGGTTTCAGCAGATTTTATTAGTATACCATTTTCAGCACCTCGACCAGTACCCGTCATGACGGCTGTAGGAGTTGCCAAGCCTAACGCACACGGACATGATATCACTACTACAGATATTCCCATACCTATGGCGAAACCTATACCGTATCCCATAAACAACCATATGATAGTTACCAATGTTGCTATAGATACTATTACTGGTACAAATATACTACTAATCTTATCGGCGATGCGTGTAAATGATGACTTACTTCCAGCAGTTTCCTCAACTAGTTCAATAATTTGAGATATCATAGTATTAGAACCTACTTTATCGGCTTTGAACTTACAGAAACCTCCAACGCTGACAGTACCACCTATCAACTTATCGCCAATAGATTTATCTACTGGAATACTTTCGCCAGTAATTGCCGATTGGTCTACCATGCAATCGCCCTCGATTATATAGCCATCACAAGCTATCTTTTGACCGTGTTTAAGGGTTAAAATATCCCCTACTTGCAACTGCTCAATAGGGATTTCAACTTCTTTACCATCTTTTATGACCGTAGCCACGTTCGGAGATAGTCCGATTAACTTTTCTACTACCGATGTGGTTTTCTTCTTGGAACGTGCTTCTAAATACTTACCTATAGTAACGAAGGTAGGTATCATACCAGCGGTTTCAAAGTATAGGTTATGATTTTCCATAGCCATATCTAAGTGACCGTGTCCCAAGTGATGCACCATCTCAAACAGTGAGTACAGACTGAACAGAAAAGATGTTACTACACCTAAAGAAGTTAAAGTATCCATATTAGGCGATTTATTTATTAAAGCCTTAGTACCTCTAACTATATAGCCTCTGTTTATATACATTAAAGGAATGGTTAGGCATAACTGCATTAGAGCATTTACGCCCATATTTTCGTCACCACTCAAGAAGTTTGGTAGAGGCAAGCCAATCATATGCCCCATACAGATATAGAATAGAGGTATAAAAAATATCGCTGAGGATATTAGCTGATTTTTAACTTTTTTTGTCTCATCTACAGTAGTATCAGATTTTTTCTCTTTTGGAGCAGTATCCATAGTGGAAGTCGCTCCATACCCAGCAGATATGACTGCGTTTACTATATCACTAGATTTTAATACACTTTCGTTATAATCTACAACCATGTTGTTGCTCATAAGATTAACTTTAACGTCAGATACGCCATCTAACTTGGAAACGGCTTTTTCTACATGAGAACTACAGTTTGTACACGTCATACCAGTGATATTAAACTTTTCTTTAACCATATACAAGAAATCTCCTTTCATGATTTAACTTTTATAGTGTATAGTATAACATTATTGTTATATAAATTCAACATAGTTAATCAAGGGCAACAAAAAAATCTTGACATACTTCTCTAGGGGTAATATAATTAATTAATAAAGATACTTATCTTTACTAAAAGCAAAGGAGTTTTTTTTCTATGAATATACAATTGATAACAGGCCCTTTAATTGGTGCTGTAATAGGTCTATTCACTAACGGAGTGGCCATAAAGATGCTCTTTAGACCTTTAAAACCCATATATTTAGATAAAAAAAATAAAAAGTATAGAGTGCCATTTACTCCTGGTTTAATACCTAAAGAGAAATCTCGTTTAGCCAGTGCTATAGGTAGAATTATATCCACAAAGTTACTGGATAGCGAAACTATTAAAAAGGCTATCCTTTCGGAAGAAGTTCACTCTAAGATTGTGGAAAAGGTCGAAAAGTTCGTGGATACATACAAAACTATGGATTGCTCTGTTGGTGACTTCCTTAAAGACAAAGAATATCTACAGTTGATGGACGAAAAAGAAATACTCCTTAAAGATAAGTTCAGTGGTTACGTTACTAAAAAACTATTAGAGGCTAACATTGGCAAAGTAGTTGTGGATTTCGCTATGGAAGAAATATCTAAAAAGATAGCCCCCATGTTTATGAACATGATTACTAAAGCTTTGAATGTAGACCATCTTGCTGAAAAGATTGACACCATTGCTGAAGAAAAAGTACCATCTATAGTTGGTAAGTATGTGGATAAAGAGTATTCTAACATTAAAGATAAATCTGTAGGTGAAATAGTTACTAACTTAGTTAATATATATCCAGCTTACGCCGAAAAGGTTTGGGAACTATATAAGAAAGTCGTGGAGGAAAAAGCAACTCAAATTATTAAGGAGTTCAACATTGCTAAAATAATAGAAGATAAAATTAATGAGTTCGATATGGAAGAACTTGAAAGACTAGTCATGGAAATAGCTAAAAAAGAATTAGATGCTTTAGTATGGTTAGGCGGTCTATTAGGTGCTATAATGGGTATATTCAATGCCATAATTTAACTTTTAGGAAAGGATTTTTTTTTATGAATTTACAAAGATTAAAATATATCGACAAAGTAGTCGAAAACGCTGTAAAAGATGATGAAGTCACTGGTGGTACTGTATGTATCATTAAAGATGGTACTGAGGTGTACAGAAAACACTTCGGATTTGCTGATAGAGAAAAGAATATAGTTTTTAACGATAGTACTATCTTTAGACTGTTCTCTATGACTAAACCAATCACGGCAGTTGCAACGCTAATGTTAATTGAACGTGGTATTTTAGACTATAATGATAAGGTATCTAAATATTTAGATGGCTTTAAAAATCCTACCGTTTTGGATTGGAATACTGGCAAGGGTGTTCCTGCTAGTAGAGAGTTAGAAATCCGTGACCTTCTAACTATGACTTCTGGACTAGTCTATCCTGCCGATTGGTCGGAAAGTTGCAAACAGATGGCTACTCTCTTTGATAAGAATACTCAGCTTATATATCAAGGTGGAGGAATGTCTACAGTAGAGTTTTGCAACCAAATGGGCAAGATACCTCTAGTCTGTAACCCAAACACTGCTTGGATATACGGAACTTCTGCTGACGTTCTAGGAGCTATTATAGAGTTGGCTAGTGGAAAATCTTTTGGCGACTTCTTAAAAGATGAGATATTTACTCCACTAGGTATGGTGGATACTGGATTTTATATTCCTGAGGAAAAGTATTCCCGACTTGCACAAGCGTACTATCATGACGATAACGGAAACTTCAAACCTATGGACTTTATGAACCTTTGTATAACCGATTATAAAAAACCTCCTAGGTTTGAAAGTGGTGGTGCTGGGTTAGTATCTACCATTAATGACTATCAACAGTTTATTAAGATGCTCTTAAACCATGGAACTCTAAACGATATCCGAATATTAGGCAGAAAGTCTATAGACTTAATGAGAACCCCTTACTTAAATAAGGACATCATGGAAGATAGAAAGAAGTCTAAGGATAGTAATTCAGGATATAACTACGGTTGTCTAGTTAGAGTGCTAGAAGATAGACAAGTATCTGGAACTAACGCATCTATTGGTGAGTTCGGTTGGGACGGTTGGCTAGGTACTTACTTCAATGTTGACTTAGTTGAAAACTTATCTGTAATGTGTTTCGTTCAAGAGTGTGGTGCAGGGTTCTCAAATGTAGCTAGAAGAGTTCGTTCCGTAACCTACGGTGCTTTAGATTAACGGAGGTATCTATAATGAAAGTTTTAATAGTAGAGGACGAACCATCTTTAAATAAGATTATGCTAAAAAAACTCCGTGCAGATGGATTTTCTGCTGATAGTTGCTTTACTGGTTCGGAAGCCCTAGACTACATAGAGTTGGGTAACTACGATATAGTTCTTTTAGATGTAATGATACCCGCTCCTAATGGTTTAGAAGTCCTAAAAACTCTTAGAAATAAGGGCAATAACATTCCTGTAATACTACTAACTGCCATGGGTTCTACTGAGGATAGAGTTAAAGGTCTTAACTATGGTGCAGATGACTATATTGCTAAACCTTTTAACTTTCAAGAACTAGAGGCTCGTATGTATGCCGTAAGCAGAAGACTATCTGGAAATACCACCAATAAGTACACTGTGGCAGATTTAGTAGTCGAAACCGATACTAGAAAAGTCTTTCGTGGTGGTAAAAGTATAGAACTCTCTGCAAAAGAGTTTGCTATTCTTGAATATCTAATTAGAAATAAGGGCATAGTTCTAACTAGAGATAAGATAGAACAAAATGCTTGGGATTTTAACTACGAAGGTGGTTCTAACATTGTGGACGTATATATTAGATATCTTAGACAGAAGATTGACAGTAACTCCGACGTTAAACTAATCCATACTAAAAGAGGAGTTGGATACGTTCTAACAGACAATACAAATAATATATAATAATTAATAATTAATAAATAATAATTATTTGTTAATTATTGTTATGTATAAATTTCCATAGATATGTACTTAAGCCAATCACCATAATTAATGGTTAGTAAATAATAATTATTATATATTATTTGTTAATTGTTATTTTTCTTGACTTTTGTGCTTTAAAATACTATAATTAAGTAGTATAAAAATCAATAGGAGGACTTTACTTCAATATGAAAAATACCGTTGAAACCTTTAAACAACAAAAACTAAACGGCGATAAGATTACTATGCTTACTGCTTATGATTATTCTACTGCTAAACTTATCGACCAAAGTGGAATAAATTCAATATTGGTTGGCGATAGCTTAGGTATGACTATGCTTGGCTATGATAGTACTCTATCGGTTACTATGGAAGATATGATACATCACACTAAGGCAGTTGCTAGAGGTGTGCAAAACGCTCTAATAGTTGCAGATATGCCTTTTATGAGTTATCAGACTAGCGTATACGATGCCGTTGTAAACGCTGGTAGATTGATTAAAGAGGGTAACGCTCATACCGTTAAATTAGAGGGTGGTGCTACTGTATGCCCTCAAATAAAGGCTATTGTAGATTGTCAAATTCCAGTAGTTGCACATATTGGATTAACTCCACAAAGTATTAACGCTTTTGGTGGATTTAAAGTTCAAGGTAAGTCGCAAGAAACTGCTCAAAAGTTAATAGATGACGCTTTAAAAGTTCAAGAGGCTGGTGCTTTTGCAGTAGTATTAGAGGGTATACCATCTAAGTTAGCCAAGGTTATCACACAAAAGTTAGATATTCCAACTATAGGTATCGGTGCTGGTGCTGATTGTGATGGTCAAGTGCTAGTATATCAAGATATGTTAGCTATGTTCTCCGACTTTAAACCTAAGTTCGTTAAGCACTTCGCAAGTGTTGGAGAAGTTATGACATCAGCTTTTAAAGAGTACTCTAAAGAGGTTAAAGATGGTACTTTTCCATCTGCTGAACACGGTTATACAATATCCGATGATATTATTGAAAAACTATATTAATATTATAACATTATGCACATACTTTGGAACGTCTAAAAAGGACGTTCCTTGTGCTAACTAAAAACATCAAGAGGGAGATTTTTATTATGAAGATTGTTAAAACCATCAAGGAAGTTAGAGAGATAGTAAAGTCTTGGAAAAGTGAGGGCAACTCTATAGGTTTTGTCGCAACTATGGGATATCTACATGAGGGACACGCTAGTCTAATAGATGCCTCTGTTAATAATAATGACAAGACTGTAGTTAGTATATTCGTAAATCCTATGCAGTTCGGAGCTAATGAAGACCTATCTAGCTACCCTAGAGATTTAAACCATGATAGTAAACTTTGTCAAGAACATCATGTGGATTTAATATTTAATCCAGAACCTAGCGAAATGTACGGCGAAGATTTCTACACCTACGTTAATATGGACGTTCTACCTAACGACCTTTGTGGTATAACTAGACCTATTCACTTTAAAGGAGTTTGCACTGTAGTTAATAAGCTATTCAATATAGTTCAACCAGATAACGCCTACTTCGGTCAAAAAGATGCTCAACAGTTGGCAATAATAAAACAGATGGTTAAAGATTTAAATATGCCTTTAGAAGTTCATGGTTGCCCAATCGTTCGTGAGGCTGATGGCCTTGCAAAGAGTTCAAGAAATACATATCTAAATGCTGAGGAAAGACAGTCTGCATTGATTTTAAGTAAAGCAATCCAACTAGGCGAAAACCTCGTTAAAAACGGCGAAAGAGATTGCTCTAAGATATTAACTCCTATGGTAGAATTGATATCTAGTGAACCTCTAGCTAAAATAGACTACGTTAAGATTGTAGATTTAAAAACTATCCAACCAGTAGATACCATCAAGAAACCTATACTATGTGCTATGGCTGTATACATTGGCAAAACTAGATTGATAGATAACTTCATATTTGAGGAAGTTTAATCTATGGATATTAACGCTTTAACTCTTAGGTAGTTGGAGTACATCACTAAATGTTAAAAGAAAGGGGATTTAAATTTAATATGTACATTACTATGTTACATGGTAAAATCCATAGGGCGACAGTAACTCAAGCTGAACTTAACTACGTCGGAAGTATCACCGTAGATGTGGAACTTCTTGAACAGTCTGGTATTTTGGAGTACGAAAAGGTTCAAATTGTGGATATAGACAACGGTAACAGATTTGAAACTTATACTATCGCTGGTGAACGTGGTTCTGGTATGATTTGCTTAAACGGTGCTGCCGCTAGATGTTGTTCCGTTGGCGATAAGATTATAATCATGGCTTATGCCAATATGACTTCACAAGAGGTTAAAGAAAATCCACCTAAGGTAGTTTTCGTTAATGATGATAACTCTATAAATCGTGTTACTAGGTACGAAAAACACGGCTCTTTAATAGATATGCTAGACAGTGAGGTGTAATCTATGCTAAAAGATAAAACTGTAGTTTTGGGCGTTACTGGAAGTATCGCAAGTTACAAGATAGCTAATCTAACTAGTATGTTGGTAAAGCAAGGTTGCGATGTTCATGTTATTATGACTAAAAATGCTACTAACTTTATAAATCCTATAACCTTTGAAACGCTTACTAATAACAAGTGCATTGTGGATACCTTTGATAGAAACTTTCAATTTCATGTAGCACACGTTTCGTTGGCTAAAAAGTGCGATTGTATGCTAATTGCTCCAGCAAGTGCGAACATTTTAGGTAAGGTTGCAAACGGTATCGCTGATGATATGTTATCTACTACTATTATGGCGTGTAAATCTCCAGTGATGTTTGCTCCTGCTATGAATACTGCCATGTATGAAAATCGCATAGTGCAAGATAATATGAAAAAGTTAAAATCTTATGGTTATGAAATCATAGAGGCAGACAGTGGATATCTAGCTTGTGGCGATACTGGAAAGGGCAAGATGCCATCGGAGGAAGTTTTATTCAGTTACATTAGAAAATCCATTGAGTGTCCTAAAGACTTAAACGGTAAGAAAGTTTTAATCACTGCTGGAGCAACTCAGGAGGCTATCGACCCAGTTAGATTTATTTCCAACCATTCAACTGGCAAGATGGGTTACTCTATCGCTGAAAGATGTATGCTACACGGTGCAGAGGTTACTCTAGTTAGTGGATTTGCTACAGCAACTCCCCCACCGTTTGTAGATTTAATAAAGGTTACCTCTGCTGAAGATATGTTTCAAGCAGTAACTAAAGATTTCCATAAGTATGATATTATAATAAAATCGGCAGCAGTAAGCGATTACACTCCGTTAGCCGTATCTAACCAAAAAATCAAAAAATCCGATAGCGATAATAATATGAACATTCCTTTAAAACGCACTAAGGATATACTATCGTACTTAGGAGCTAACAAGTTAAATAATCAGTACATTTGTGGATTTTCCATGGAAACCGAAAACTTAATTGAAAACTCTAAAGAAAAGCTACAGAAAAAAAATATCGATATGATAGTTGCTAACAATCTAACTGAAGTGGGTGCAGGTTTCGGTACAGATACTAATATTGTAACTATTATAACTCCTAATGAGGAGGTTGCACTTCCTATTATGAGTAAGTCGGAAGTCGCTGAAAACATTGTGCAATGTATTCTAAAAGATATAAATACATCTGAGTACTGGAAAAACTTTTTTAAATTAGATACTTAATAGCATAACTTATAACACTTTTTAGAACTATATCGTAGTTGACTTTTTTTCTAAAAGTGTTATAATATTCTAGAGGTGATTTTATGCTATCACATGAATTTGGTATCATGCAAGTTGAACCTAAAAAAAATCAAAGGTTTGATGAGTATGAACCTTGCAAGTATAAGTGCATATCTATACATGATGACTATATTCAACCAATATTACAAGAGTTATCCTCTTTGGATTGCTACTGGCACACTCTGGATATTAAGAAAAAAGGTCTTGCATACTATGGAATTACACTTATCCCACCTAGTTCGTTGGATAGCTTTATTAAAATACTATCCCAAAATAACAGTGTAGAATATTATCAGTTGATTGACTTGCTAAAGTTAGCTACACAACTAGATAAGTATATAATCCACTTTGGAATATAAAATATTAGTAAAGGAGATTTTTTTATGGTTAAAGTTAGTATATTTTCAGGCTTTTTAGGTGCAGGTAAGACTACACTTATCAAAAAACTTCTAACAGATTGTTTTAAAAATGAAAAGGTAGTTCTAATAGAAAATGAGTTCGGTGAAGTTGGTATAGACGGTGGATTTCTAAAAGACGCTGGTATTGAAATTACTGAAATGAATTCAGGTTGTATATGTTGTACTCTTGCAGGTGATTTTACTAAGTCACTAGGTGAAGTTCTACAAAAGTTCTCTCCAGATAGAGTTATCATAGAACCTAGTGGCGTAGGTAAACTATCCGATGTCATTTCAGCAGTCGAAAAGACTTCCCAAGTACACGATATTGAATTTAGTGGCTTTATAACTGTTGCAGATGCTAGTAAGTATCAAATGTTTATGAAGGCTTTCGGTGAGTTCTATAACAATCAAATTGAGTACGCCGACGCTATAGTGTTAAGCAGAACTCAAAACATTCCAGAAAAGAAGTTAATGGATTGTGTAAATGCTATAAAAACTATAAATAATAAGGCTACTATAATAACTACTCCTTGGGATACCTTAGATGGTTCAGTAATTATAAACGCTATTGAAAGTAAGTCTAAATTGGCAGATGAACTTCTTGCAGACATTCAACACGAACAAGAAGAACATGAACACCATCACCACCACCATGACCACGATGAATGTTGTCATCACGACCATGATGAAGAACATGAACACCATCATCACCATGACCACGATGAATGTTGCCATCACGACCATGATGAAGAACATGAACACCATCATCATGAACATGATGAAAACTGCACTTGTGGTTGTCACGACCACGACCATGAACACCATCACCACCACCACGCAGATGAAACCTTCACAAGTTGGGGTGTAGAAACTCCTAAGAAGTTCACTAAGGAAGAACTAATATCTATACTTGAAAAGTTGGCTAATACCGATGAGTATGGCACTGTATTACGTTCTAAGGGAATAGTTCCTAGTGCTGATGGCAACGAATGGTTCTATTTTGATTTAGTTCCACAAGAGTATGAAATTCGTACTGGCGAACCAGACTATACTGGAAAACTTTGTGTTATAGGTTCTAAAATTAATGAGGACGGTCTAAAACAACTATTTAACATCTAGGAGGATTTCTAATGAACGAAGAAAATTTTGTGCCTGTATTCGTATTTACAGGATTTCTTGAAAGTGGCAAGACTACTTTCATAAAAAATGAATGGCTTAAAGAAGATATCTTCCATGATGGCTCTAAAACTGTAATAATTCTATGTGAAGAAGGCGTTGAGGAGTTCGATAGAGAAGAACTATCTAAAGATAATATTTCTCTTGTAGTTCTAAACGATACCTCCGAATTTACAGAGGAGTTCTTAAATAGAATAAACGAACAATATCAACCCGATAACGTTATTATAGAAAAGTGTACATCTCAAACTATTGAAGAAATGTTCTCTTTTGAATACCCTCAAGATTGGGGCATCGCTGATATAATTACTCTTATAGATGCCTCTACTTTCGATATGTACTCTAAAAATATGGGTAAGTTGATATTACAACAGTATCAATACTCTAGTATAGTAGTGTTTAACCGTTGTGATGAGAATACATCTAAGCAGAAGTACAGAGCGAATATAAAGGCAAGTAATCCACAAGCCAACATATACTTCCAAGATATGAACGGCAATATTGAACAGTTTGAAGGGGAACTTCCTTTCGATTACAATAAGGATATCATTGAACTTGAAGATATTGACTATGGTCTATTCTATATCGATTTGATGGACAATCCACAACGTTACGAAAATAAGACTATATCCTTTAAAGGTCAGTGCGTTCAACCTAAAGGATTTCCTAAGACAGCGTTCGCAAGTGGCAGAAAAGCTATGACTTGCTGTGCTGATGACGTTCAATTTTTAAAGTTGCTATGTCTATCAGAAAACGTTAAGATGCCTAAGTTTAAAGATTGGGATTGGTTAAAAGTTACTGGTGTTATGAACTTACATTCATTACCAGAAAGTCCAGACCAACCTATGCCAGTATTAACTTTAACTAAGGTTGAAAAATCCGAACCTGCTCAAACTGAACTAGTATACTTTTCGTAAATTTTTAATATATATAAATAATATAAATATAACCTCCTTTATGACGTATCATAAGGGAGGTTATTGTATATCAACCAATATTGAGCATCTTAGTAGCTATTGAGAAGTATATAAACATAGATGAGGCATCAACACACGTTGATATTATAGGTGTAGCCATAATAGTCGGGTCTATTTTTAACCTTTTAGCCAACATAGGCAACGAACAACCTATAAGTTTAGATACTATTACCGTAGCTATCAGCGATACCGATACTACTATAGCTATCTGCAAATCTTTATACATTAAGTATATTCTAAGACCGTTCACCACTGCAAGAATGATGCTACACACTAAAGCAATTCTAAACTCTTTGAATATTACCTTAAAGAAATCTTTTAGTTGAATTTCGTCCACTGAAAGTCCACGAATTATCATAGTTGAACTCTGAGAACCACAGTTACCACCAGTACCCATCAGCGTAGGCATAAACGATACTAACAACGGAATAGTAGCAATTTGCAACTCAAAGCTATCGGTAATTAAGCCAGTAATGGTAGATGATAACATTAAGAACATCAACCAAAACATTCTATTTTTGACATGCTTAAATACAGACGTTTTAAAGTAAGACTCATCATTATGGGAAATACCAGCCATCTTTTCAATATCTTCAGTAGCTTCTTCTTGAAGAACGTCCATAACATCGTCAAAGGTTACAATACCAACTAGACGTTCCTCATTATCCACTACAGGCATAGCCACAAAGTCGTACTTAGATAGCTTTTTAGCAACACTCTCACGATGTTCATAAGTATTAACCGATATAATATTAGTATCCATAATATCGCTAATAGAGGTATCATCATCGGAAGTTAATAAATCCAAAAGAGTAACCATTCCTATAAGTTTACGGGAGTCGGTAACGTAACAAGTGTAGATGGTTTCCTTAACCCAACCGACACTTCTAATCTTTTCTATAGCCTCTTTAACGCACATCTCCTTATGAAGATATACATACTCTACAGTCATGATACTTCCAGCACTATCATTAGGATACTTTAAAATTTCGTTAATCATCTTACGAGTGCTAGGGTCTGCATTCTTAATAATACGACTAACAAAGTTAGCAGGCATTTCCTCGATTAAGTCAACGGTATCATCAAGATATAGTTGGTCTATAACTTCACTAAGTTCGCTATCGGAAAATATACTTATTAGATGTTTTTGCATTTCGCTATCCATATAAGAGAAAGTTTCAGCAGAAATCTCTTTAGGTAGCAATCTAAACACTATATAGACGTCACTTTTTTCCAAATCTTGAAAGAGTAGAGCCAAATCGGCAGGGTTCATATCTTTTAAGATTTTTTTCAAAGTAAGATATCTCTTATTCTCTAAAGCCTGAAAAGCCTTTTCTTTTAAAAATGAAAAGTTCATAGGTACAAATCTCCTTTTTATTATTTTTAAAACGGAGTTATTTATTTATAAATAACATCACGAAAAAAGGGAGTGTTTGCACATTAAAATTAGAACAATACGCACAAAATGTAAGGCTATAACTCAAAATAACTGGATAGCCATTGTGCAAGATATTCTATTTTTAACGTACACAATCGACCTCCACAATCCATTGAATTACACCTCCATGTAACATTAAACTAAAAAATAAGCGTATATATATATTATAACAAAGTTATTGAACTTTGTCAAATAGAATTTTACCAAAAAAAGCTCCCTTCTAACAAGGGAGCAGTTTTTTAAAATCTTAAATTTCTACCAAACCAAGTAGATACTTCTTAAGAGTTAGTAAATCGTTAGATTTAACATCTTTGTCATCGTTTAGGTCGGCATTTTTCAGAGCCTTATCGGATAGGTCTTCCAAACCAAGTAGATACTTCTTTAAAAGAAGTAAATCGTTAGACTTAACAGCACCATCGCAAGTAACGTCGCCCTTTAGGATATCACTAGAAGGTTGGTCATCGCCTAGTAACTTTAGTAATCCATAGTTAGATGTGTTAGTGTAGCCTAAGCCTGTCAAATCGTTCCAGTTAGCAATGGAAGTTCTTTTACCAGAGCCGTCATCATCATTAACTTGAACGTCAAAGCCTACCACTTGATTAGCTTTTAAACCTCCTAATGTCGATGGAATAGCGAACTCTACAATATAGCCAGTATCTGTAAGTGTAGTTGCAGATGTAAAGTTATCTGTAGATAGTCCATCGGTTACAGATTTTTCATTATCGAAGTTTACTCTACATTGAATGTCATCACTTTGATATGCAGAAGTCTTATTATTATTCTCATCAAAGAAGACTTCAACGGTATCTTGTTCATAGACATTAACACTAGCTTTCGATAGCTTAGAGTCAGTGACTTCAGCAAGAACGTAAATATTATCTTCGTCCCAAAGAGTTCTAACCTTAGCAGTAGCACCATCACCCAAGGTATAGTTATCTGTTTGGATTTCGTTAGCGTTAGCCCAAACGTCATCTATTTCTCCGTCAATGGTTGGAGTACCTTTAATAGCCTCAGTATAGCGTTGCATTTCCGATAGTGTAATAGTTCCTAGATTAGTAAATCCATCTTTCTTAGTATATGATAAGTCATTCCAAGCAGTATCACTAAAAGCGATATCAAAAGGTAGAGTATCACCAGTTTTAACAATTGTATCTGCTACATTAAGTTCATAGTTATAGACTTCACCAGCTTTTAGAGTGATAGTATCCACCTTACCATCAAAACTTATAGTAACGTCTTGGTCTACGGCTGATGTGATTTGAATAGTATAAGTTGCTCCAACGCCACCACTTGAATAGATTACTTTAAAAGAGTTATCTCCAACGTAGTTAGCCTTTTGAACTTCAAAAGCGTGGTTATTTCCCATGCTATCGACTTTGATGGCATTTACGTTCTTAGTGCTTTGAATTTGAGAGTCTGTATCTGCTATAGCATAGAAACACTGTTTAGCTTGAAAATCGTTATCGAATAGTAAAGGATATCCACCAATCCAAGAGTTGCCATCATTGATACCCCAAATGGTAACGGCTGTTAAGTTCACGCCATCATCTTTGACTTTCTTGTACATCTTAAAGACTTCTTGATATCTTTCGGCAAGTTGACTTAAATCACTAGCTGAGTTAGATTTTTGGTCTATATCCAACTCAGTGATTTGCACCTCAACGCCTAAGTCGGAATACTTTCTAATAGCCTCCTCATAGAGTGCTATACTAGGTGAACCCATCTTAATATGCGATTGCATACCTACACCATCGATTAAGTTTTTCTCTTTAAGTTCAGCGACTTTCTTGCAAATATCGTCACGTTTTTCTGGAATATACTCATTATAATCGTTGTAGAATAGTTTACAACCCTCTGGAGCGTATTTTCTAGCGAACTCAAAAGCATAATCTATAAAGCTGTCATCACCGAACACTTGCACCCATGCAGACTGTCCATTGACTACGTTATTAGAACCAGCATCACGCATACCACCAGTATCTTTAAAGGCTTCGTTTACAACGTCCCAACCGTAGAAGTCCACGTTAGGATATTCCTCTGCGATAGTTTCCATAACGTTCTTGATATAGTTTTCAAGACGTTTAACCATAACCTCTTTAGATACCCAATCGCCATCGTTAGAAAAGCCTTCCTTAAAGAACCAATCTGGAGTTTGACTATGCCATACCAATACATGACCTCTTACAGAGATACCATTCTTTTCAGCGAACTCCAAAGCACTCTTTGCATTGGCTAGACTTATCTGCGGATTAGTATCGTCACCAGTTTCCTTAAAGTACTTTTGACTAGCCGATTGATTTAATACACTATCAGGTTTAAGTTCGTTGCCTATAGTCATGTAATCGGCGTGTTTTTTCATAATATTTTGAACTGCCTCGTTTCTAAGTTCAGAAGGAGTAGTAGCAAATCCTATCTTAAAGTAGTCGGAGTATACGTCATTTAGTGATGCAATATCCTCTTGAATTTTAGGATATTCTAATTCTTCGCAAGTAGCGTCATCTATGTAGAAGTTCATTAAATCTTCAGGTTTTACAGATGCATCTGGAACGTATCCAGTTTGAGCGTATATAACGAAGTTACTAGCACCCTCTGGAATAGTATACTTAGCCTCAATGTAAGCCCATTCGCCTTTAGTAGCGACGGTATTTCCTAATTCGACGTAGTTATCTTTACCGTTTGCAGTGTACTGAATGTATAGTTGGAACTTATGAGTATCCGACCAACTGTTACCCTCATCGTTATACTTAACCCAGATACCAAACTTATAGTAACCGTTCTCCTTTAACTGTAGAGTTTTATTTGCTCCAGGGGCGTTCCAAAGTTGCTTTCTATTAGAAGTATACATGGAATAACTTCCACTATGAGCCTCTGTAGATACTCTTTCTACGGTTTCCGAACCACGAGAACTCCAACCATCGTTGTCGGTTTCAAAGTCGTCATTGTAACCATAAGATGTATTACTATCGTCATAAGGTTCGCCCTCAGCAGATATGTCATCTATGTAGAAATCTATTAAGTCATTAGGAGTTTCAAAGTATATAGTAACGTTAGAGGCATCACTAGGGATAGTATAGTTACCTTTAATTTGAGTCCATTCGCCTTTTTTAACGTTAGCATTAGCAATCTGTTTGTACTGTTCGGTACCGTTGCCATCTTTGTAGAGTATAGCGAAGTTAATCTGTTCGTAGTCGTTACCCTCTTGGAACATAACGTAAGAACTCAAACTGTAGGTTTGACCTGCACGGAGTTCTTTAATCTTAGAGCAACCTGCACCATGCCAACCTTTAGTTCTGCCAGTAACGTATAGCGAACTATTTCCCGAATTAGCAAAGTCGGAAGTAATTTCAATAGATGCGTCACCTCTAGTAGACCAGTTATTGAAACCATCTTCAAAGGTATCGTTAAATATTTGAGTAACCTCTGCACTAGCACCCATGAAAGTCCCTAACGATGTAACGGTAGACATCATAGCAATTGCAGATATAAATGCTATAGCTTTTCTATTATTCATAAAACCCTCCAAAATAAATAAACAGATATTAATTAGTATCCATAGTACCCCAATTGTGACTATGCAAAAGATTTATAGTCTGAACGAACTTAATCTCATTAGTAGCATCAGAATAGAATTGAATACTATAACCATTAGGTAGAAAGAAAGTTAAAGTACGATATTCTAAAGAACGACCTCTATTGGCGACATAGTGAACGCCATTACCAATATAATCCAACTTTTGCAGTAAGCTATCGTTTGGATATTTTTTCAACCAACACTTTTCAGCCGACTTAAGAAGTATCTCTTTAACTGAACCATTATTATCTTTGTAGACTACTTTAGCTTTTTTACTATTTATACCATCTATTTTTAAAATATTTGATATAGAAAATTTTTCAACCATATTTAAAACCACTTTCTATATATTGTAGTAATATTGTACTATAAAATAATATTTTTGTCAATAGCTTTTAGTAGAAATATCTAAAAAAATGTGTATTATTATATTTTGTAAAAAAACTATTGCAATATATAATTAATTTGTGTATAATAGTAACATAAGTTAATGAGTAATATTATGTTATATATATGTATAACAAATATACTCAACAGCTTGAACGTCTGTTTAAGACTTTGACGATGCTCCTTAAACAGATAGTATAAATTTTTAGAAAGGTTTGCACTAACTATATTAAAGTTGTCGGTCGCACGGATTTTTTGATTAGACATCTTTTGCATGCAAAAAAGGTGAACATTATGGGAATAAGAGAAAATCTTAAAAGAGGAACTGTAGAAATGCTTATCCTATTTCTACTAAGCAAAAAGGATATGTACGGCTATGAACTTTCTAAGACACTATCCGATAAGAGCGGTGGTCTATATGAAATTCAAGAAGGTTCAATGTATCCTACACTATACAGACTTATAGAAAAGAAATACATATCCGATAGTAAAAAGCTAATAGGTAAAAGAAGAACTAGAGTATACTATCACATAGAGGACGCTGGAAAAGACTACCTAGAAGCTATCCTTGCTGAATACAAAACACTTAATGATGGTATTTCTATGATAATCGCATCTGACTTTAGTGATGTTCTATCTGCTGAAGAAGAATAATCTTTTTTAAGATAATAGTTAAAGCCTTAAAGTATATCACTTTAGGGCTTTTAATTTGGTGAGTATCTACAATATAATAGATACTCACCATTCACATTATTAGTATATAAATATGTTAATATCTAATATTCAATAGTTCTCTGTTCAAAGAAATAAGAATTGCTCTTTTTGTACTGTTTGTACCAATTAGCGAAATCTCTAAGAGTTGCATCCATGGGACGAACGGGTTTATATAGAAGTTCTTTTCTAATTTTAGAACTATCTACAGTTAGTGATACGCCATACTTACAAAGCCATCTTTGAGTAATTCTAGGAGCAGTAGGAACATCTTGTACAAACGCAATACGTTCATTATTTTCAGCCAACTTTAGAGCTTTATTAAACGATGTTTCTTTTTTATATTTAGGAGTTTCTCCAATATAGTAAAAAGCCTTATCGACAAAAGATTTAAACTTCCAATCAGCCTCACCACATACGTTATAGGTTTTAATCTTTTTATCTGGAGTTAATGGACAGTCTACAGCTAACTCCACGGCATGAACAAAGTTTTCAATACCACAAGGATTGATTATATTAGAACCATTCTTGAAGATAGGAATGCCTCCATTTTTGCTAAGTTTGACCAAATTACAAAGAAATTTAGTATCCCATTGTCCTATAATATCAGTAGGACGCAAGACTATAATATCTAAATAGTTACCCGAATACTGTTTTAATACATATTCTGCTTTTATTTTAGACTGTGCGAAGTAACTGAAATTATTTTCAACTATGTAATCATTTTCAGAAACGTCGAAACGGTCATTATTATCAGTATAAACTTCAGCAGAAGATATATATATCAACTTTTTAACCTTATCTTTAATACAACGTTGAACCAAAATATCAGTTAAATCTTGATTAAATCGCAAATAATCTCTAAGAGAACCCCACATATCGGTCATACCAGCGGTATGAACAACCACATCGGCATTGTGTAAATCGAAGTTATCAGCGTAGCGTAAGTCCCACCATTCAGTTTTTATACCAATATCTTCAAACATATGCAATCTTTTTTTATCTCTACCCAAAGCAATCACATTATGGCCACTTCTATGTAGCGATGCAGTAATATAAGTTCCCAAAAAACCAGATGCTCCAGTTACGGCAACAGTTATTGAACTATCCAAATTCATAATGAAAAAAACCTCCTGAATGTAAAAAGTGAGTAGTTATAATATATGTTGTATTAAGTTTGTCAACTACTATAAATTTTAACACAAAGTCACAAAAAAGTCAAGTGCAAGAGGCTTTTTTTTATGAAAAAGATATAATTAAAAAGATATGTTCTTTACTTGAAAAGTTATCTAATGTGTGATATAATCAATGTACAAACATATTTTTAGACATCTATGCTCTACAATAGAGTATTTTATTTAAAAGAAAGGTGTAATAAAATTATGAAATCTATAAAAGTAAATGGTGTAAACTTAGCATTGATAGTATCTGTACTGATTGCAATACTACTTATCGTTAGTATAATATCTAACGTTATAAAAAGTAACGATAGTAATGAGGTTTCTAATAGTGTAATCGATAATACTTCTGTAACCACTACAGTAGAACAGTCTAGCGAAGATACTCAAGATACTACTTTAGATACTACTATTACTACAGATGTCACTTCTTTAGATGTAAGTACTAATGATGATGTTATATCTATATCCGATGAGCATAACAACATATATATAGAAAACTCTAACGGTGCTAACGTGGTAATAAATGGTTCAGAAGTTGTAACACAATCTACAGAAGAGTACGTTAGTAGTGATGATAATCAAGAGAAAAATATCGGAAATGCTAATATAAACATTCAAGTAAACTAAATATACGAAAGGATTTTTATACAAACTATGAAAAAATCTATATTAAAGAGTGTGTGTATCATTACTGCACTAGCTACCATGTTAGTAGGCTGTTCCAACGGAGGAACATCTAAAAAAGATGACCTAAACGGTGCTACCGTAAAGTACGAATGGAGCAACGTGGCTATCGATGGTGGTGGCTACGTTCCAGGTATGATATACAACTACAAGGAAGAAGGTCTAGTGTATGCTCGTACTGATATAGGTGGGGCTTATCGTTGGGATAACGAAAAACAGAAATGGTTACCTATCACCGACCATCTTGGTTCGGACGATTGGAACTTAATAGGTATAGAAAGTATCGCTACCGACAACGTTGAACCTAATAGAGTGTATCTTGCGTGTGGAACGTATTTAAACGCTAACGGTGCTATACTATCCTCCGATGACTACGGCGAAACTTGGACTCGCTATGACTTGGATTTCGGCGTGGGTGGTAACACCTCTGGACGTGGTACTGGTGAACGTCTTATGGTAGACCCTAATGATAACTCTATAATCTACTTTGGCACTAGAAGTAATGGCTTAATGCGTTCTACTGACTACGGCAAAACTTGGCAGATTGTAGATAGTTTCCCAGTAGTTGGAACGTATTCACAAGAGAGTAATCCTATAGGTGTAATGTGGGTTCAATTTGATAAGTCCTCCTCTAGTGATGGTCAAAAGACTACAGATATCTATTGTGGCGTGGCTATGAACGATGGCAACTGTATATATAAATCTTCGGACGGTGGCGATACTTGGGAAGTGTTCGGCGAAACTATACAGGGAATGTATCCACTAGAAGCAGACATCTCCTCTAATGGCAATATGTATGTAGTCTACAGCGATAATTGTGGCCCTAACCTATCGCCAACCAGTGGCAGAGTGTACTCTTATAACCTTGCAGATGGCTCTAGTAAAGACATAACTCCTAGTGGCACTGGCGATGGTTTCGGATTTGGTGGTATCTCTGTAGATGCTCAAAATCCCGATACTATAGTAGTATCATCGTTGGGATTGTGGTCGCCTACCGATAACTTATATCGTTCTACCGATGGCGGAAAGTCTTGGAAAGCCTTATTTGATGGCAACGGCAAGGGCGACAACAAACACTATACCATGGATACTTCTTCTTCCGATTGGCTAAAGTGGGGCAATCCAGAGGCTAAAACTGGTTGGTGGATTAGCGATGTAAATATCAATCCATTTAACTCCGATGAGATTATGTATGGTACTGGTGCTACAATCTTCACTACTACCAACGCCACAAACATGGGCGATAACGTTACTATTACTGCTCATGCAGATGGCATTGAGGAAACTGCTGTATATGAAATGCTATCTCCACCTAGAGCAAGTGGTCAAGTTGAAATGTATTCCATAATGGGCGACTTGACTGGTTTCCGTCATGAAAATATAGAGGAAGCCCCATCTGATAAGGACTTCTTTAAAAATAGCGACCCTTTCGACATAGATTGTGCTTGGCAAAATTCCGATGTGGTTGCCTATACTGGTAACTTCAATCATGGCGTTAGATACTCTACAGATAGTGGCTTGACTTGGAAGTTAGTAGCTACTACTCCACAAGGTTACGAAAGTTTTCAAGATGGCTACGTCGCTCTTAGTACTGATGGTACTACTCTAGTATGGTGTGCAGGAAGTATTAAAGCTAAACCTTATGCCACTACCGACTTCGGCAAGACTTGGTTTGAATGCGAAAATCTTCCATATAACGCCACCGTGGTAGCCGATAAGATTAATCCTAATAAGTTCTATGCCGTAGGCGATGGCATAGTATACTACTCCGAAGATGGTGCTAAAACTTTCACTAAAAGCGATGCTTTAGCCTCTAGTAATGCTAAGTTATATACATCTGCAACGGCTGAAGGCGACGTTTGGCTATGCAGTGGTATGATAATGCACTCAACAGATGGTGGAAAAACTTTTGAACCTATAAAGACTATCACTGCTGATTGCATAGGCTTTGGTGCAGGTCAAAATGATGGCGACCCTCAAACCATATACGCTATGGGTTCTGTAGAAGGTCTTGGCGATGGAATATTCCGTTCTACTGATAGTGGTCAAACTTGGGATAAGATTAACGATAATAACCATCTGTTTGGCAACCTAACCAAGTCCATAACTGGCGATAGCGATATCTTTGGTAGAGTGTACTTTGCTACTAACGGTCGTGGCATAGTTAGAGGAGATGTATCTACTAATGAAAACTAATATAAAAGTTCTTCCATTGATTGTATGCTTTAGTATGGCATATATGTCCAATATAAGTATAAGTGCCGTATCCATGGGAGATACTAACTCGGATAACTCTGTAAACATACTAGACGCTTTAAATATAAAACATGGAGTTCTATACGGAACTACAGTTGAAAACTCAGACTTTAGCCATAACGGTATCGCAGATGCTCAAGACTATCTAAGTTTAAAAAAGGTCGCATTGGGCATAGATGCTACCGTTCCAGTAGATGAAAGTTTAGGTAAGTATGTACTTACATCTAGTTTAAACTTTAGAGAGTTCGCAGGTACAGAGTACTCAAGCTATGGTATAGTGGATAAGTATACTCCTATAGATATCGTAGAAACTACATACTCTACAGATGGCGTTATATGGGGAAAGTACTTCTACAATGGAAAGTTTGGTTGGAGTTCTTTAAAGTATGCGTCTAAGTTGCAAAAAGTGGATACTACATCTAAAGGGTTTGATATCTACCAAGGCGAAGGACTTACCTTTGTAGATAATCTGCTAGTGGTAAACAAGACGTACTCTCTACCTAGCACTTACGCCCCTATAGATGCCACTATAACCAAAGATACTAATTCAGCATTTTCTAAAATGAAATCTGACGCTTCAAAGTTAGGTTTAAACCTATACATATCGTCAGGATATCGTTCATATGAATATCAAAAGGGATTGTATCAAAGGTATGTCAACCGTGACGGAAAGGCTAAAGCAGATACCTATTCGGCTAGAGCAGGACATTCGGAACATCAAACGGGCTTGTGTTTCGATTTAAATACTATATCCGATAGCTTTGCTAATACTAAAGAAGGTATCTGGGTAGCTGAAAACTGCTACAAGTACGGCTTTATAATTAGATATCCTAAAGGTAAGGACAGTATCACTGGTTACAAATACGAACCTTGGCATCTAAGATACGTCGGTGTGGACTTAGCTACCACTCTACATGATACTAATTTGACCCTTGAAGAATATTTTGGAATAACATCAAAATATAACTAAAATTTTAGACTATTATATATCACATTAGAGCGTTAAAACGTTCTAATGTGACGTTTTTTAAAAGTATACAAAATAAGTAGGAATATGTAGTATAACTATTAGCGAATTTCACAAAGTTGAAATATATCCATTAAATGTCTTGACATTTTTGTAAATATAGTTTACTATATACTTAGGTAGGTTAGCGATTGCTAACCTATGTGTTATAAAACTATGTTAGTTTTAGCTAACTTTAAATAGGAGGTTTATATTATGCCTTTAACTTTTGCAACTGTTGGACAACAAAACATCATTAAAAGAATTGGTGGTAGTGCCGAAACTAAAAAGTTTTTAGAAACTCTAGGCTTTGTAGTTGGTAGCGAAATTACTGTTGTAAATGAAATAGGTGGCAACGTAATAGTCAACATCAAAGAATCTAGGGTTGCCATAAGTAAAGAAATGGCTAACAAAATTATGATTTAACTCGAAAGGAGGACTTTTTACTATGGCTACTTTAAAAAATGCTAAGATTGGCGAAACTGTTAAGGTTAAAAAACTTATCGGTGAAGGTGCTATTAAGCGTCGTATTATGGATATGGGTATTACTAAAGGTGTAGATGTATACATTCGTAAGGTTGCACCTCTTGGCGACCCTATTGAAGTAACCGTTAGAGGTTACGAACTATCACTTCGTAAAGCCGATGCTGAAATGATTGAAATTGAATAATTTTTTTTATCAACAAAGTTAGTCTTTACTAACTTATTAGAAAGGACTTTTTTGCTATGGAGATTAAAATTGCACTCGCAGGAAATCCTAACTGCGGAAAGACTACTCTCTTTAATGCTTTAACGGGTTCTAACCAGTTTGTAGGTAACTGGCCTGGTGTTACTGTTGAAAAAAAAGAGGGTAAACTTAAAAATCATAAGGATATTATAGTAACCGACTTACCTGGTATATATTCGCTATCGCCTTATACACTAGAAGAAGTCGTTGCTAGAAACTATCTAATTGAGGAACGTCCTAACGCCATTCTAAACATTATAGATGGTACTAACTTGGAACGTAACCTTTACTTAACTACTCAATTGGTTGAGTTGGGTATTCCAGTAGTAGTCGCTATAAACATGATGGATATTGTTCAAAAGAATGGCGATAAGATAAACTTAAAACAACTATCTAAAGAACTTGGTTGTAAGGTAGTTGAGATATCGGCACTTAAAGGAACTGGTATCGATGAGGCTATTAACACTGTAGTTGAGGTTGCAAAGTCTAATGAACGCATGATACCTCAACATAGCTTTTGTGGTTGCGTAGAACACGCTATAGCACACATCGAGGAGGCTTTCCTACACGATATCCCTGAAGAGCGTCAAAGATGGTACGCTATTAAAATCTTTGAACGTGATGCTAAGATTGTAGAAAAGTTAAAGATATCCGATAGCGTTAAGGCTCATATTGAAAAGGATATTCAATCTGCTGAAACTGAAATGGACGACGATGCAGAAAGTATCATTACTAATGAAAGATATATCTACATTGGTTCTATTATTAACGATTGCTACTCTAAAGCTAATAAGGGTGGCATGAGTACCTCCGATAAGATAGACAAGATTGTAACTAACCGTATATTAGCATTACCTATATTCGCAGTTATAATGTTTATAGTATACTACATATCGGTTACTACAGTGGGAACTCTACTTACAGATGCTACTAACGGTTTCTTTGAAGAAACGGTTGCTCCAGCTGCTCAATCTGCATTGGAAAGTATCAACTGTGCCGATTGGCTAACTGGTTTAATTGTAGATGGTATCATCGGTGGTGTAGGTGCAGTTCTTGGATTTGTACCTCAAATGTTAGTACTATTTATCTTTTTAGGTTTCCTAGAAAGTTGTGGTTACATGGCTCGTATAGCCTTCGTAATGGATAGAATTTTCCGTCGTTTTGGACTATCTGGTAAGTCATTCATACCAATGTTGATTGCCACTGGTTGTGGTGTTCCTGGAGTAATGGCATCAAGAACTATCGAAAACGAAAGAGACCGTCGTATGACAGTTATAACTACAACCTTTATGCCTTGTGGTGCTAAACTTCCAATAATAGCTTTAATTGCTGGTGCATTGTTCAATAATGCAGGTTGGGTAGCCACAAGTTGTTACTTTATAGGTATCGCAGCAGTAGTAATATCTGGTATTATGTTAAAGAAGACTAAGATGTTCGCAGGTGACCCTGCTCCATTCGTAATGGAACTACCTGCATATCATATGCCTACAGTAGGTAACGTATTACGTTCAATGTGGGAACGTGGTTGGAGCTTTATAAAGAAGGCTGGTACAGTAATCTTAATATCATCTATCGTACTATGGTTCTTACAAGGCTTTGGCGTAGAAGATGGCTCATTTGGAATGGTAGACGACTTAAACAACTCTGTACTAGCAAAGCTAGGTAATATTATTGCTCCTATATTTGCTCCACTAGGTTTTGGCGATTGGAAGTCTGCCGTTGCAGTAGTTACTGGTCTAATAGCTAAGGAAAATGTAGTTGCTACTTTCGGAATCTTATACGGTGGCTTAGATGAAGTTTCTGAAGATGGTGCTGAAGTTTGGACTGCTCTACAAACATCTATGACTGCACTTGCTGGATACTCTTTCTTAGTATTCAACCTACTATGTGCTCCATGTTTCGCAGCAATGGGTGCTATAAAGAGAGAAATGAATAACGGTAAATGGACTGCTTTCGCTATTGGATATCAATGTGTATTTGCTTATGCAGTATCCTTAATGGTATATCAATTTGGAAGCCTATTCACTGGTAATGGTAACATAATTGGAGTTATATTCGCAGTTGTAATACTAGCATTTATTCTATTTATGTTGTTCAAGCCATACAAGGAAAGCACTACCCTTTCTAACGATATAAAAGTTAAGGTTTAAGTGTAGAAATAGTATAAAGTATTACGGAACGGTTTGATTTTTTATAAACCGTTCCTTAACTATAAAGGAGGTTTTTTTATGCTTGAGTTTTTATCTAACAACTTATCTACAATAGTGGTAGGTGCTATACTTTTGGGTATAGTAATATTAGTAATAAAAAGTATGCGTAACGATAAAAAAGCTGGAAAAAATTCATGTGGTTGTGGTTGCTCAGGCTGTCCAAACGCCTCGATATGTCATGGTACTAAGAAATAATCTAAAATAATATACATCTCTAAAAAAGTAAGTCGGTCAGCTTAGCAGTTGACCGATTTTTTATTACTTATTCTTTAGTTGATGCTCATAAAAAGTATCAAATGTGGATACGTCATCATAATGGAAGGTGTTGTTATATCCTGTACCGAGTTTTAAGTTAGGTTTAGCCTTATCGCCATGAAAGTCCGAACCCCCAGTAATAAGCAGATTATACTTCTTAGCGATACTTATATAATAGTCTGTCATAGGTTTATCATGTTTAGAGTAGTAACATTCTAAACCACTAAGACCTAGACTTTTCATCTTAGCTATTAGACTATCGAACTCATTAGGAGTTACATCTAATGAACTAGGGTGTGCCAATACTGACATTCCTCCAGATGTGTGTATAACCTCTAGTATGCGTTCAGTAGATGGTTTTTTGTTATCCATTAAGTGAAAAGATGCCGTATTTAGATACTTGGCAAAAGCATCTTGAACGTTGTCAGCATATCCCCTAGATACTAATGCCTTTGCAAAGTGTACCCTACCTATAGAACTTCCTGTACGGAACGTATTAACGTACTTTATTGGGATATCTATGCTATGGCAATCTTTTAGATACTTAACTATCTTGTAAGCACGTTCCACCCTGCCGTTACGCCACTTGGTTAGAACCTCTTGCAGATACCTATTATCATAGTTAAAACCATATCCCAAGATGTGCATATTTTTATGCTCACTAGATGCTAATTCCATACCGTTAAGAAGTTTAATTCCAAGAGTATCTGCTTTAGCCGTAGCCATAGGTAGAGCATCTATAGTATCGTGGTCGGTTATAGCCATGTGAGTAATACCTATCTTGTTAGCCATCTCTACCACATCACTAGGTGAGAAGTCGCCATCAGAACAGCTTGTGTGTATGTGCATATCTATCATGATAAAGCCTCCAAAAATATTTTAGTGGAAGTATCCACCCATAAATGTATCTAGTTGGTAGCCGATACTGTAGTACCAGTTAAATTCTCATAGATTTTAATGGTAGGTGCTAACCATACTTGACCAGTACCTCTGTACACGTTCACAAGACCTTCACCACTAACCGATGAACCTAAAAGACTCTTAGCAGAACGCTCTACAGTAAAGTTCATGGTAGCACTTCTAAGTAGAGCAAAGTTGCCATCTACCTTTAGAGTATCGTTGTTCATTTGAATAATATCTACTTCTTCCATAGGAACAGGTAACTCTAAGACTACTAATCCAGGGCCTTTTATGTATATTTGAAACAATCCCTCACCACCAGCAATAGCAGATGATATACTCTTTTGCATAATAGGTTTAGATGTTACACTTCCTTGACAAGCATACATCATGCCTTTATCCACGATTATATCTTCATTGGCTTGCAAATCTATAACTACAAAGTGCTTAAAAGATGGTTCTAAGACTATCATGCCAGTGCCTTTATACTCTGGTTGAGCGATATTCTCACCAGTCATCTTACTAGAGAACATCTTACCTATTAGATTTCCTGCATTTACTCCAGAAACCATTTGAATATTACCTTGCATATAGCTTAAAGCCCCAGGTTCAGTTTTGATTACATCGTTTTCAAGATATATTACTATCTGTTTAGCCTTAATGTTCTGTTCTTTCATGTAGAACAAACTTTGAGCCATACTAGAATTAGTCAAACCATTTAAATTTTGATACTCTAAGATATCTATATGACAAGATTTATTTTCACTAGAATCTATAACTTTAACATTACTTCTAGTACCTATTGCATTGTAATTTAAGTTCATAAAGAAACAACTCCTTAAAAATTAAAAATAGTTATTATCGTCATCATATTGGACGTATCTGTCGGTAACTTGATTATCGTCATAATAAGACGTACTCGATACAGATATCGTAACGGTTTCTTGAGGTTCTGTAATGGTAGTAACTTGAGTAGTAACTACAGGTTGAGTAGTTTCAACAGTAGTAGTCGTAGCAACCGTAGTCACGGATTGCGTTGTGGTAGTAGGTTCTGTAGTAGATGTAGTTTCTAAAGTAGTGGTAGTAGTAGGTTCAGTGGTAGTTTCTTCGGTGGTTACGGTGGTCGTACAAGATGGCTCTTGACCTATATACTCTAAGTACTCATCGTGTAGTTGATTAAGTTTCAAAACTATGTTATAAAAGAACGAACTATCTCTAGTTTCGCCTTCGCTTTCGGTCATAACCACTATAACGAACGGGTGTTCTGATAGAACTATTCCACTATCGTGATACCCTGGTGATGCCCACCCTGATTTATGAGCAATCTTATAGTCATAACCAGCCTCAGTGAAAGGCCATATCAAGAAGTTACTACCTGCATTTACTAGAGTATCATAGAGTATAGCACCTTCTTCGGATTGGTCTTTGTACTTATATATTTCTGTCCAGATATATCCCAAAGCGTGTGAGGATAGTTTTCCCCACTTTACAGAGTCATCTAAGAAAGTTTCAAAGCCATAGTCGGACATCATTTTGTTATAGCCCTCATAACCGAAGTAATCTTGAAGCATTAAGAAAGCGACATTATCGGAGTAGTGTATCATGTAGTAGAGTAAATCTTTAACGGTGTAATAAGTACCGCTACCGTTATCTTTTAGAACACCAGTTCCGTTGGAATAGTATCCACTGCGATACAAAAGAGTATCATCAAAACTATGAGTACCCTTTTCAACCTCTTTATAGCAGTAGTAGGCAAATGGACACTTTATAGTACTGGCAGTTGGAATGTATGTATCGGAATTATATCCAAAGGTAGCATAATCCTCAAGATTAACCATGTACAACGAACAAGTAGTACCATAGTTATCTATAAGTTCCAAGATTTCACTTTCTAACTCTTTAGATGGTTTGAAATCTGTATGTAATATTTGTAGAGTATCTTCAGGAAAGACATCTTCATTTAGTTTGGGTGGAACGTATTGTGTAGTAGTTGCGACAGTAGTAGTAACGTCTGTAGTAGTTGCGGATACGCTATCACTTAACCCTAAAGATGCTTCTTTCTGCTCACTGGCACAACCAGATATAATACTTAAAGTCATAATTATGGCTACTAAACCATAGATTTTTTTCATGTTAAAATGCTCCTTAAATGTATAATAGATATATCTACATTATAGCAAATTTTTGATATTTTTGCAATACAATACCATAAAAAAAAATATTGTGTTTAAAATTGTAGATATCACTTGAAATATATCTAAAAATAGGTTATAATTCAGTATAGTATACTGTTTTGAAAGGATTTGTAATATATGAAAAAATATCTTGGATTGACTTTTATATTAACTCTTATAGCCATGTTCAAACTATGCACCTTAGATGCTAACGCCATGACATCGGAAGAGATAGGTCAAAAGATGAGTAACTTCTACTTTTTTGATATAGACCACGAAAGAGAACGTGCTAACCCAGATACTCCTATTCCCGTAAATGGCTACACCGACAGAGAAGTCGAAATGATTTGTTCTATAGTAATGCGTGAAACTGGTTATGGTGATACTCTATCTAAGCAACTAGTAACCAACGTAATTAGAAACAGAGTAAACTCCCCTAGATTTCCTAACGATGTGGAAAGCGTTCTTACTGCTAAAGACCAATTTCCTACTATAGTCAACTGGTATACTAACGATTGGCCAGTAACACCATCTACAAGGACTGCCGTATGTTATACTCTAATGAGCAATCAAGACGTTTCTAATGGAGCGTTATACTTTTACGCTACATATCTAACGGACGCTAAGTTGATATCTTGGTTTGAAAACTTAACTTTCTGTTGCGAACACTATGGACAACGTTACTTTAAATAATATCCATAAATTTACAGTAACAAAATCGATAAATTTGCATACAATACTACTACAGAGAAATGCTTTAAAGGATTTTTTCGCTAGTGACAGTTTGTCCTAAGAATAGCTATCGAATACATTCTTTTAAAGTAGTTCTCATTTATATAGAGTTTGCGTATACAAAATTAGCGAAACGTATCATAATAATACGTTTCGCTATATTTTTATATAGATATTTTAGTGACAATGTTCACATTCGCCTATTTCACCTACTATAGGTTTAGGGTCGATGCCTTGTTTTTCGTAGTAGTTCCAAAGTGCAGATTTAATAGCCTGTTCAGCTAATACTGAGCAGTGTATCTTTACTGCTGGAAGTCCATCAAGAGCCTCAACTACGGCTTTATTGGTCAACTTTAGAGCCTCCTCAACAGGTTTGCCCTTAATGAGTTCAGTTGCCATAGATGATGTTGCTACTGCAGCACCACAACCAAAAGTTTTAAACTTAACATCTGTAATAATGCCGTTATCTATTTTAAGATACATTTTCATAATATCTCCACATTTAGCATTACCAACTTCACCGATAGCATCAGCATTTTCAATTTCGCCAACGTTTCTAGGGTTAGCGAAGTGGTCCATAACCTTTTCACTATATTGCATAGTATCAAATCCTTTCTAAATTAACATACATAGATATAACATCACCTATTAGTACTTTAAAGATGGGTCAGCTTTAACCATATCTTCCCAAACTGGTGACATCTGTCTTAACCTTTTAACTACTATAGGAACGACTTCCAAGATGTAGTCTATATCCTCATCGGAGGTACTGTCATCTATGGATAATCTTAAAGAACCATGAGCGACCTCATGTTTTAAGCCCAAAGCCAACAACACATGAGATGGGTCTAGTGAACCAGACGTACAGGCAGAACCACTAGATGCACATATTCCATACTGGTCTAGCATTAAAAGTAGACTTTCACCCTCTATACCCTCAATAGATACGTTGCAGTTACCTGCCAAACGTTTGCCATCTTCTCTGCCACCGTTTAAACGTGATTTAGATATAGTTAGTAAGCCATCTATTAAGCGATTACGTCTTTCAGTAATCTTAGTCATTCTTTCTGGAATGTTAGCACAAGCTATTTCCATAGCCTTAGCAAAGCCCATAATTGCTGGAACGTTCTCTGTACCTGCACGTTTACCACGTTCTTGAGCTCCACCGTGTATAAAGTTTGGTAAAGATATACCACTCTTAACGTACAAAGCACCTATACCCTTTTGAGCGTGTATCTTATGACCTGACATGGATAGCATATCTATGCCCATTTCTTTAACGTTAATATCCACATGACCTACAGCCTGTACGGCATCGGTATGGAAGATAACTTTTTTTTCGTGGCATATCTTAGCTATCTCCTCGATAGGTTGAATAGTTCCTATTTCGTTATTTGCAAACATTATGGATACTATTGCAGTATCTTCACGGATAGCGTTAGCTACGTCAGTAGGATTTACATATCCATACTCATCTATAGGAACGTAAGTAACTTCAAAGCCTTGTTTTTCCAAAGCCTCGCAAGTGTGCAATATTGCGTGATGTTCAAATACAGAAGTTACTATGTGCTTCTTACCTCTAGCAGATAGTCTTTCACAAGTGGATTTTAATGCCCAGTTATCAGCCTCTGAGCCACAACTTGTAAAGAATATTTCAGTAGGTTTACAACCTAAACAGTTAGCAATAGTTTCCCTAGCTTGTTCTATACACTTTTGAGCGTATCTGCCCATTTCGTATATGCTAGAAGGGTTTCCATAGTGTTGAGTGAAGTATGGTAGCATAGTATCTAATACTTCTTTAGAGACTTTAGTAGTAGCAGCGTTATCTGCATAGATAAATCTCTTTTCCATATATTAAAACCTTCTTCCGAATTATTTGTAGTTTGGTGATGTATTATTGGAAGTTATCCAACAGACACCATATAATATTATATACCTTTAAGATATACTTTTCAACATATTTTTCAAATATTATTAAAATTATCTTTTTGTAATACAGCCAACTGGTCGCAACGTTCATTTTCTGGGTGACCATTATGACCTTTAACCCACACAAACTGTACAGAATGCTTATCCAACAGAGGTAGAAGTCTTTGCCAGAGGTCTATATTTTTAACCTTACCATTTTTCCAATTAGAACCCACCCAAGATTTCAACCAACCTTTTTGAATAGCATCTACCACATACTTACTATCTGTAGTTAGAGTAACGTTGCAAGGTTCTTTTAGTAGGTTTAAAGCTTCAATTACGGCTAAGAGTTCCATGCGATTGTTAGTAGTGTTAGACGCTCCACCAGATATCTCCTTAGTAGTACCAAGATATCTTAATATAGCACCGTATCCACCAGCCCCTGTATTACCCGAACAAGCACCATCGGTAAATATTTCAACAGATTTCAAAGTTAGTATTACCACCTTATATTTAATATAATCAAATTGTAGAAATATTTTATCATAAATTTTGATTAATGTCAATAAGGTGTTTCACTTAGTTAATCTACCAAAAAAGTAGGTTATGAATATAAACATATAACCCCTCCACTAAAAAAGAATAGTTAAAACTTTTAGTATATACAAAATCACAACTATGTGCATTGCGAATTTATTTATTCAAATTTTTAGTATAAATATCAATTTTTTTGTTTATGTTGTACAAAAAAGCCTTTTTGTACTTATAATTTTTGGTTTGACTTTTATATCATAAAAGTATATAATATCTATTAGACGCTTTCGGGCAAACACAATATATTGTAGGAGTTGAATTTTATGATTACACATATAGTTAAAAGAGATGGCAGATTGGCTCTTTTTAACACTCAAAAGATAGCCGATGCCATATACAAATCGGCACAATCTATAGGAGGAAGTAACTTTCAAGAGGCTGAAAGACTATCTTTGCTAGTATATAACACTGCGGAAAAAATCTATGGCGATAACGTTCCAACCGTTGAACAAATTCAAGATATTGTTGAAAAGGTTCTAATAGAACAAGGTCACGCAAAGACTTCTAAAGCGTACATTCTGTATAGGTACGAAAGAACTCGTTCCAGAGAGATGCAAACCAACCTTATGAAGGTCTTTAAAGATTTGACTTTCTCATCTGCTAAGGATAGCGACATTAAACGTGAAAACGCTAACATAGATGGCGATACTGCTATGGGTACTATGTTAAAGTATGGTTCGGTTAGTGCTAAAGAGTTCTATGAACTGTACGTTATAGACCAAAAACACGCTAAGGCTCACAAAGATGGCTACATTCATATTCATGATATGGATTTCTATACACTAACTACTACTTGCTGTCAAATTGACTTAATTAAACTCTTTAAAGATGGCTTTTCTACTGGACACGGTTATTTAAGAACTCCTAACGATATAGCTAGTTATTCGGCATTGTGTTGTATAGCAATACAATCCAACCAGAACGACCAACATGGTGGTCAAAGTGTTCCTAACTTCGATTACGCTATGGCTGATGGCGTTCGTAAGACCTACAAGCACAAATACGTTCAAAACTTGCAAAAGGCTCTTGAACTTATTGCAGATGCTCAACCTAACCTTGCAATTGACATATCTAAAGATATACTATCTAAGTACGGCTTAGAACCTATACTAGATAACTCTAATGAATATCAAAAGTACGAAAAAGATGCCCTATCTAAGTATGTACCTCTAGACGTTATTGAAAAGGTTCAAAACTTTGCCCTTAAAGATGCTTACAATGAAACTGACAGAGCAACGTATCAAGCTATGGAGGCTTTGATTCATAACCTAAACACTATGAACAGTCGTGCAGGAGCACAAACTCCATTTAGTTCCATAAACTACGGTACAGATACCTCTGCTGAGGGTAGAATGGTAATTAAGAACATCTTATTAGCAAATGAAAAGGGTTTAGGTAATGGAGAAACTCCTATATTCCCGATACACATATTCAAGGTTAAAGAGGGAGTTAATTTCAATAAGACAGACCCTAACTACGATTTATTTAGATTGGCTTGTAAAGTATCGGCTAAAAGATTGTTCCCAAACTTCTCCTTTATAGATGCTCCTTTTAACCTACCATACTACAAAAAAGGAGATTACAATACTGAAATAGCTTATATGGGTTGTCGTACCAGAGTTATGGCTAACGTCTATGACCCATCTAGAGAGATTGTAACTGGTAGAGGCAACCTAAGTTTTACTTCTATTAACCTACCTAGATTGGCTATTGAAAGTCAAGGTAATATAGATACCTTCTTTAACAAGTTGGACTACTATCTAGATTTATGCATTGAACAACTTAAAGCTAGATTTAAAATTCAATGTCAAAAAAGAGTTAAAAACTTCCCATTTTTAATGGGTCAAGGCGTTTGGATAGACTCCGAAAAGTTATCTAAAGAGGATACCGTTGAGGAAGTTCTAAAGCACGGAACTCTATCCGTTGGATTTATCGGCTTAGCTGAGGCTTTAAAATCTTTAATAGGAGTACATCACGGCGAAAGTGCAGAGGCTCAACAGTTGGGCTTAAAGATAGTATCCCATATGCGTGAACGCATGGACAGAGAGGCTGAAGTTACTCACTTAAACTTTTCTTTACTAGCAACTCCAGCCGAAGGACTATCTGGACGTTTTGTAAAGCTAGATGCTAAAAAGTATGGTATCATAGAGGGCGTTACCGACAGAGATTACTATACAAACTCATTCCATGTACCAGTATACTATCCAATAAGTGCGTTCAAAAAGATTAACTTAGAAGCTCCATACCACGCACTAACCAACGGAGGTCACATAAGCTACGTCGAACTAGACGGCGACCCTACTAACAATGTAGATGCCTTTGAAAAAGTTATCCGTTACATGAAAGAACAAGGCATAGGATATGGTTCTATAAATCACCCTGTAGACCGTGACCCTATATGTGGTTATACTGGTATCATTGGCGAAACTTGTCCTTATTGTGGACGCTCCGAAAAGGTAGATGGTATTCCTTTTGAACGTATTAGACGTATCACGGGATATCTTGTGGGTACGCTAGACCGTTTTAACGATGCTAAACGTGCTGAAGTTCATGACAGAGTTAAACACGGCTTACAAAATAGTTAATCTTAGAGGTGTTATGTTTTTATGAATATCCGTTTAGCAGGTACTTGCGATGATAGTATCGTAGATGGTCACGGCATTAGATATACTATATTCGTTCAAGGGTGTCCACACCATTGTGATGGCTGTCATAACCCTCAAACTCACGACTTCTTTGGTGGCTACGTCGATACTACTGAACATCTTATTGATGAAATTTTAGAAAATCCCCTACTTGATGGCGTTACTTTTAGTGGTGGTGAACCATTCTGTCAAGCTAATGAACTTTTCTACTTAGGTTCTGCAATAAAGTCCATTAAGCCTCAACTTGATATTATTACCTACTCTGGCTTTACCTTTGAACACCTCTTTAAGAATGCTAATCAGTATAATGGATATCTTAACCTACTTAAAATATCCGATATGCTAGTAGATGGCAAGTTTGAAAAAGATAAGCAATCTTATGATTTAGTCTTTAGGGGAAGTTCTAACCAAAGATTTATAGACTGTAAAAAAAGTATTAAGTATAAAAAAGCTATAGAGTTCAAAACTGTATACGCTTAAAAATATAGGAGGTCTTTTATATGAATGCTGTAATTGAAAATATGGTATCTAGGAGAAGTGTTAGAAACTTCAAATCCGATATGATACCTAAAGAAACTATTCAACAGATTGTAACTGCTGGAACTTATGCTCCTACTGGTAGAGGTATGCAATCGCCTATTATAATAGCAGTCACTAACAAGCAGTTAAGAGATAGACTATCTAAGATTAACGCTAAAATTATGGGCAAAGATACTTCTTTTGACCCATTCTATAATGCTCCAGTAGTTTTGGTAGTCCTTGCAGATAAGAACTGTCCTACTCATGTGTACGATGGCTCTTTAGTTATGGAAAACTTAATGTTATCGGCACACTCTTTGGGAATAGGCAGTTGCTGGATACATCGTGCTAAGGAAACTTTTGAAACCGATGAGTTTAAACAACTCCTACAAGAGTTAGGCATTAAAGGTGAGTATGAGGGTATTGGAAACTGTATCTTAGGATACTCCAACGAACCTGAAAAAGATGCTCCACCTAGAAAACAAAACTATGTATACTATGTAGACTAATATTTAAAAAAGACGTTCTAATTTAGAGCGTCTTTTTTATATGTTATAGTACATTTTCGTATAGAAACTTAGCCACGCCGTCATTATCGTTAGACGTTGTAATGTAATCAGCAGATTGCTTTATTAAATCGCAACCATTTGCCATAGCTATACCATGAGTAACATACTTAATCATAGATATGTCATTAAAGCCATCGCCGAAAGCCATAGTTTCCGATTGGTCTATGCCGATAGTATCTATCAGTTTAGCAATAGATACAGCCTTATCTATGCCTCTAGGAACTACCTCAATAAAGTAAGGTTCAGAACGATACACGTTAGCTAAGCCATCTAAAGCAGATTTCATAATAGGTTCTACAGTAGCCAGATAGTCGCCATCACCTAGAACTAAACACTTAGTAGGTCTGTAGTCCACGAAATCCACCATAGATTTTACTACCTTTACTGGAATCTTATTTATCTTAGCTTCAATATCCATGTACTTATTTTCTGCAACTTCTGATATAATATAGTTATCATTATAGGTTATAATCGGGCAGTTGTGCAACTTAGATACTTCACAAGCTAACTTAAAGGCATCTAAAGTAAGAGAGTTCTCGTATATAACTTGATTAGTCTTACAGTTCTTAACCCTAGCACCGTTAAAGGATAGCATATATCCCCCGAACTCATCTAATTTGAGTTGCTTAGTAATAGGTAGAACTCCCGTATCTGGTCTACCAGACGCTACTGCTAAGATTATACCTTGCTTTTGAGCCTCTATTAGAGCATCTAAGGTAGGCTTGGTTATAACCTTTTTAGAGTTGGTTAGAGTACCATCTATATCCAAAAATATTATTTTGCAATTCATTATAAACCTCCGTAAGCGATTAATCTTCTTGATTATAGTTAAGAGCGTAATCGAAGTTTAACACATAGTTAAATGGATTATACTCTATCTTATCTATGCCAGTGCCACACACTAGATAGCTTTTATTATAGTATAATGGTACATACACTATATCGTGTAGTATACTTTCTTCGACTTGTGAATACATGGTAACTACATCGGTGGAGTTTAAACACTGCTCCGATGCCTTTAAAAGTGTATCTACTTGAAGGTTACTATAGTTAAAGTTTTCGCTAGTAGATAGAAAGTATTTTAAAAATGAATAAGGGCTATCGTCGGTAGAGTTAAGCGAGTATATGGCAATCTGATAGTCGTTACTCTCTACAGATTTATTAAACTCCTCAGCAGATAAGGGTTCTATTAGGACGTTTATATTAAACAACTTTTGCCATTCGTCTGCAATGGATTTTATATAGGCACTATCTATACCGTTTTCCATAATAATTCTAACGTCCGATATCTCCCCTAAGATATCTTTTGCAGTGTTGAAGTTTTGCAAGACCTCATCTTGAGATAGATGTTCAGTCAATGAGGTATCGGAAATAGTATCTCGGTAATACTTTCCGTACACCTTGCAGGATTTTGGAACTATTCCATAAGCCAAATCTATGTCGCTATTAGACTTCTTTAGAGCCTTTTCTCTATTTACAGAGTACGCAAAAGCGTTCCTTAAAGATTTCTCCTTAAATTGAGTATCTTGCGTATTAAAAACCAATCCCACCGTAGATATATCGTAAGATGTAACTACGTCGTTTCTATCTATAGAGGATTTATCTAAAGAGTTGCAATAGTAAAGGTCGGTTTCGTCCTTGTAGAAACTATGCTGAACGTCATCTAAGGTAGATTTTTCGTCTATGGTTAGTTGTATGGCATAAGGCGAATACTCATCGTACTGCGGATTTACTGGATTTCTACGCAAAGTTAAAAAGTTATCGCTACCATACTTATCGTAGAACCACTGCTTAATGTAAAACGCTCCATTGGATACCGTTGAGTAATCGTATAGACCGTATGTGGAATGAGTACTCTCAAAAAAAGTCTTATTGCAAGGCATGGCAAAAGATTGAGTAAGTAAGTTTAAAAAGTCTGCATTAGGGGTATCTAGTAGGAACGTAATAGTATACTTATCACTAGCGTACACGCCCACGTCGGAGTAGGTTAAATCTTCGCTACCATTAAGTATAGCCTTAGCGTTTTTTAGACAAGAAAACTTTTCACCATAAGGTGATTGCATCTCTGGATTGAACAACCTATAGAAAGCAAATACAAAGTCATCGGCAGTTACATCAAAGGAAGTATTGTCAAAGGTATACCATTTATAGTCCTTTTTTAGATAAAAGACGTACGTCAAGCCATCATCAGATACGGTATAACTGTCAGCTACGCCACACACTACGTTTCCGTTGATATCTTTAGTCATAAGACCAGTATAAGTGTTACTTATAACCGTTATAGAGTTACTATCTACGGCAATTTGAGGGTCTAGGTTCTGTGGATTTTGCACCATAGTATACTTAAACAGATACCCTTTTCCATCGGATTGCTCTTTTCTACACCCTGAAGTCATAATAAGCAATCCACAAGTTAAGCAACAGCATACTAATTTAATAAGTTTGTTATTAAAAACGCTCATAGAAATACCAATACACCACCTAAAAGAAATTATAGTACTATTATATACTATTGCACTAGATAAATCAAGCAGTAAAATGAAACTCTAGTTTTATAGAGATTTAAAGCAAAATAAAGAGATTTAAAGAACTTACTTAGAATATTTTTGTTAAACGCTTAAATTTGCCTAAAAATACTCTATTTTAGTATTGACATATCTAAAAAAATAGTCTATAATAAATATCGTTGCGTTGGAAAAAGTTCAAATTCCCCGTATTTGAGTTATTTTTGACTGGACTTTTCTAAATCTGCATTGAAAATTGAAAGATTGTCAATTCAATGCTTTGTAATAACTAAAAATATTTTAATGGAGGATATACATTATGTCAACTTATATGCCAAAAGCTGATGATTTAAATCAAAAAAAATGGTACATCTTAGACGCTGAAGGCAAGTCTCTTGGTAGAGTTGCTGCTACTGCTGCTCACATTCTTAGAGGTAAGCACAAGCCAACTTTTGCTCCTAATGCCGATTGTGGTGATGCCGTAATTATTATAAACTGTGCTAAAGCTGTTCTTACTGGTAAAAAGTTAGAACAAAAACATTACATCTGGCACACTGGCTGGATTGGTGGCTTAAAGAAAATTCAATACAAAGAATTAATGAGCACTAACCCAGACAAAGCTATGTTCTATGCCGTTAGAGGTATGCTCCCTAACAATACTCTTGGCGATAAGGCTCTAACTCGTTTAAGAGTTTACGCTGGTAGCGAACACGAACAACAAGCTCAAAAGCCTGAAGTTTACAACGCATAATAGAAAGGAGTATTATTATTATGTACGAATCTAAACAAGAATATTTCTACGGTACTGGTAGAAGAAAAAGTTCTGTAGCTAGAGTTAGACTTTACAGAGGTACTGGTAAGGTTACTATCAATGGCAGAAATATTGATGACTATTTTGGTCTTGAAACTTTAAAGTTAATCGTTCGTCAACCACTTGCTCTTACTGGCAATACTGAAAACTTCGATGTAGTTTGTACTGTCACTGGTGGTGGTGTTACTGGTCAAGCTGGTGCTATTAGACACGGTATCGCTAGAGCTTTACTAATATTCAATCCAGAACTTAGACCTGCTCTTAAGAAGGAAGGCTTCCTAACTCGTGACCCTCGTATGAAGGAACGTAAAAAATACGGTCTTAAGGCTGCTAGACGTGCTCCTCAATTCTCTAAGAGATAGTTCTTTGCTCAAAAATATTGTTTCAATATTATATACAATCCCCTTGCCTATGTGGTTAGGGGATTTATTTTTATTATTATAATTCTCTGAAAATTTCGGAAAAATTTAATCGCATGGCTCAAACATGGCTCGAATATGGCTCAGATTTTTAAACTATTTTATTCTAAAAAAGGGTATCTCTTAATAGAGATACCCTTTTGATTTTACTTATTAAGATACTCTTGTAGAGCTTGTAAGTCTTGATTATCTACCTTGCCATCGCCATTCACATCATAATTATAGTTAGAAGTATCTTCTGTAATAGGTTTAGAATAACCATTGAAACCGTTAGCTTTTATAATACTTGGATAGTCTATGTAGCAATAGTTTTTATCTACCGTCGCCGATGGAACGCCATCAACCTTTTTGTTATCAATCTTGTTAGTTTCTGCACCGTACTGCCAGATGCCATACTGTCCAGAGTATGTACACTTTGTAGACCATTGGGCAACCCAACAGGTAAATCTATCTTTCACTGATTGAGTATAAAACCTATCAAGATAGTCTATGTTAGCATAAAATCCACTGAAATAGCCGTATTTTTCAAGAATTTCACAGAATGCTTTAGTCATATCGGAGCATAACTGCTTAGATACGGTTACTCCTTGCTTTTTAGCGTAGTTGAAACTATCGTATTCCCAATCGTAAAAGATTGGAAAATCAATCTTACCACGATAATCGCTTAGAAGTTTTGCAACATATTCAGCCTCTTGCTTTGCCTGAGCTACCGTATAAGCGTATCCGAACCAGTACACGCCAACGTGTAGACCGTTTGCAAGTGCGTTCTTGATATTGTTTTTAAAGCACTTATCTACTGTTTTAAAGCCATATCCTGCTCGAATTATAACACCTTGAACACCATCAGCTTTGACTTTTGCAAAGTCAATAGTTCCATTATGTGCGGATACATCGATTAGTTTGTATTTTACTTCCATTAAATCAAATCCTTTCTAATCCTTTTCTACTTCTTCTACTTCTACGGCACAAATAATATTGTTAAGGCTATACACGGATACAAGATATCCAGCCTTTTTTAATATAATTGCATTACCATCATAGTACCAGCTATCATATTCTTCCTTTTGGTATTCTACACATCTTCCGTTTTTTAGTACTATTTTCAATTTTTTCATATAAATCAAATCCTTTCTACTTTTTGTTATCCTCATCTTTTAAACTTGCGAGGACGTTTTTTATCTTGTTAGGAATAGGTATTCCCAAACTTGCCAAATTTTCCGTTATAGATATACATTCATTAGCTATGTAGTAGGTAGATGTTGCAGTATATAAGATATCACTATCGAAGAATATCTTATCGAGAACCCACGCCGATATAATTAAAAATACGATTAAATACTTCTTGTATCCACCATTTCTAAGTATTGCAGATTTCAAGCTATGCTTTTTCAAGGCTTTTGCTATGCCTGTTATGATATCTATAGTGATAAACCCTAGCACCACGAACACTAGTGGATTGTCTATAACCAATTGCTTTAGTAGTTCCATTTTGTTACTCCTTTACAAGTAAGTTTGGGTCAATAGAGTAGTATTTTTGGTTGTTTATCATGTAGTGAGAGTAAGGTTGTACGGTTGTACAGTTATATATATCAGGTAGATATCCAGTTATTTCCGAACCTTGTGTAATTAGTTCGTTTAGCAAAACTATGCCATTTGAGGCCTTACTAAAAGTTGTTGTCCAAACCAAGTTATTGCCATTTAAATCGTACATAGTTGTATTATGTATCTTAAATATATTCTTTTCCTCGTTAGTAGCGATATCCTTATACCTACACTCTATAAAAGAACATGATGATAATGGAATATAAGGAATAGAAGAATTGTAGTGGTCAATTCCTAAAATTTTAATCTTGTCGTTGGAATAGGTAAAAATTGATATAGTTCTGGTTGTATTTTCTGCTTGGGCAGAATTTCCACCATATGAAATAGTAATGCTATTTTTTAAAACACTATTTTGATATATCATTAGTTTTAGTGTATTCGACCTTGTTGCAATACTTTCACCAGTGATAACAATATCACTAACCACACAAGTGAAACCATTGCCAAAGTCTATTGTAAAGCTATAGTCGGTATCATCATTGATGATATTGTATCCAGTGTTTTCTTGCATTGCTGATTTTACTGCGTTAAAAAATTCTAACCATGTACCAGTATTTGAAATTAATCTGTATCCATTCGTCCAAGCCATTAGATTTCCTCCTTAGTTCCTATGAAAATTTCAACGTTATCGTCTAATACTCGAATGAAATTTTTACTTTCTGTAAAAGCACTACCACCAGAACCACCTCCTTTCAATTTTAAGCTAAAATTTGGATTATTAGTAGCTTCAAGTTCAATTTGACAATCCTTAGTGGCTAATGCGTAGATAGTTCCACGATAGTCGCCAACACTACCCTCAATTGAGTATTTAGCCACATCGGTTACTATGTTGGTAGTCTGTGCTTGGATACTCTTAACGCCGTCAGCACCTGCAACGATGCTACTATGTTGTGATATGTATACAGTATCCTCGCCAAGATTTTTTATTTTTAAGTGCAAACCTCCAGTAAACTCAATTTTTTTCTCAACGTTTGCATTTAAATCTTCTGTTTTCGATAAAATCATGAATATGCCTCCTTAATGGATTATTGTATAGTCTATGTTGCCATCTGTACAGTATACTGTATAAGCAACGTTTAGATTTCTTGACCAAAAGTTTCCTTTGCTAATGTTTTCCCATTCCGATTTGGTCCCATCGAAATATATGTTGTGAGTACTCTCATAGAACGCATACGAGCCATTTCCGAGCATTTGCAACGTGTTAGGCAGTTTTATACTATCAAGTGATGAACACCCATAGAAAGCATTATAGATAGCTATAACGTTATCTAATTCAATATTTGATAGACTAGAACACCCAGAAAATGCATCGTTGGAGATAATTTTTATATTTTTAGCTGAAACGTATGTTAGTGATGTGCAATTTTTACACATATACTCACTGCATATCGTAACACTGCTAGGCAATATCAATTCTTTTAGCTTAGAACAACCCTCGAAAGTACTTTCACCAATAGTAGTAACACTATCTGGAATAGTAACGCCTACTAAGTTTTTGTAACAATCATCACTGCTTGATGGAGAGAATTTAGCACTTCCTATTGCAGTAATTGAGTTCGGAATTATTATATAAGCATCGGCGTTTTCAAAGTTGCAGAAGTTTTTATAAAAGTCTACAATGGTATCATTAGATTTTATTGTAATTGTAGTATCTGTAATACTGTCATCGTAGGTATGTGTATATTTGTATTCTGTAGAGTTAATTTCAGTACTAGAACCATCGCCATAGTCGATTGCTCCACTCTCAAGATGCTTGTATGGAAAAGTTGTCATTAATAGTAAATCAGAAGTGTTTATAGTTACTTTCATCTGCTTACTAGTTTTTGTTAGCTTGATTATGAAATATTTGCTTTCTGTTATATCCCAAACTTTAACATATTTTGTAGAAGATACTGCTCTCCATGCACGTTTAACTTTAAAATATTTATTACTATCTGTAGCGACATAAATAGCATTTGGAGGCTTACAATTGTGAGTATATATACGTTTCATATGTTATCATCTCCAGAGATATCATAATAGATTGTACCAGTTATAAGTTTTTCTTGACTTGCTAAACTTTTTAATTCATCTTCACTTTGAACATTAATACTAAGATTATTCATTTTAGTAATCAAACGCTCCTCTATACGTTTCAATTGAGTTCTGCGTTTAGTATCAGCAAGAAGTCGAGTATCCTCACCAGAACATTTTATTGTTTGTCCACCTAATAGTGACCAACTGTAGTGTGTTATAACTGAATTATAATACGTTCCAGTATCATCTTGAATTTGAATACATTGCCCCAATTCGTATATTTCATTACTATGTATTGTTGCTGAAAATGGTCTGTACGGGATATCGCTTATAGTAGATGTCATATCCGATAGAATATCCATTGCATTTCCGTACAAGTAATGTTTTCCTTGTATGAGCCAATTGTCCGATACATCTAAAAATATACTATTTGGCTGATTTTCTAAGTCCGGATACCATACCGCTCCCATTGTGGTATCCCAGACTTCCATTCTTGCTCCAACAAGAGCAAGAGTAAAATCTGCAATATCTGTAGTTTCTTGTTGTACCATATTTTGAGTTATAACAGCAGTAGGTATTGTTGAAAATTTCCTTATAGCTATTTTACCATCATTATCAGCAACAGCAAATCCAGATAAAAGTTGAGCAACCCAATAGAGCCAATCACGTGGGCAATCTGTCGTTACTTCTTGAAAGATAATCGTTGATAAGTTGCCACACATTGGCGAAAGTAGTGATATTTCACTTTCGGATTGTGCAAGTTGTAATCCACCAACTTCTTCAACTATTATTTGCAAAGCTCTATATATTGTAACAGCACTCGACATTCTAATTGTGATTTCATTTATTTTGTGTGAATTTTCATCAGTCGAATATACAGACTTATCTAACCAAATCATATTATCACTACCTGCAACAGTAAAGTTATTTTTCCATCTGGTAGCTGATGTCACATTATATACTCCAAAGTTTTGCCATGTACTGTTTTTGTATATTGATAGCTTAATTATTGCTCCAATCAGGCAATACCTATTAGTTAGAGAAGATTTAAATTCCATGTTTAATGTTGATGCACATACTCCACCAAACTCAAAGCCTGTTCCAGATACACATTGCTTTGATATTGATGCAGAAAATATATCACTTTCTGTTAATGTGAAGTTAGAACCGTCTGACAAGGTTACAGTTGCAATAATCTTTTCAGTAATTACCAAGTTATCGCCTACTTTCTTTTATATCAAATGATACTTCCCAGCCTTCACGAGTTCCATTTTTATTATCAGCAAACATGATACGCTTATACTCTTTATTTTCTATAAATCCAATCAACGATTGTGTTCCACCATGCGTATATACAATAGAATGTTCATCATAAGAAGCAAGTAATGATTTAAAAGTAGTAAGTTCATCAACTTCCATGAAAATAGTAACTTTTATAGATACGTTGTCTTTTCTGGTCATATATCTTATAGTGTCACCGTTTTCAGTTTGGAAATCTTTTGAAATATCATTAGTTGAGATATTATCAACCTTAGCGAATGCAAAATTTACATTATCTATTGTTATACTACTCATCTTTTATCTTCCTCCATTCATGCAGTCATTAAGCTGATTAGCTGTTACAACTGCTCTTGCAAACTCGCCACTACTATGATACAAATAAACTGGTATTTCAATAGTTCCGTTGAATTGTGTATTTTGAGATTGTGTAGCTAATTTTGTAGTATTATCAACATTTTGACTAGTCAAAGGTTGTACTACTGCATGATTGCCCATCATTGTGAGCATCTCTGGACCACGTTCACCTACTATTGCACTACCACTTGATAATATACCACCTTTAGCAAGATATGGAATATTAGGGATATTTGGAATGTTAAATCCAATATTATCAATTCCGAAGGTTTCTTTCATCCAATCTGGTGTATCGATATTTATGGAGTTTATATCATTTATTAACGTATTAATTCCATTTATTAACTGATTTACAAGATACAAAATACCATTGATTGGTGTTTTTGCTATATCTACAAGACTATCAAAAATATTTTTAAAGAAATCTTTAATTTCTTGAAATCCAATTTTCCAATTGTCTACAAAATTATTGATTTTTTCATTAGACCAATCAAAAACATAATTTATAGTTTCAGTACAATCATTTTTAAACTCAATGAATTTACCAATAATACTTCCAATTAAATTTATCCAAAATCCTTTGATATTTTCAATTTTTTCTTTAAAATCATCTTTGATAAATGTAATTCCATCTATAAATCCAGTTTTAAAGTTATTCCATTTTTCTTTGAGTAAATCCATACCTATTGCCCAGTTATCCGAGAACTCTCCAAAGAATGTATTCACAAAGTTTCTAAATCCTTCGCATTTTTGATATAAAACGACTAATATTGCTATTATAGCTGTGATAATCAAAATGACAGGATTAGCTAACAGAAAACTAAACAATCCAGTTGTAGCAGTTTTTATCAACGAAATTATATTAAGCAAAGTCGGAAGTATTGTTATAACAGTTTGTATTGCCGTGGAAATTTTAGATATTACTATTACAATTGGAGCAATTGATGCTACTACAGTTAATAATATTATTATTGTCTTTTGAACTCCTGTTGATAGACTATTAAACCATGTTGTTAGTTTTTCAATTTTAATTGATATGCTATCTATAATAGGTTGTAACATATCAAGCATAGTAGAACCTAATTCAATACCAGAGTTTTTTACTCTATTAATAGACTTATTGACTTTTGCAGTAGTTGTGTTCAATTTTTCCATAGCTTCGGTTGTTGCTCCATCGCTATTTCTAACTACTTCTAACTTTTCAGCGTATTCATCAGCACTACTAAGCAATATATTAGCAGATTTTCTGGCGTTAGTCTTACTCCATAAGTCAGCAAAACTTGTTCCAGTTTCATCGCAATAGTCTTGTAACATGAGCAAAACATCTACCATTGTTTTACCATCTGCTATCAAATCAGCAAAACCCATACCATCTGAAGAACCGTTTTTAGCGATATCCAGTTTTTCGTTCCAAGATTCTTGCCAAAGTTGTTTTTCTTTATCATTAATTTCCTGAACGTTTTCAAGTTCACGTTCTTTCTGTTCTTCTAACTTATCAAGTTTCAAATTTTGAGTTTCTTTAAAATTATCTAACTCATTTTGGTTAGCTTCTTCTTGAAGTTCGACTTGTTTTTTCTGCTCATCTTGAATCTCATTGGCTTTATTTTCATAATATTCTTTGATATTATCTTGTTGTTCTTTAAGAGCGTCAATTTGTGCTTGACGTTCTTTTTTTCTTTGTTTTAAAGCAAGATTTTCCTCAAATTCATATAAATCCTGTTCAGCTTGTTGGCGTTCTTCAATAGTTTCAGCATTAGCAATCTTTTCTTCATAAGATGCTTTTTTTTGAGCGTTTTCTCTATCTTCAATGGCTTGTTCTTCCGCTTCTGTCTGTGCATTGATATTATCAATTTGATTTTCTATCTGCTTAATAGCATTGTATTTTTCTTCATCATTGAGTTTCAATCTTTCAGTATATTCTTGGTTTATCATATCGATAGATTGTTGTAACTCTTTTTCCTTAGCAGATATTTCTTTCTCAATCGATTTTTCTAAATCTTTATTTTGTTGTTCATATGATTTTTCTACATACTGTTCACGCTTTTCAAGAGATTTTTCTAATGATTTTTCGCTTTGTTCATATTGATTTTCCAATATGGAGTACTGTTCATCACTAACAGCTTGAACACTTGCAGTCATTTTTCTTAAAGCCACATCAGTATCCGAACCAGTTTTATTCAATTCATCAAGCATGGAGTTCATATATGTAGTAGCATAAGTTGCTTGAACACCGTTTTTAGTCAATTCAATGTATCCAGCACAAAGTTGGTCAATAGAAACATTAGCACTTTGTGCGGTTGGAATTAACTTACCAATCGATTGTGCAAGTTCTCCAACTGTAATTTTACCCTCTTTTTGAGTAGTTAGTAACATATCACTAATTTTTGAAGTTTCACTACTTTCAAGTTTATAAGCATTAAGTATAGTAGTAAGTGCATCAAGAGCAGTACCAGCATCAGTAAAACCTACCTTTGCGAGGTTGGTAGCATTAGACACAACTCCACCAACTGCATCTTCTGTTGCTTGACCAGCTGATATTGCATCATATGTATACTGAGCAAGTTCACTTGAAGCTATACCTGTTGCATCTGATAGACTTAGTATTTCGCTCTTTAACTCTGCCATGCTTTTGCCAGTACCATCTGATAAATCTGTATCAGCAATAACGTCTAACTTAGCCATTGAATCCTCAAAATCAGTTGAAACATTATATACCTTTTTCCCAAGTTCAAGAATTTTATCGGTTACTGGTTGCATAGCATTCGCAACAGAATCACAAGTTGAAGAAATCTCCGAAAGTGTACTTGAAAATGATGCCATTGAATTATCTGTGTCATTATTAGCTTTTTGCAAACGTTCAAGTTCTTGTTCTGTTGCTATAAGCTCTCTTTGATAGCTCCTATATGCCTCTTCATCTAAATGTCCACCCTTTTGAGTAAATTCTTTTTCTAAATCTCTTTTAGATTTCTGCAAATTTTGGTATTCTAATTCAACATTTTCAAGTTCTTTTCTATAACTTTCATACTTTTCCGTAGATATTTTTCCATCGCTGAGTTTATTTTCCATCTCAGCTTGTTTAGATTTCAATTTATCTAATTTATCCTTAGTGGTATCTATTTGATTTTTAAGTGGAATGTAGGCTTTTTCCCAGTCTGCATTATTAGAAAAGGCTTTATCAATTTGAGTTTGTGAACTTTTCAAAGCTGATAGTTTAGTTTGAACTGATTCAATAGTTTTAGCTAACAATTGTTGTTTTTGTGCTAAAAGTTCAGTATTCGTTGGGTCTAACTTCAACATCTTTTCAACGTCTTTCAACTCTTTTTGTAACTTATTAGTTTGAGTATCAATGTTTTTTAATGCTTTAGTTAATCCTGTAGTTTCTGCTCCAATTTCTACAGTAATACCTTTTATATTTTTATTAGCCATAATACCACCTACTTTCCGAATTCTTTTCGTAATGAATTTCTATCTGGTTTGGTTTGTTCTAAATACCACGCATTATTTAACCATTCTCTGCCTTTTTTTGTTTGCATATTGTTATAGATTATAGCATCTTTTAAAAATTCCATAAATGTGAAGTAATTCATGTTACGTGCTTTTTTTATAGATGTATTACAATAATCAGCAACTAATTTTAAATCAGCAGATTTTAAAGTATAATGTATTTCTAATCCCTCACTATCACGAGGGTAGTAAGGGATTATTAGTTTGGGTTCTCTTGTAACCAATTTGTGTATTCGTTTATTAGTTGATATATTTCATCAATATCTAAATCTTGGATAAAATCACTCACATCTATGTTTTGCTTGTTTCTATTGAATATCTTAGATATCAATGTAATAAATTCATCTAAACTATTCTCATTATCTTTGGATATTGATGATAGTTTATTTAATAATTTGATTTTAGCAGGTTTAACATCTACCTGTTGAGTATTACCATCATCATTTTTGAACATAACATTGAAATAGCGTGTTTTATAAGAAAAATTTTCTTTTGATATACTGAACATTTTCATTTACTCCTTATTCTGTTGGAATTTCTTCATCATATAGAGCAAGTGTGCCTTCATCATCAAAAGGTTCAGCAGTAATCTCTGGATTTAAAACAGTTTCTGTATCTTTCTTGAACGCAATTTCTAAATCAGCAGAGTTTTTACCTACAACGGTTAATCGCACATCGCCATCTACAGTATCATGATGATAGAATCTAAAAATATAAGAAGTTTCATCAGCTACAGAAATACCACCTATTTTGGTTTTTCTATGTCCACTTGCCTCGGTACTACGTGCAGTCTTGCAGAGTTTCGATAAAGTAGCACCATTGAAAGTACATATTCCAAATGCAAGTGTACCAGTTTCAGATGTAGTTATAATCTTTTTAACTTTTCCCATATCGTCTTGAGCAGTATAGCTCTCACTTGAATATGTAAAAGTTGCTCCACCACTGATATGACCTAATCTATTTGATTCAGTTTCAAGTGTTGCATCTTCGGGGATAGTTTTACCGTCCCATTTTGTGACATAAATTTCTCCTGAACCTAATACGATTTTTTTGCTTTCATCTTTATTAGTTAAAGACATAAAATCACTCCTTGTATAATTTGTTAGTTGTAGAGATAGTAAAGCAGTTTTCATACACTTTTTCTTCAAAAATGTATCGTTCTGTTCTTTCAATCTCATTCTCACTTGAAAAAATTTCTAATATTCTGTACTCTGTATTAACATCTTTGTTCTTAGTATATAAGTTTACTTCCAACTTTAATGTTTCTACTAGACAACAACCATCATCACTACCAGAATAAGAACTACTTGTAGCATTTAATGTTACACATGGGAGTGTACATTTTTGCTCATATCCACCGTATACAGTTTGAATACCTGTTTTTTTTAGTGACTCATATGCTTCTTGTACAGTCATTAAGCGTTCTCCTTTATAATCTTTTCAATTTTAGCTGGTAGTTCTTTTTGAGCATACTCTTCACCTTTGACAATATGTGGTATTGCTTTTGAAGTTGCTCCATTTTTTAATATGTGTCCGTGTTCAAGTAGATGTGTTAATTGATATCGTTTAGCAGAATAAATCAAATACTTTCCTTGCTTGAGTTTTTTTAATTTAAAACTGCTTTTATAAGTACCATATCTCACAGGACTACTTGATTGGACAATTTTTATAGACTGTCTAGATATCTTTTTGGTTTCTTTATCAATCTTTTCGATTATCCTAGAAGTTTGTTGATTAAGATTATCTGTTATTGATTGACTTAGAAAATCTATGCTAATTACATCACTTCTCATTTAATCACCTAATTTTTCAGTTAGATATAACTCAATAACATCATCATATGCATAAGTCCTATAGACCGAATATTCAATACCATCTATTTCCACATTTTCCTCATCATCATATTCTTGCTTTAAAATTTTAATAGAAAAAGATGGTTTTAAACCCATTTGTCCAGCCTTAAAGAATTCATTACTTCCAATGCTCCTTCTGTTTGCGTAGATTTTACGTCTAATTGGAGTATCTTTTACTTGTTGACCAATCGTATCTACATGATATTGTTGCTTAATAAGGTAGACTAAAATATCATTCATTGTTAATCTCCTTGTATTTGCTTGATAGAGCCATGCTATCTCTTAATGAAATATAAGCATTTTGGAACTTCTGGCTATCATCACGATACCCAAAGTTTGCTTTGCAATAAAGACATATCGCATTTCTAATTCTATCATCATCTTCATTGATGATATTTACTCCTGCAAGATTTAAGTCTATCTTGCAAGAGTTTATTAGCATCATCAACTCATCATCAAAAGCATCAGTAGTTATTCTTAATGTAAGTTTTACTGCATCAATCATGATGTTTTCTTTTCTAGCAATGCAAAAGCCTTTGTAGTTAGAGGCATACTATCATAGATAGCGTAAGCCATGTAATCTGTCTTTCTTGACTTAACTGTATCTTGAGTGTATAAAGTAATATCTTGTTGAACATTACAAGGATAAGCGTCTGCAAAGTTACCAAAAACAAGTTGATTATCTGCAATTGCATCTTCTTCACATACTACATATCCAAACATTCTACCTATTGTCTGTCCAGTAGAGTCAGGCACAAAAATAGGTCTGCCATTCGCATCTGCGATGTTTGCAAGTACTCTCCAAATAAATTTTGAATTTGCATAGAATTTGGATTTTTTAGTATATACCGAATTTACTAAGCTAATTAGATATGTGATACTTGAATATGTAATCTCAGTATCTTTTTCAATTTCAATGACTTGTGGAGTACTATCTTCCTTTTTCAAGGCAGTTATAACACCTAAAGGTTGAGATTTATGACTATCAAGTGAACCTGCAACTCCTAAACCATTAAAGTGGGCATTAGCCATGCTGTTCGATAGTTTTATAGAAATTTTACGTCTTAACCAAGTTTAGAAGTCGGTTAATGACATTTTTTGCATTTTCCAAGATACAGTTACTACTTTTGCTAATTCATAACCTTTTAGATGTAAATCTCCACCTTCAACATTGTCACCAGTAATTGTATCATCTTCATCATAAAATGCTCCATTGCCATTTAGTTCGGCTTTAGGATAATCTAAATCACCTGGAACTGAAGTTTTATTGACATCGCCTAAAATTGGGTGAATTTCTTCAGCTTCGCTCCAAATTTGAGATACCCAAGTTGTAGGTACTAAATAACTGTTGTTTTTTACTGTAACATCATTTACTTGGTTAAAAACTTTTTGTTCGGAAGGAGTCATAGTTTTGCCCATTAGTTGTTTTGTAAATGCTTCCTCATATGTTTTACTTGATGCAATTTCTCTAATGTCATTGTTTACAACAGTATTATTGTTATCAAAAATATTATTTATTGCATCTTCTTGCATACCTATTGCATTATTAGATAATGCTTGTAAATCTGCTTGTGCTTTGGCTTCACTCTCAAATTGAGCATCTAAGTCCTTAATTTGAGTTTCAAAAGATTTAAACTCATCAAGATTTCCAGATTTAATACAATTTTCTGCCTTTCCTAATAACTCTTGGCGTTTTTGCATATATTGTTCTCTGTTCATAAAGTTTCTCCTTTCAGCTTTAAAAGATTTAATTCCATAGTTGCTTTTATTCGCTTATCGTTCATTTTTTTAATAAATTCGTTCGATATAGACATTCCAGAACTTGCAACCATACTAATTGTATTATTGTTATTAAAATCACTGATTTTATCTATTAAATGCAACTCTAATGCTCGTTCTGGGCTGAGCCAAGTTTCATTATCCATAAGTGACTTAATTTCTTCTTTACTCATACCAGATTTTTTGATATAAGCATTTGCAATGGTTTCACTTGCATTCCTTAACACGTCTGCTTTATGTTCCATATCCAAATAATTGCCATGTGCATTTGACATAACATTATGAACCATCATTTGTGAAACTGGTGACATCTCACAATATCCTGACATCGCTATTATTGATGCCATCGACCCTGCTAAACCTACTATTTGAATTTTTACATTATTATAGTTAGACAATAGTGTGTAGATTTCAGCACCAGCAAATACATCACCACCACCAGAGTTTATATACACATTTAATGTTTCATTATTTTTGCATTTTGATATAACATCTTTAACTTTTGCAGGAGTTACGCATTCCATGTCTAAATAATTATAAATCCACTCATAATCATTATTGATAATATCACCACAAATGTTTAAATCCATTATTTATCACCTCCTAAAGTGCCTGTATCCTTTCTAAGTAGAGGAACATCTCCACCATCGATTGGAGCATAATTGAATAAAGCTCTAACTTCGTTAGGTGTCATAGTACCTCTATCAAGGAATTGAACTAGTCCAAGTTTTGTTGACATACTTGCATATTGAAGATTAGAACTTTCAAAGATAATAGAATTTCCAAAACTACGTTGTTTTCTATTAAAGAGTTTTCTTGTATACTCATCTGATAAGTTTATCCCAATTGGCTCGATTTGACTTTCATAATAAGCATTCCACTCATCTTCTGTATATTTAGATTGTACTATTTTATCATTAGTTCCGAATATTGAGTATATTCTTTGAGTTGTCTTATCCATTTGAGAACTGTTTGGGACATAGTCTTCAGTTTTTATTTGAATTGCGTCCATTTTGCTATCTACACCAGCAACACCTAAACCATCGCTTTCGGTTGATAGATACGTTTTTGAAAACTCCTGAACACTCTTTTTAATATCCTCAGGTCGCATAGATTGTGTAAACTTCAAGAGCCATCTAAGTACACTACTATTTTTTATTGCGTTTGTAATACCTTTGTCAGTAGTGCCTACAATCTCCATCAATGGTTCTAAGACCTGAATGATTGTTGAACCAAAGAGTTCATTGTTATTATAGTCAAGCCTCAAATGAATAATATCCGAATATGGAAATGTATATATTTTTCCATTTTCTAGGTAAAATTTAAGAAATAGTTTTCCTTTTTCATTATAACACCCCTCTACTGTAGTAGCATTTATAGGATATATTGAAACAGGATAACCATTTTCATTACGAATTATCAATGCAAAAGCATTTCTATTGATTAATACAGTTCTTGCAAGTTTTTCTTGAAGTTGTTGACCACTCATGTACGGATTAGGTTCTTGAAGTAAAAAACGCATATATGCATCTGGATTTACCTTGATATCATTATCATTTTTTCGGATATGTTTAGGACACATTTTACCAACTGCTTTAGCACATGGATTTATAGCACTACGCACGATATCATTATCAAAAATTTTACCATTCCAGACGTAGCAGGAGTTATTGTTTTCTGTGACTAACTTCACAATATCGACCCTATCAGGCTTACCATTGAAAAAATTTTTTAAGCGTTCTTTTAGTTTCAACATTTCACCACCTTTTCCGCCTAGGCGGACTAAATTAAACTTTCATATTCCTCTTTTTTATCTTCTAATACAACATAGGCATCTAATAATGATGCAAAACCGTCTATTCTGCGTGTAGCCTTTGATGTTTTGCAAGGTTGAATATTACCGTTTTTATCTTCCTCATAGGATACATTAGCAAAACACCATTTGTCTATTGGATTATTATTATAGTTTATAATCTTACTTTCTAAGTCAGCTCCTAAACTTTTCATTGGTGATGATAAAGTTTTCTTTCCTTGATGTACTGCAATCATAATATTTCCGAAAGTATTTTTCATATCCTCTACCCAATATGTAGCTGACCAGCTATCATATCCGACTGCAAAAGGATATATGTCTAAATCATCTTGTACTTCTTTAAACCACTCTGTTACATACTTAGCATGAACCTTGTTTCCAGGAGTAGTTCGAATATATCCTTGTTCAATCCATAAGTCATAAGGGATTTTATCTTCTTGAACTCGTTTTTCAACTAAATCTTCTGCAATCCAATACATGGATAAGACGTATATATGTTCATCATTAGGAATTTTAAATATAGCCTTAGCAGAAGTTAAGTCTGTAGTACTGGATAAATCTGCACCACCTACAAAATATCTAGGTTTTAAGATATTAATATCAAAAGTATCAGTATTATTAAGTTGCTCAAAGTTTAACCACGCTTGACTATTAGTCTCAGGAATATTAAACTCTTTGCATACCAAATTTCTAACCATATTAGGATTTTTCTTAGCTTTTTCAACCTTTTCAGCTAGTGTACGTTCGTTCTTGATAGTACCTAAGCCAGGGTTAGCCTTTATCCAACAGTTAGGATTTATCCATTCTTTTCGATTATCAAGTTCATAGATAAAAAATATTGAACGCTCATCTTTATAGCCATTTTCGTCGAAGTAGCCATTTATTGTACGTTTTCCCTCGTCATATATAGTATCATAAATATCTTCTCTAACAGTTCCAGCAGTAGAGGTAATAAACACTAAAGGTTGTTCTCTTGCAGTAATACCGTCAGTTATGATATCATAGAGTTCCTTGCCATTTTTCCATTGGTGGATTTCATCTAACAATGCTCCATGAACGTTCAATCCGTCCAAAGTATCACTATCACTTGATAGAGGTTTAAAAACACTATCATTGAAATCGGAATTTAATTCAGATACCAAAGATTTTATTTTTCTAGCTAACATAGGAGATTTTTTTACCATCTTTTTAGCTTCAAGCCAGATTATTTTTGCTTGGTCTCTTTTAGTTGCTACTGCATAGACTTCTGCACCAGCTTCACTATCTGCAATTTGAAGATATAAGCCTACACCACTTGCTAATAACGACTTACCATTCTTTTTTCCAACTATCAATACTGCTCTTTGATACTTTCTTACACCCTCGATATTTACAAATCCAAAAATTGTACATAAGATAGCTTTTTCCCAAAGTTCCAGTTCAACCAGTTTTCCACCCATTTTTCCTTTGCTATGATGACAATAATTCTCAAAAAATTCTAAGACATGATTAGCACGTTTTTGAGAATAAAAAAACTCATCAGGATTATTAATATCATAGACTATTTTTTGAAAAGTTTTTTTAAGTTTTTCACAAGCAACTATTTCACTGCTTTGTATTTTGCTATTGTATTCCAAAATTGGATTATAATCGTCAGGATATTTTTTAAACTTCATCACGACTATATACAAACTCCTCAAAAGTATCTGTTTGATTTTCAACAGGTTTAGACTTTGGAAGTAAATCAGTAAGTTGTTTTATAATCTTTTGATAGTTTACATTCAAAGAGTTATAAGTGTTCGCCGATGGGCGTTGTCGTTCGTATGGAGCTTGTTTTTCGCCCTGTTGGAACATTTCAGTCCAGCCATTTTCTTTTAAATCTTGCTCTAAATCTTCAAGAGATACTTTCATGAATGATGCTCTACTGATTAAAGATTGAACAGCAGAGTTTTCATTGATATCTATACCTTTTGACTTAAAAAACTTTTTCAATCTGTTTTCTTCTTTTTTTATACGTTTATCTAATTCCAAATTTTGATTATTCAATCCAAATCACCTCAAATCGACCTAAAATTAAGGAGGGGGGTCTGCGAAAAACCTTGTGTATTACTCCGAACTGGGGGCAATCGGTATTCCTAAAAAAATTTTTAACCTTTTTATAGGGGGGATATCTGCCCATTTGCATCAAAAACATATCGATTCTTATTTGATTTGCCTTCGTGGTCAATCTTATTATGACAATCATGACATACATACATCAACATATCATGATTAAGGCTAATCTCTGGATTATTAATATTATCAATCGTAAGTGTAACTTTATGATGCACAATATAACCTATGTTCTGTTTGCATATTTCACATAATCCACCGTCCAGAGCTTGTCTTGTAGATATATAACTTTCTCTACAATCTTTCCATTTTTTAGAGTTGTAAAAACTCTTTGCCCACTGTTTGGCCATTTCCCATCACCTCTAGGATATTAATATTGATATACTCACCACAATGTGGAGAGCATATCAACGTTAATGTCAACTAAAAAAGGAAGGTGTTTTTTAATGAGTAATACATCTTAGACTATTGTATCAAAAAAAAGTGTCATCTGGTGACACTCTTAAAAATTATTTCAAAAAAACATTTGGATTAATTTTCAATATGGAACATATTCTAAGAAAGGTTAATGTAGAAGGTTCTGCCTCACCATTTTCATAACGATATAGTCGTCGTTTGGATACTCCTAAACGTTTGGATAGTTCATTCATAGATATATGTAGTTTCAATCGTTGAGATTTCATAGTTTCAGGGAAGTTTCTAA
>ERZ825670.133-NODE-133-length-103344-cov-11.201038_pt1 | contig 103344 bp, 96 predicted proteins | sample MGYA00519929_ERZ825670 | MGnify/ENA primary metagenome ERZ825670 (study PRJEB31778, sample SAMEA3449207) | human gut metagenome | biome: human gut; feature: human-associated habitat; material: faeces | place: United Kingdom | collected 2010/2012 ...
TGTTCATAATCAACTTTGAAATAATACTTAGATATAACATTATTATCACTATCTTGAATTATAACTATTGTATCATTGATAATAATATACGCATCGTTTTCTAAATTATTAGATATAACATCAGAGTTCATATCAATGGCATTAGCATTTATAGGTATTGAAGCAACACAACCTAAAGTTGCAACTGTCATTACACAAGCTAAAACTTTTTTAAAATTTTTCATATAAATACCTCCTTAAATTACCATTCCATTAAACCTAGTAGATACTTTTTAAGCATTAATAAGTCTACAGTGTTTACTTTGCCATCTAAGTTGATATCACCTCTAGGGAAAGTACTATCACCTACGGTAAATTCCGTTTTATATTTATCATCAAGTCCAAGACCAGCACCTTGAGCAAGTAGTATATCTTGTTTAGCATCATAAATTATATTAGTACTCATATGAGGAAAATACACTGTAACAAGATAACTACCACCATCATTTTCATCAAAAGTGATAGTTTTTTCCACAATAGACTTATCAAAAGTTTCGTCTACTTCATCAAAGATTGGAGCATATCCAACCTCAACATCAACACCAGATAAAAAATACTCTTTTCCATTTGGAAAAACAAGTAGCACTTTAGGTACATTAGATACATCTGGAATTTCTATTTTTTTCTCTGCTACAGTAGTTACTTGAGATTCTTCTGTAGTTTGTTCCACTTCTGGAAGTGGTGGAGTAGCAGTAGCTATAGTAATTGATGGGTCAGTATTAACAATTATTGGATTACCGTCCTCATCAAAACCCACGAGTTCATCAAAATATCCACCATAGATTTCCTTACCATTACTATCATAACCCAATAACTTTGCCAAGGCACTAGCGTCCATTGGAACTATTGCTATACTGCCTATAGCAATCGCAGATAACAAACCAGTCAAGATTTTACTTATTTTTTTCATATAGAACACTCCTTTAAAATCTGTAGTACATAGATATATATAATAAAAATCAAAATTACAAAATGATATTATATATACTAAGAAGTTTATATATCTTGTACTTATATTATATAATATAAATACATAAATGTCAATAGTATTTGAAAAATTAAAGTTTGTAGTATAGAACAAAAAAATAGAATATTTTTGTAGATATCTAACAAAAAAAGGAACATACACCTAAATATATGTTCCTTAATATATCAAAAGTAGCCTAATCATTAGATGAGTTTGAGAACATTCTAAGGGTTTCAGTTCTAAGGGCAGAGTGTTCTCTTTTAGATAGTAAAGGGTCATCATCTACAACGTTTAGAGCCGTTTCCTTAGCACTTTGTAGAAGTTCCATATCGTTTACTAAGTCAGCGACTTTTAAAGATGGCAAACCATGTTGACGTTGTCCAAAGAAATCTCCGCAACCACGAAGTTTAAAATCTTCTTCAGCAATTTTAAAGCCATCAGTAGTAGAACACATAACTTTAATACGAGCCTTGTTATCATCATTCAAATTATCGGTTATTAGGATACAAGTACTCTTACGAGAACCACGACCAACACGACCTCTTAACTGATGCAATTGTGACAATCCAAAGCGTTCAGAGTTTTCTATCAATATAATAGAGGCATTAGGAACATCTACACCGACTTCTATAACGGTGGTACTAACTAAGACATCTATAAAGCCATCTTTGAACTGTTTCATAACGAAATCTTTTTCATCTGGTGACATTCTGCCGTGTAAAAGACCGACTTTAAAATCTTTAAAAGCACCATTGGATATGTTATGTGCATACTTATATACAGATTGCAAATCATCATCACTATCATCAATCATGGGGCAAACGATGTACGCTTGACCACCTGATTTAAGTTCCTTAATGATATAGTTAAAAGCTCTCTGTCTAAGTTTGCCAGTTACAGCAAAGGTATCAATAGATTGTCTACCCTTAGGAAGTTCTTTAATAGTAGATATATCCAAATCGCCATATATAATTAATCCTAAAGTTCTAGGAATAGGAGTAGCACTCATAACCAACTTATGAGGATAATCTCCCTTATTAGATAGTTCGGAACGCTGAGCAACTCCAAAACGATGTTGTTCATCAGTGATAACCAATCCCAGATTATGAAATATAGTATCTTTTTGTATCAACGCATGAGTACCAGCTATTACGTTCAATTCACCGTTTTCAATCTGTTGACGAACCAACTTTTTTTCTTTTATCGAAAGAGAACCAGTAAGTAGACCTACATTAACGCCCAAAGGTTGTAAAATCTTTCTAAAGGTATCGAAATGCTGTTGAGCCAAAATTTCAGTAGGAGCCATAATAGTACTTTGAAAACCATTCTTAAAAGCGTAGTAGCAAGATGCTATAGATACTGCTGTTTTACCACTACCAACATCACCTTGAATTAATCTGTTCATAGGAATATCTTTGCACATATCGTCTATAATTTGATTTATAGCCGACATTTGACCATTAGTCATAGTAAATGGAAGTTGTTCAAAGAACTCATCAATACTTATACGTTGCATGGTGCAACCCGTATGACTTCTAGAATTGAACTTCATAGTAGCCATTCCTATTTGCAACAAAAGAAGTTCTTCAAAGGCTAAGCGTTTACGAGCCTTTTGAACATCTTGCATATTAGATGGATAATGTATTAAATGTATAGCATCTTGAAAAGATACCAAATCATTTTCTAAAAGAATATCCTTACTTAAAGTTTCAAAAGGATTTCTGTCAAATATTTCAAAGCATTGTTTTAAATTAGAGTGTATCATTGGATTTGTCAAACCAGCAGTTAATCGATAAGTAGGTTGTAGCTTGTTAGGTTCATTGCTAGATATCACCGTAGGCGATACCACTTCAAGATACTCATAGCCCATATTTATCTTACCATAGAATATATATTCATGATTTTTAAGTAAAGCCTCATGAGCATAAACGTTATTAAATATGGTAACATAGAAGTAATTATTAGTATCAGCCTCTAGAACCAAAGATTTATATATCATAAACTTACCAGTAGATATAACTCTTTTATCTATAATAGTGCCTTTAATAGCGTACTTATGCCCCACTTGACAACTATATATAGGTACAGGATTAGAATAATCTATATAACTTCTAGGATAGTAGCAAAGCAAATCATAAGGGGTATATATACCCAATTTATTATATTTTTCTAGACGTTTTTTACCTATTTTATTCAAACATTCTATAGATTTAAATAATTCTGACATAAACACACTTCCTTAAAAAATGATATTTTTAATATATACTCAAATATTTATGAAGTTCTTTTATCCATGTAGGAATATTTTCGCCCTTTAATATAAGTGAACCGTTTTTATATTCAGCTTTTTCAGCAAAACCGTTTTCGTTATCAAAAAAGATAGCCTCGTCGCAATATGGAAGAATTTTAGCTAAATCTTGAAATCTTTTATTATATCTGCGTTTAACGTCCTCAACTGGAATATCATGACCACCCTTTGAAACACGATTTTTAATACGATTTATACTTTCAATACAAGAGTTTACTCCAACATAATATAGTCTAATAAAGTAATTCATATCACGAGCCTTTTGAATAGTTTTTAATGTACGCACTCCAGAAAGAGTTGTTTCTTGAGTAAAGTTTATCTTTTTTTCAAGACAGCTTTCAATACGTTGGATAGCAATTCTGCCACCTTTTATACGGTCGCCACCAAATTCATTAGTTATCTTATCAGCATCGATAATAATACCCAAATCGGAACTTTCAGCAGATAAAACACCTAAAAGACTACTTTTTCCCATGCAATCTACTCCACCAACTATTGTATATATTTTCATAATAAATATACCTTACCTTTCCTATATTATATACATTTTATCATACAAGGGATAGTTTTTCAATAGCAATAAACCTTAGATACTCAACAAAAAATGAAATTAAAAAATATTTGAATAAAAATCTTAAAAGAGTTAATAATACTATTACTTAGAAAAAACACATCTAAGTTGAAAAGAGGTGTTATAAATGTGGGATAAAATCGCATTATTGCTCCTCATAATAGGTGGAGTAAACTGGGGATTGGTGGGAATATTCAGTTTTGACCTTGTAGCGTGGTTATTTGGTGGAACTGGTGCATTATTAAGTAGAATTATATATATACTAGTAGCAATATCTGCCGTATGGTGTATATCTCTTTTATTTAGAGATACCAATGAACTAGGACATTCAACTTAATAGTATATAACCATCAAAATTAAAGATTGTACTTTCCATATGATAATAATATTAAAAAAGTTTGCGTATCGATTAAGTATGGAAAGTGCAATCTACATATAGTAGCGTTTTCACTAATATTTCATATATTAATCATAGAACTATCACAATAGTAAAGTATCATGAACGCTAAAGAAAGATAATTAATATGTAGAACAATTCACACAAAGAAAGAGAGAGAACCTCGCTAAAAGAGGTCATATAACCACTTTAAGCGGTTTGTATTAGAGGTACAAACCACTATTTTTTTGCCCTTAGGAGATTTTTATGGATAAAAATACTATATCATTTATAGTATTGTGTATTAGCATAGTACTAATAGTATTAGGAATATATTTGTATAACAATAAAAAGTATGCTGAAATATCCACAATGGTAGTAGTTCCCATAGAAGAAACGTCTGTTAGTGAAACAGAATACATATGTACTACGGCATCTAAAAGACAGACCTACTTGATAACTAAAGCACCTAAAGATACTACTACTGTAGTAAGTAAATCCACGACAGATACATCTACTACTAAGATGACTACTACTACTATTAAAGAAACATCTGCAAGTACTAGCAAGAGTAAATCCAGTAGTAGCGATAGTAGTATAAGTATATCTTTTCCAATATCTTTAAACGAGATAACTTGCGAAGAACTCACCTATATAGATGGCATAGGTACAAAGACGGCTCAAAAGATTATAGACTATCGAAATGCTATAGGCTACTTTACTTCAAGATATCAACTATTAGAAATAAATGGCATTGGCGAAAGTAAGATGAACACCATCATGCAATACACATTTATAGAAGATGAAGATTTAAACTATAATCAAGATAGTTCTGTAGATAACGAAGAATATCAAGAGTATGACGTTCAAAACGATGACTACTATAACAATGAGGATAATGTACCACAAGATATCCAAAATAGTGTAGAATATCCGATAAACTTAAATACTGCCACCTTAGAAGAACTATGTTCCATACCAAACGTAGATACCTCTATAGCACAAGAAATACTATCTTTGCGTGATACCATACAATACTTTTCCAACCCATACGAACTTCTTTACACTGATAGCATATCAGAAGATTTTTTAAGTCAAATTATAGACTATATATGCGTTGAGTAAAATTTTTCACAATATAAGTGTATAATATTCATAAAAAAAACAAAGAATATAACCAATACAGCTAATATATATAAAGCTGTTCTATTATGTAAGGAGTTTTTTGTTTATGAAAGCAACTGGTATTGTTAGACGCATTGACGACCTTGGTAGAGTAGTTATTCCAAAAGAGATTAGACGTACAATGCGTATCAGAGAGGGCGACCCTCTTGAAATTTACACAAGTAATGATGGTGAAGTTATATTTAAAAAATACTCTGCTATCAGTGAAATGTATGAAAATGCTTCTCAAGTAGCTGACATATTATGTAAGTTATCTGGGTGTGCTACTATAGTATTCGACCGTGACCATGTAGTTGCAGTATCTGGGGTACAAAAGAAGGAATATCTTGAAAGACGAGTATCGCACTCACTAGAGGAACTTATGGAAAGTAGAAAACAATACTTTTCCGATGGTAGTTCAACGTTCATGACTATTGAAGGAATTGATAAATCTGCGATAGCTTGTGTACCAATACTATCCAATGGGGACGTTACTGGAGCAGTTGCATTTTTAGAAAATCAAAAGAGTACCGTTACAGAACTTCAAAAGAGTTTAATACTTGCAGGTTCTCAATTTTTAGGAAAGCAACTAGAATAAAATTATAAGCCCGATATAGTATGTAACATATCGGGCATAATTTTTAGAAGTATAACATAAACAAAAAAACTCAAACTAAAATAGCTTGAGTTTAAACTATGCGGGTGACAGGACTTGAACCTGCACACCTCTCGGCACAAGAACCTAAATCTTGCGTGTCTGCCAATTTCACCACACCCGCATCTTTATTTTTTTGTATCTCTCTTGAGTACTTTTATAGTATATCATATAACTTTAGAAAAGTCAAGAGTTTTTTCAATTTTTTTTCAATTTTTTTTTAATTTTATTTGAATTTTACTAAATGCACACAAATAGTCTAAATTTTGTATTGACTTTTATTAAAAATGATTATATAATAGTACTAAAATTAGAACAGACTTTCTAAATGGAGGAATTTTTATGGAACAACCACAAATTTTTGATAACAGAGAACTCTCTTGGTTAAAGTTTAACGAAAGAGTTCTTGAGGAAGCTCAAGATACTAAAGTACCATTACTTGAAAGATTATCTTTTATATCTATATTCCAAAGCAACCTTGATGAGTTCTTTATGGTTAGAGTAGGCTCTTTATACGACCAAATGCTTATAGATAAAAACGCTAAGGAAAATAAAACTAATATGACTGCTAAACAACAGTTATCTAAGATATTCGACCGTGTAAGACAACTAGAACCTATTAGAGATATAACCTATAAGAAAATAATGGAAGAACTTGAAAAATCTCATGGATTAAAACACGTTACTTTTAAAAACGCTACTCCAGATGAATTAAAGTACTTAGACGTCTATTTCCATCATGAAATAAGACCTTTAGTTTCTCCATTGATTATAGATAAACGTCACCCATTTCCATTTTTAAACAATAAGCAGATATACACTATAGTACATTTAGATAGTAAATCTAGTGTTAAGATTGGTATAATTCCAAACATAAACGCTATAAAAAGAGTTATCCTACTTGCTGGTGGTAAAAGATTTATCTTATTAGAAGATATTCTACTACACTACGCCGATGAAATATTTGAAAACTATAAAGTTCTAGGCAAAACCTTAATTAGAATTACTAGAAATGCTGATATCAATGAGAATGAAATACAATTCGATGACGACCAAGACGGAACTTTTCGTGATGTAATGGAAATATTAGTTAAAAAGAGAAAGAAACTTTCTCCAATTAGATTGCAACTTGCTAACACATTAAATCCAGTAGCATTTGACTATCTATGTAAGATGTTAGAGTTAAATGAAAATCAAATATTCTATTCCAAAGCACCTTTAGATTTTTCATTTGTATACTCATTTAACGATATCTTAAAAGATAAATCTTTAACTTTTAATAAACTAGTACCACAAACATCGTCTAGTGTAAGTAGACGCACTTCCATGATTAATCAAATAAAGAGGAAAGACCTACTACTATCATACCCATATGAAAATATAAAATCCTTTATTAGATTACTAACAGAAGCATCTTATGATGATAGTGTAGTATCGATTAAGATAACCCTATATAGAGTAGCTAAACATAGTCAAATTATAGATGCTCTAGTAAACGCTGCCGAAAACGGTAAGAACGTATTAGTATTAGTCGAACTCCGTGCAAGGTTCGATGAAGAAAACAATATCGGTTGGTCTAAGCGTCTTGAGGAGGCTGGTTGTACGGTAATCTATGGACCTAAGAACATAAAAGTTCATTCCAAGTTACTGCTAATAACTAGAAAGACTAAAGATGGCACTGAGTACATCACACAAGTTGGAACAGGTAACTATAACGAAAAGACATCTACACTATATACAGATTTATCCTTAATGACTGCCAATGTAGAAATAGGTTTAAATGCTTTAGAGGTATTCAATTCATTAGCACTAGGGCATCTAGTTGAGAGTTCAAAGCATCTGTTAGTAGCCCCAAACTGCCTACAGAACAAAGTAATAGATATGATTGATAACGAAATAGAACTTGCCAAACAAGGCAAACCTGCCTACATTGGTATTAAGATAAACTCTCTATCCGATAAGAAGATTATCTTGAAACTTGCTGAGGCGTCAAAAATGGGTGTTAAGATAGACTTAGTAGTTAGAGGCATATGCTGTCTAATTGCTGGTGTAAAGGGCGAAACTGATAATATAACTATCCATAGTATAGTTGGTAGATATCTTGAGCATAGCAGAATATACATCTTTGGAACTCATGAAAGATGTAAAATATACATCAGTTCAGCCGACTACATGACTAGAAACACTGTCCGTAGAGTAGAAGTCGCAGTGCCAATATACGATATTGATATAAAAGAACGTCTTTGGAATATGTTCAGCATAATATTTAACGATAACGTAAAAACTAGAATACAACAACCAGACGGCACTTACAAAAAGATTAAACCTAAAAAAGATGAACTTCCATTAGATAGTCAAATATACTTATTCAATAAAGCATACGAAAGAGCAAAACTAGTACAAGAGCAATCTAATAGTAGTAATATATCTTCCACAGTAGGACAACCTCAAGATGATAGTTTCTTTAATATGTTCTTAAAGCAAGATTAATCTAAATAGAATGTAATACAAAAGACATTATGAAAAAAGTTCATAATGTCTTTTTTATCAGCAGACGCCTTTTTGTAGCATAACGTTAGCATACATAGATTTTTCACCAGTAGCGACTATACAATAGCAACTCTTAGATTGCTCATAAAAGGCAAACCTTTCGATAGTACCAATAGCATCTGTACCACGTTGGTCGTGCTTAGATACTATTTGATTATAAGTATCCCAAATAGGAGTTTCAACGTTATCACCCTCGACCACTTGCATTAAGTTTACTGGTTTTTCGACGTAAGTATCCAAAGGAAATACTGTCAAGATAGCGTCTAAGAGTTCTGGAACGCCGTGACCATCACAACGGATAACAATAGCATCTTTGCCCATACTTTCGCTAGGAAAGTTACCATCAGCGATAACAAGTCTGTCGCTATGTCCCATTTCGCATAGAGTTTTTAGCAACATAGGTGAAAGTATAGGTGGAATATTTTTCAACATAAAAAGAACTTCCTTTCAAGTAGATTATATTAACATTATAGCACAATTTAAAAGAAAAATCTTTACACTTTAAGCATACATCTACAAGATATTCCATAATTATATTTGTACAAATCAACTAATTATGATATATTTTGTGCATACTAAAAAATATAGTTGATTTTCTCATCTAAGTGTGATATAATTAATTCATACTAATTTGATATGATTACTTACAGAAATATAAAAACTCAATTGAAAGGAAGTATATTATGAAAATTTCTACAAAAGTGGAATACGGTCTAGTTGCTATTATAGATATAGCATTATATTCAAAAGACAATCAAAGTGTAAACTCTGTACAGATATCGGAACGTCATGGAATATCCAAAAAGTTCCTAGAGCAAATTATGAACTCTTTAAGAACTGCTAAACTTGTAGTAGCATTAAAAGGCTCTAAGGGTGGATACAAACTTTTCAAACCGGCTGATAAGATTACTCTTACTGAAATATTAAACGCTTTAGATGTATCCATACTATCTAACAACTTAAACACCTTTTCATACAATAGCGATATTAAACAGTTAATAGATGATACCATCTGGAACAGAATGAACGATAGTATATTAGCGATATCTAATAGTATCACTTTAGCCGAATTGATAGACAAGTATATCACTATGAAAAATAACGAAACTTTAATGTATTATATATAGTACAAAATCCCTTTAGATATCTAAAGGGATTTTTTATATACATTCTATACTAAAACGCCATCTTGATTTTTAGCGTTAGCCAACATCAACTTTATACGATTTTCTTGATTAACTTTAGTAGCTCCAGCGTCATAATCTATTGCGACCAAGTTTGCTTGTGGATAAGCATTTTTAATAACTCTGCTCATGCCCTTAGCCACTATATGATTTGGTAAACAACCAAACGGTTGAGTACATATAACATTTTCCGTACCACTTTCAATTAAAGCACCCATTTCAGCAGTTATTAGCCAACCCTCGCCCATATTGACACCTTGATTAATATATCTATCTGCCAAAGTGCGTAGATGTTCAAAATCATGTGGAGCAGTAAACACTCCATGATTTTTAATAGCATTGTTAAACTCTCTATGTTTAGCCAAGATGACATTATATCCAATACCCATGGCGAACACACCCTTGTTAAAGAAGTCGTACATATGACCATCATTAACCTTAGATATTGCACAATATAGGCAAAACTCTAAAAGAGTAGGTACTACAGGTTCGCAACCTTCAGATATCAAGAACTCCTCTAGGTGATTATTTGCCAATGGCGAATACTTTACATATATTTCGCCAACTATACCAACTTTAATCTTTTTTTCGTTGGAGCGTTCTACATTAGCAAAACTATCCAAAATTAGATTATATACTTTTTTAGTCTTAGTATACTCATTACCAGATACAAAGTAATCATTTATGGTATTAAGTAGCTGACTTCTAACTCTATCGGATTGCCCATCTGCTAACTCATAAGGCTTACATTGATTATATATAGTCATAATCATATCGCCGTATAGCACTGCGTATAGAAGTTTTAAAATAAGTGGAGCTGTCAATTGAAAAGCACTACCCTTATCCAAACCACTGAAGTTAAGCGATATAACTGGCACTTGTGGAAAAGTCTGTTTTAAAGTTTTTCTCAGCAAATGTATGTAGTTAGATGCTCTACAACCTCCACCAGTTTGAGTAATCATCAAAGCCACTTTATTGACATCATATCTACCACTTTTAAGAGCCTCCATAAATTGACCTATTACCAATAGTGCAGGATAACAAGTATCATTATGAACATTTTTAAGTCCCTCATCTATAACGGTTCTAGTAGATGTAGTTAATAGTTCCATCTTATAACCGTAACTACCGAACACTTTAGTAAATAGAGTAAAGTGTACTGGCAACATATCAGGAATTAATATAGTATGAGTTTTCTTCATACTTTCGGTAAATACAGGATATTCTGCCAAAATATTACCTCCATTCTAAAATAGATTATCTATTATTTAACTTTTTCTTTTGTTCTATAGCAGTTATTAGACTTCTCAAACGAATTTTAACTGCACCCAAATTAGATATTTCATCTATTTTCAACTGAGTATATAGTTTACCATTACTTTCTAATATAGAACGTACTTCATCAGTAGTAATAGCATCTATACCACAACCAAAACTTACCAATTGAACCAATTGCATATCTGGTTGAGTGGTTACATATTGAGCAGATTTATATAACCTTGAATGGTAAGTCCATTGATTTAATACTTCAAGTTTAGGCAACTTTCCAAGATGTGCTACGCTATCTTCAGTAATAACTGCCAAATCAAGAGTGGACATCAACTTGTGGATACCATGATTAACTTCCTTATCTATATGATATGGTCTACCTGCAACTACTATGATATTCTTATTATTTTCTCTAGCGAACTTTATAATCTCTTGACCTTTATCTATTACATCTTTATGATAGTCCTCTAAGGCTTGATATCCATTATTTATAGCACTTATAACTTGTTTCAAGGTAAGTTGTGGATACTTATCCTTTAGAACTCCAAACACAGCTTTAGCGACGTGTTTATGTCTGTTTAAATCTATGTATGGGTGTAAGAAGTTTTTATCATTAAGTCTATCCACATTAGCCTTTAGCAACTCAGGATAGTACGCAACTACTGGACAGTTATAATGGTTATCACTATCGCCCTCATCGATGTTGTAGCTCATACATGGATAGAATATGAAATCTACGCCCTTATCGAGAATACTTTCAATGTGACCGTGTGCCAACTTTGCTGGATAACATACCGTATCCGATGGTATAGTGTGCTGACCTTTATAGTATAAGTTTCTTGAACTCTCCTCAGAGTAGACAACTTCAAATCCTAACTCTGTAAAAACAGTATGCCACAACGGAATTTGTTCATAGAAGCCTAAAACTCTAGGGATACCAACTCTGCCTATAACGTTGCCAGTAGGTTTAATGTTATCATAGGACATAATTTTATCGTACTTATATTCGTAAAGGTTAGGAATCTTATTTTCAATCTTTATACCTGCACCCTTTTCGCACTTGTTACCAGAGATAAATCTTTTACCATTACTAAACTTAACGATATTCAAGCTACAAGCATTAGTACAACCCTTGCACTGAGTCGCCATAGATGTATATGTAAACTCATTTAACTTATCGGCATCAATTAAGGTAGATGGAGTATCACTATTAGCAGACATCTCTTTAGAGTACAAGGCACAACCTACAGCACCCATCAAACCTGCTACTGCTGGACGGACTACGTTTCTTCCCAACTCTTTTTCAAAAGAACGCAAAACGGCATCATTTAGGAAAGTTCCGCCTTGAACTACGATATTCTTTCCAAGTTCGTCAACAGATTTAGCTCTAATAACCTTATATATAGCGTTTTTAATTATAGATGACGACAGACCAGCAGATATATCTTCAACGGTAGCACCATCTTTTTGAGCCTGTTTAACACTAGAGTTCATAAATACAGTACATCTTGAACCCAACTCTACTGGATTTTTAGCGAACAATCCCAAACGGGCAAATTCGGAAATATCGTAGCCAAGTGCTTGAGCGAAAGTCTGTATAAATGAACCACAACCAGATGAACAAGCCTCATTAAGCATAATGCTATCTATAGCACCGTTTTTAATCTTAAAGCATTTTATATCTTGACCACCTATATCTATGATAAAGTCTACATTAGGTTGAAAAAATGAACCTGCTTTATAGTGAGCAACAGTTTCAACGATACCATAATCCACACCTAAAGCCGATTTTATAAGTTCTTCACCGTAGCCAGTAACGGCACTGGATTTTATTACCAACTTATCATTAGCCAAAGAGTATATTTCTTTTAGATGTTCTACAACCTTATCCAAAGGTTGTCCCTTATTAGATGCGTAATATTGATATAATAAGTCACCATCTTCAGTTAAAAGAACCAACTTAGTAGTAGTTGAACCACAATCTATACCCAAATAGGCGTTGCCCTCATATTTAGATATATCAGCATACTTTAAGTCGCACTTCTTATGACGTTCTACGAACTCATTATACTCATCTTGATTATTAAACAATCTTTCACCAGTGACTATAGTATCGTTTAGTTTAGCGTTTTTCAAATCGTAGATGATATCGTAAATTTCTCTGTATTCTTCAGTCTTTTCGGCATATAAGGCACTTCCATAGGCTACGAATACTGGAGCATCTTCAGGAAATAGAGCGTGTTCGCTATCCAATTTTAGAGTATTAACAAAAGCCTTTCTAAGACCCTTCAAGAACGACAAAGGGCCACCTAAGAATAGAACGTTACCTTCAATCTTTCTACCTTGAGCCAATCCTGATACAGTTTGGTCTACTACAGCTTGGAATATACTAGCAGATATATCTTCACGTCTTGCACCTTGGTTCAACAATGGTTGAATATCCGACTTTGCAAAAACTCCACAACGTGACGCTATTTGATAAACCTTATCAGCCTTTAAAGATAACTCATCTAATTGATTAGCTGTAATACCTAACAGTGTAGCCATCTGGTCGATAAAAGCACCTGTACCACCTGCACAAGAGCCGTTCATACGTTGTTCAACGCCACCAGTTAGAAATATAATCTTAGCATCTTCGCCACCGAGTTCTATAACCACGTCTGTTTTAGGATATCTTTCTTTTACAGCAATAAATGAGGAATGTACTTCTTGAACGAAAGTAATTCCACTAGCATTAGCCAGACCCAAACCAGCTGAACCAGTTATAGCAACCTTAAATAGACAGTTTCCAAACTGTTCTTTAATAGTTTCCAACTGTTCGGTAACGGTTTCTTTAACTTTAGAAAAGTGTCTTTGATATTTTGAATATAATATATCTTTGTTATCGCTATCAGTGATAACAGTTTTAACGGTAGTAGAACCGACATCTATACCGAGTAATAATTTTTTCTGTTCCATTAAAATAAAAAATCTCCTTTCACCACATAAACATATCTATTATATTATACTATGAATTTTTAAAAAAATAAAGTCTTTTTAGTTTATTTTTGCTATAGAAATTTCTTCTTGCATATGGTATAATTATAGGACATATTAAACATAAATTAGACTATTTCCAGTCGATTATACATCTATTCAACAGTATTCTAGTAGGGGTGATATCTATTGTGATAAAATTTATAATCTTAGGAATAATTGTAATATTTATAATATATGCGTATCTTGATATGCAAAGAATATCCATCAAAAGATACTCTTTCAAGACTTTAGACAACTTAAAGATTATCCAACTTAGCGACCTACACAAGAAAACTTTCGGAAAAGGAAACTCTAAACTTATAGATTTAATTAAGAAAGAAAATCCAGACGTATTGGTGTTCACTGGAGATTTAATATCACGAACTCAAACGGATTTCACTAATATAGAAAATCTAATAAAGGAAGTTTGCAAGTTCACAAGAGTGTACTACATTCTAGGAAATCACGAACTAGATATGAACCAAGCGACTTGCAAAGCACTTTGCAACCAGTTGCAAAGCTACGGAGCAACTCTATTAGATAATGAAAGTATATACATATCAAGAAGCACTAAACTATGGGGTTTAACCGTTCCAATAGAGTGCTATCATAACGAAAAACATGGATACAAAAACTTATACTCCTACTTGACAAGCGACTTGCAAAGTACTTTGCAAGAACCCAACTCTAAAGATTTCAACATACTATTAGCACACAATCCATTCTTTTTTGATAGCTACGCATCATGGGGAGCAGATTTAACTCTATGTGGACACGTTCACGGAGGAATAGTTAGACTTCCAATGATAAACGGAATACTCTCACCTGAAAGAAAACTATTTCCAAAGTATAGTGGTGGAATGTATTCAAAAGATAGTAGTAACATGATAGTATCAAGGGGTTTAGGTAAGCTAAGACTATTCAATCCACCTGAAATTTCAGTAATTGAGTTACACAAATAAAAAATCGATACGTTTAAAACGTATCGATTTTATAATATAATTACATTTCATTTCTATTTTCTAAAGCCTTGTTTATAGTAACGTCATCAACGTACTCTATGTAGCTACCCACTGGAATACCAAAAGCTAAACGAGTGACTTTAACTCCAAGAGGTTTTAGCAAGTTAGCTATATATATAGCAGTAGCATCGCCCTCAACAGTTGAATTAGTAGCCATAATAACTTCTTTAACAGTACCACTTTGAACCCTTTTAAGTAGTTCGGATACTTTTAAGTCTTGAGGCATAACCTTATTCAATGGCGATATTAAACCATGTAATACATGATATAATCCATTAAAGTCGCCACTTTTTTCAAATATAGCTATATCTTGAGGTGTTTCGACTACACATACAATAGAGCCATCTCTACTTTGATTGCTACACAATGGACAGACAGAACCATCAGTAAAGTTTTGACATACACTACAAAGATGTATCTTAGTTTTAACATCGATTAAAGCATTAGCGAACTCTTTAACATCTACATTGCTCATAGTAGTAACGTGATAAGCCAAACGTTTAGCAGTTTTCACGCCAATACCAGGAAGTTTTGCAAACTGTTCGGACAATATAGTAAGAGGTAATGCTGTATAGTCAGCCATAAAGTATCAATAATTAGAAAAGTCCAGGTAGGGAAACGCCACCAGTAATAGCAGACATTTCTTCTTCTGTAGTCTTTTCGATATTTTCAACGGCTTCATTAATAGCAGCGATAACTAAATCTTGAAGCATTTCAACATCTTCAGGGTCAACGCATTCTGGCTTGATAGTAAGGCTCTTTATAGTCTTTTTACCAGTTAGAACAACTTCAACGTTGCCACCGCCTACAGATGCTTTAAATTCACGACCTTCAATATCATCTTGAAGTCTAGTAATTTGGTCTTGCATTTTTTGAGCTTGTTTAATCATAGCATTCATATTTTGCTGATTGTTGCTCATAGGATTTTTTGGAACTCTTGCTTTCATATAAAAAACTCCTTATAATTTATAAAATTTAAAAAATAATTAAGTACTAATCAATTTGTTTAGTAGGGATATTAAGGTTATCAGCCCTAGCGATAACATCTTTAAGACTAGCACTATCCAGTCCATTATTTTGGACACTATTATTAGCGACAGAAGTATTAGTTTTCTTTTTGTTAGCCAAAACTTTGTAATGACCACCCAACACTCTATCAATAATAGACACTAACATAAGAGCATTTTCTTGCTGTTTAAAGAGGTTTAAAAATATCTCTTGTTCTGCAAGAATTAAAACGTATTTTCCGTTGATTACTGCCCTAGAACCATCTAAAACAGCGTACATACCAGGATTTACTTTCTTTAACTCATCTAAGATAGTTTGCCAATTCTGTAGAACTTTAAAGTCTTTACGATTAAGTTTAGAAAATTCACCTTTTAGCTTAACATTGCCATCATTTTTAACCATGCTAGGCATAGGGGATATGTTAGAAACGTTTGAACTATCCACTCTACTTTCAAGTAGGTTTACACGTTCCACTAAATTAGATATCATACTACTAATTTGAGGATTGATTACTGCATTATTATTAACATCTACACTATTAGAGTCGCCATTGCACATACTAGCTAATAAGAACTCCAATTCAATTCGTTTATTAGAACTTTTAGACAACTTATTATAACAACTTTCCAATCCGTTCATATAGTAAAGAACAGTTTTTAAATCCATGGATTTAGATAGTTCAGTTAAGCGTTCAAGTTCGTTAGGCATACAAGCAAACGTATCTGCTTGAGATGGTGCAACCTTTAACACCATAATGTTGCGTACTTGAGAAATAATATCATTACAGAAAACTATTAAATCTTTAGATTGCATATATAGTAAGTCAACAAGTTGAAAAAGTTTAGCCGTATCTTTATTAACAAGATATTCCAAGGCATCAAATAGATATTCTCTACCAGCTATACCCATAGCAGAAGATACAACCTCTTGAGTAATATTATCCGAAAAGGCACTTGATTGGTCTAAAAGTGATATAGCATCACGCATACCACCATCGGATAGTTTAGCAATCAAGAAAGATGCGTCTTTAGTAAGAGTAAAATCCTCATGTTCAGCGATATATAGTAACCTTTCCGAAATATCTTCGGGAAGTATTCTTTTAAAGTCAAACCTTTGGCAACGTGAGAGTATAGTAGCAGGTACTTTGTTAATTTCAGTAGTAGCCAATATAAACTTGACATATTCTGGAGGTTCTTCCATAATCTTCAAAAGTGCATTAAAAGCATTCGTAGAGAGCATATGAACCTCATCTATAATATAGACTTTGTACTTGCAACGTTCAGGTAGATACACTGCACCATCACGCAAATCACGGATATCTTCAACACTGTTGTTAGAAGCTGCATCTATCTCTATAATATCACTAATTGATGAGTTTTCTATATCAGTACAGATATCACAACTAAGACAAGGGTTGCCATCGATATTATTTAAACAACATAGAGCCTTTGCGAATATTCTAGCACAAGTAGTCTTACCAGTACCACGAGAACCTGTAAATATATACGCATGAGCAGTTTTACCACTTTTAATTTGATTTTTAAGTGTATCAGTCACATGGCTTTGAGATATAACGTCATCAAAAGTTTGTGGACGCCACTTTCTATAAAGAGCCTTATACATAGTCACGCACTCAACTCCATTTAAAAAAAGTTCCGAAACATAGGTGTGCAGGCTGGCTACGGCACACAACACAGTCCGCTTAATGCTGCTCGGTTCCCCGCCTGACATGGTTCACGGTGTCTTGTTGCATAGGGCCCGCACACCTATATTTCGGAATATTAATACTATACTTATGATGTGAGTTTAATGTTTCTCACAACGTTTATATTATATCACAACTTTTTAGAAAATGCAAGAGGATTTTAAAAAAAATTTTTAAATTTCTGTTAATTTTCTATTTACAAGATTTTTTTTTTGTGATATACTCAAATCAAAACGATACTATTTTAACATAGTATCTAAAAAAAAGGAGATTTTTTATGAAAACTTTTAAAACTATGATTGCTCTGTTAAGTTGTTCCATGCTTCTATGCAGTTGCAGTTCTATAGATAACCTTTCTACTACTCAAGATGACGATTTAACTACTATTGGTGATACCTCTAGTAATAACGATACTTCTTTAACAACTTCCGATAAGGTTGAAACGTCTAGTAGTTCAAGTACTATGGACACATCTTCTACTTCCATGGATAGTACTACATCTGTAGATACTTCTAGCACTACTGACGATACCACATCTTTAGATACTACCTCAGATACTCAAACTTCCGAAACTACTGAATACGTTCCAGTAACCTATGATGAATTAGTAATACCTATAACTACAACCAGTGAGTACATCACAAAAGATATGTGCAAGGAAATCGCTGAATACTTTAACTCCATGATAAACATTGATGTCGATACCTTTAATAGCAAACAACTCTCAGCATACAATAGCTTTATGGACGAATATCTAACACAAAACGAATCCAGTTTAAGCGAAATGCTTGCCACCTATTGCGATAACTTTTTAAAATCTAGTGGTGATGAGGAGGCAGGTTATACCGACTTTACTATAGATTCTATAAGGTTGGACTATCCTAACGATATGGAAAGTATTCTAAATACTATGGACTATATAAATCAATTAGATGACGTTACCGACCAATATGAAAACTATACACTATCTAAAGAGTTGACTGCATACTATCAGCTAACATACTCCATGGATTATACTCTAACTGGCGATGGCTTAGAAAACTTTGAGGGTATTAGAAGCGGTAGTATTCTAGTATTAGATATAGATGGTAAAATATCGTTGATTATGTTATACTAAATTATGCAAAACTTGATGCTATACCATAAGCATCAAGTTGCATTATTTGGAAATGTATACGATATCAATTTATAAATTGTGGTATTTTTTATAAATGTAAACGTTATTATTTGTGATTTTTACTAAAAATTACACTCTTAAAATATCTAATTAGTGCATTGACATTGTTATCATAACATATTATAATAGTACTATCTAAGAATTAACGAATAATAATGTTCATGAAAGGTGTTGATTGTTTTCTATGAAAAATATTAACTTTAAAAAAATTATTGCAGGTATAATGTCCGTTTCTATGATGTTTTCTCTAGGAGCTTGTAGTGGTAGCTCAGATGGTGGCTCTACTGATGGTGATACTACCACTACCGCTGGAAGAACCAAAGAAGAAGATGAGGTTACTGTAGCTGATTTGGGTGAAAAATATCCTAATGATGTTGACATCTCTGGTCAAGAAATAGTTTGGATGGCTGATTATGATATAAACCCTAGCAACAACGATGACAGAAGTGTCGCTCTAACTCTATTTGAAGATACTTACGGTGGTAAAGTTAAGTGGATTCAAACTACATCGGCTACTAAGTTCGATGACCTAGCTAACAAGATTATGTCAGATGAACAAGTAGATATGTTCCCTTATGAATGGAGTTGTCTTCCTAATGGTGTATATAAAGACCAGTATGAACCTCTTGACGATTACATCAACCTAGATGACGACCTTTGGGCTGATGTTAAATATATGGCAGAAAGTTTAGTGTATAATGGTAAACACTATGTTATACCTTATGCTATATCCGACCCTGTATGTATTCAATATAGCCGTGAACTAATGCAAGAAGAAGGCTTAGATGACCCTTATGAACTATATCAAAAGGGTGAATGGACTTGGGATACTTTCATGGACATGATGGAAAAATTCGTAAATAATGCTGATGACGGTGAAGAACGTTTTGGTATAAACGGTTGGTTCGGACAAGCTGTAGTACAATCTACTGGTAAGACTATCGTTACTTATGATGGCTCTAAGTTTGCTAACAACATTACAGACCCTCAAATTGAAAAAGCTGAACTACTACTTCAACAGATTGCACAAGAAAATCTATATGACCCTAGTTGGAAGTCCTACTTCCCAGAAGATGGCTTGACACTATTCTATGCAATGGGTGGTACTTGGTCACTAGGCGAATCCAATGGTAAAAATCCAGACGGCGATATAATGATAGTTCCATTCCCTAAAGACCCAGATGCCGACAAGTACTATGCTTGTGCCAACTATGCTGCTAAGATGTTAGTTAAAAACTCACAAAAAGGCGATGCAGTTGCAACATACATCAAGTGCGAAAGAATTGCTCAAGTAGAAGACCAATACAAGGAAACTGCTAAACAAAAGGCATTAATTCAAACTCAAGATGCTAAAGGAAATGTAATTAAATACATCACTGAAGAACAATACGACGCTTTCCAAAAGTACGTTGAACAAGATATCTCTCCTGTATTCGATTACGGCTTTGGTATGGGTTCAAGAATGTACGGCGATGGCGAATATACTTACGAAACTCGTGGAGTTATGAACAATCTAATGGAAGCACTTCTAAATGGTGAAGTAAACACTTGGGCTGAACTTCGTGAGGCATGGTCATCTGTTGTAGATACCGAGATTGAAACTTATAACAAATAATATACATCAAATAAATGGGTGAAAATTTCACCCATTTTTGTTATTTAAAACATGTTGACATATTTCATATTTTGGGATATAATTTAATAGCAGTGCCTAAACATTGCAACTATAAAAATACCCTGCATATAACTATCTTTTGAGGGGAAGATGGTTATTATGTGGGGTAATATTTTTTTTTAAAAATATCGAAATGGATATTTAAATCCATTCCGATAAAAAATATATCAATTAATTTAGAAAACCCGAACTTAACCTAATACTACAGTAATCTTGTTACAATCTTGAAGTTTACAAGCACAAATAAAGTTATCTTGAATTTTTTCGCCATTCAAAACTACTTCCTTGACACCACTTTCAACATGGTTAGGGTTTTGAACGTCTATGCTTAGATGCTTACCACGGAAATCTTTTTCAATAGTAAAGCCGTCCCAATCGCTTGGAATAGATGGTGAAATTACTAAGCCATCGGCATTTGGACGCATACCACAGATACCTTCAACACAACCTACCATTACTGTAGATGCTGTTCCTGTTAGCCAGTGTACATGAGAACGTCCTTCAAAGTCGGAACGAGTGGACTCTGTAAATTGACCATGAACGTATGGTTCAATAACTCTAATTTCAGCCTTATCGTTCATAGATGCAGGAGAACTTTCCTTGAAGTATTCAAAGGCTCTGTTACCGTGACCGAGTAAACTTTCAGCAAGTATCAACCAACCTTGTGATTGTGAGAAGATACCACCATTCTCCTTAGTATCTGGAGTGAATATGTGCATTAAAGCACCATCGAAATAGTGGTCAACGTAAGGAGGTTCAAGAAGTTTTGCACCATATGGAGTGTTTAAAATACTATGAACACTTTCCATAGATTTTTCAGCTTGTGAGCTATCGGCAAAACCAGAAATTACGCCCCAACTTTGTGGATTTAACCACATATTAGCCTCAGGGTCTTTTTTAGCACCTACGATAACACCATCTTCACGGATACCTCTAATCCAACGGTCATCGTCCCAACACTCAGAGAGTGCCTTGCCAAGTTTACTTTGAACATCATCTATATAAGATATGTATTCAGTATCATTTTTATCTTGAGCATAGCCTTTAATAACGCTCATAGCGTAGTATAGTTGGAACGCTACGAAAGTACTTTCACCCTTCTTACCAAGACGTAGGCAGTCGTTCCAATCGGCGTGTAGACCAGCAGGCATATTGTGGTCGCCAAGACGTTCCATAGAGAACTTAATCGCTCTCTTTAAGTGATTATATACAGTATCTTCGCCACCGTTAGCGTATACTATTACTTCGTCTAAGAAATCCTTGTTACCGCTTTCACCGATGTACTTAACTATAGTTGGGAACAACCATAGAGCATCATCTGCACGGTAAGATGGGTGACCCGTTTCACGAACGTAGTCGGCATCATCAGGAGTATTCTCGTGACCTGCATTGTGATTGAACTTAACTAGAGGTAGACCACCACCGTTATCTACTTGAGCAGATAGCATAAATCTAATCTTTTCAAGAGCCATTTCTGGGTCTAGGTGGATAACACCTTGAATATCTTGAACAGTATCACGATATCCGTAACCGTTTCTTAAACCACAATATATAAACGATGCTGCTCTTGACCAAATGAAAGTCATAAAGCATTGATAAGCGTTCCAAACGTTAATCATGTTGTTAAACTCATCGCTAGGAGTTTTAACTTGGAAATGGTTTAACTTTTTATGCCAATAATTTTTAAGTTCAGCGACTTCCTTATCTACTTGACCTTCTGTCTTGTAAGTAGACATAATTTCTTCAGCTTCGGCGTTGTTCTTTTGACCAACTAGATAGATAAACTCTTTAGTTTCGTTAGGTTGCAGAACCACATCGGATTGTAATGCTCCACAAGCGTTAGAGTTATAGTTAAGAACGTTATCGCACTTACCGTTTTCAACTGCTATAGGGTTGGAGTATGTTCTATAAGAGCCTATAAAGTTATCGAAGTTACCATTATAAGCAGATACATCTGCACCAACAAGACCGAAAAATCTTTCTTTGTGGTTAGAACCAGTAGCATCTTTTCCGCTATTTTCATTAATATGTTGAACTATCTTGTTACCCTCGAAAGTAGTTCTAGTTATAAATAGAGTATATTGTAGATTTACTTGGTCTTGTTCGTAGTTATTATCGTTAGTGAACTCAACAAATCCGAATACAGATAGATTTCTAGGTTTATTAGAGTTATTAGTAACTTTGCAACGCCAAACCTCATAAGTTTTGCCATCTGGAACGTAATAAGTAGTTTCAGACTTAATATCCTCATACTCTGAAGTTATTATAGTGTATGCAGTACCATGACGACATTCATTTTTATACTTATCGAGAGGCTTGCCAACTGGTTGCCATGATGCAGACCAATAGTCATTAAGTTCATTATCTTTAATGTAGATATATCTACCTGGTAGAGCCATATTAGAGTTAAATCTATAGCGTAAAATTCTGCCATTAGCTCCAGACTTAACAAAGCTGTAGCCTCCAGCGTTATTAGATACTATTGCACCATATTCAGGTGAACCTAAATAGTTTACCCAAGGAGCAGGAGTATCTGGACGAGTAATAACATACTCTTTGTTTTCAAGATTAAAATAACCGTATTGCATGAAAAAAATCTCCTATAGTTTATTTTTGTAAACGAATACATCCCGTATAAAGAATGTTCTAAGTACTTATAACATCATAACACATAATTAGACTACTTGTCAACTGATTTTTTTAATAATTAAAAAAAATTTCAAGGTATAAAATAGAGTTTTCAACACACTTTCCACAATTTAATATATTTTATATTTTTCAGAAAATCGACGTACCTATGTGACTATATTTCTTAAAATATTTCCCAAAGCACAAAATAAACTTTTAAATGTTGAAAACTTTGTGGAAAAAACTTTATACATATAATAGAATATTTTAACACTAGTTGAGCATACTATATCTATAAGAAACTATCCTTTATGGATTGCGAAGTACAATATACATCGATTTTAAATTTTGGAGGGATTTTCTCATGATTAAGGGAGTAAATAAAAAGGTTATAGAAATAAATAATCCAAATAGTTGTTACTTTGATAAGGTTATACTATATCTTAAACCCAATAACGATATTCAATCTAGTAACGAACTTTCTTTTGAGGTCGATAGGTATTTAAAATCCTTAATTAAGGAAAACATAAATACTAACGATAAAAAAAAAGCTAACTTAGGATTTATCTTAGGTATGGCTATAGTTCTAACTTTGATTATAACTCTACTTTTAATTTAATTTCTTGATAATTTTTAAAAAAATTATCAAGAAATTTATTAAACCCCCTTGAATTTTCTAGTATAGTGTGATATAATACTATTGTAATTTACTTATAGTTCCAGCAAAGACAGGTTAAATCCTGTCTTTCGTTTGTATACGGAGGATTTTTATTATGAAAATAAAAAAGTATGGTAATACTGAAAAAATCGTCTATGACTTAGCTTTGCCTCTTGCTAATGAGTTAGGTCTATCGATTTGGGACGTTTGCTTTGAAAAAGAAGGTGCTGAATGGTATCTTAGAGTTTTTATAGATAAGCCAGACGGCATTTGTATTGAAGATTGTGAAAATCTAAGTAGACCTTTAAATCAAAAACTAGATGAGGTAGACCCTATTAAACAAAGATACTTCTTTGAAGTCGGTTCTGCTGGTTTGGGTAGAAGTCTAACTAAAGAGCATCATTTTAACGAGTGTATCGGCGATGACGTGGAAGTAACCTTCATTAGACCTAACGACTTAGGAAAAACTTTTATAGGTCAACTTACACAATTCACTAAAGATGCTATAACTGTAGTATCCGATACTACTGAGGCTACTATCAATCTAGTAGATGTCGCTAACGTTAAACTTTATGAAGAGTATGACTTTTAGTCAAATAATAACTATATAATATGAAAGGAGTAATCACCTAAAAAATTTAAGGTGATGTTAAAAAAATGAACAATCTATTTCAAGGGATAAAAACTCTCCCTATTAAAATTTCCGATGAAGTAATCGCTAAAAACGTAACTAAGGCTATTAAAGATTACTTTGAAAAAACTGCTGAAAATCCTAGTGTATACGCTAAGTTTAAATCTCAATATGATGAGTTTTTAGACAATCACGTTATAGTAGAGGTTGACAATGAAAATCAAATAATAATGGCCTACATTGAAAAGGAAGTTATTGATCTAGACGGCGATGAACCTTGGGATTTCACTGTTATAGACATAAATCAGGCTAGAAAAATAGAACCAGAAATAAAGTGTGGTACAGATGATGAACCTATCTATTGCAAAGTAGAATTTGATTTATCTTTAGTTGAAGAAGATGCTGTTAATCTAATGCACCAATCCATAAAAAGTATGGTTACTAATGGTATTCATTCTTTAAAGACTTCCCGTCAAAACTCTAGTGTTAGATTTACTACCTACAGTATAGACGAAGAACCTAACGTAAAAGTAGATAATAAAATTCTAAGTGAACTATTCAACTCCATGGAAGCATTAAAATCTGAAATAGATATATCAAACGATGTTATAATCGAAAAGGTAAAAGATGCCATCTTTAAGACGGTTAAAAAATACTATGAACATGATGTTAAAAATAAAGCTGTATACTTCAAAAGTGACACTGCCTATGAAGAATATATGAGAAATCATGTTATTATACAAATAAATATCCCAGATAGAACCTTCGACGTTTTCCTAGAAAAAGAAGTTGTAGACCTAAATGGTGAAAGTTCTTGGGGCGACTTCACTGTTATAGACGTTAAACGTGCCAATCAACTAAACAGAGCTAGAGGCAATTTTAACACTATAGTTTGTGGCGATGATGAAAATCCAGTATTTTTCCCAGTAAAGCTAAACGTATCTAAGTTAGGAAGAACTGCTGTAAATCAAGCAAAGCAATCGTTAAGAGGAGAAATTAAGAAGATATTAAAAGAAAGACTTATCGAAAGATTTGAATATCTTGAACACTGTTGCATAACTGGTACTGTCGTTAGAATAGAACAATCACAACGTAAAAACGATAATAAAAAGTATGTTAGTGATGATTACAACGTAGTACTATCATATAATGGTAGCGAAGTTACTCTATACAAAAATGAGCAAATCCCTGGAGAAGTATTTGAGGAAGGACAATCTGTTAAGGTTTACGTTTTGGAAATAGTTAATAAAGATAAATCCAACCCATACGTTAAGATATCCCGTACACACTGGGACTTCATTAGAAAACTATTTGAAGAAAACGTTCCTGAAATTCAAGATGGCATTGTAGAAATTAAAGAAATCGCCCGTGAAGCTGGTTCTCGTACTAAGATGGCCGTAATATCTAACAATCCTCATGTAGACGCAATCGGTGCTTGTATCGGTGTGGATAACAGCAGAATTAGTGCCGTATGTAAAGAGTTAGGCTTTAGAGAAAATATAGATATTGTAAACTATAGTCCAGATATGGCAACTTTCGTTGCTAACGCTCTATCACCTGCCAAGATTACTAACGTTAATATCGATACTGAAACTGTTATCGATAAAAAGACTGGCAAAACTAAAGAACAAACTATCTGCCGAGTTACCGTTCCAGAAGACCAAATATCTTTAGCAATTGGTAATAAGGGTCAAAATGCTCGTTTAGCTGCAAACCTAACTAAGTGCAAAATAGATATTAAGGCTGATAAGAAAACTCCATCAGTTAATGGCGAACACAAAACTAAGAAAGAAGACTAATCTAGTATGGTTAAACAGAAAAAACTCCCTATTAGAATGTGTTGTGGTTGTGGCGAAAGTTTTCCAAAACGTGATTTAGTTAGAATCGTTAAATCACCAGATGGAACTATCTCCTTGGATAAAACAGGAAAAAAGTCTGGCAGAGGGGCTTACATATGTCCCAATTTGGATTGTTTAACTAAAGCTCAAAAAAATAAAAGGATTGATAAAGTTTTCGCTTGTACAATTCCAACCGAAGTATATGAGGTATTAAAAAATGAACTCTCAAAAGATAGTTAATCTTTTAACTATATGTAAAAAAGCTGGTAAGTTAGTTACTGGGTTCGATATTTCCATTGACGCTATTAAAGATGGTACTTCTAAGTATGTACTAGTAGCCGTAGATATATCACCTAAAACCCTTAAAGAGTTGAACTTCTTATTGACTAAAAACGGTTTAGATACTACCGTTAAAGTCTTAAAGACATCTTTAACTATGGAAGATATATATAACTGTATAAGCGTAAAGGCTGGTATTATAGCTATATGTGATGACGGCTTTGGAAAATCTTTTGAAAAATTAACTGCAGAAAGTTAATTATTGTAATATGTAACGTATATTAGAGCGTATACATCTTTGTGATGTATACTCTCTATATCGATTAATTAGGAGGGGCTTTGTATATGCAAAAAAAAATAAAAGTATTAGACCTTGCTAAAGATTTAAACTTGGACAATAATAAAATTATAGACGCAATTGCTAAGTATGGTAATGGTAGTACAAGAAAAAAACCATCTTCTGCGGTATCAGAAGAAGAAATAAATATTGTACTAGAGCATTTAACTCAAAACAACCAAGTAGCATCTTTTGATAGCTATTTGGCATCAAAAAATAGTAAAGAGGGCGATACTACGAATAATAATAACAACAACAGAAAAAACTTTTCTCAAAGTAATGATAATCAAAGAGGTAACAACTCTAAGCAAGAACAGCCTAGAAAAGACTTCAATAACAACAGAAAAAGAACTAACAACAACTTTAACAATAACACTAATAACAACAACGGAAATAGTTTTAATAGTAACAATAATAACTCTAACTTCAAAAAGAGAACTAATAATAACTTTAATAATAACAATAATAGTAACTCATCAAGCAATAATAATGGACAAAAGCAATCATATTCCAACAATGGTGGACAAAAGTTCAATAATGGAACTAGAAAACCTCAAGAGCAGTTCAATAAGACAGATAATAAATCCAACAATAACTTCAAGAATAGCACTCAACCTAAAAAGCAACACGCTCCTAGAGGCGAAAAGACTACATTAAATGTAAATATGGCATCTAACGTATCTACAGATAATAAGCCTAACACTCGTACTGTAGATACTCGTAGTAGCACAAGCTACATCGACTTAGATAAGTACAACGAACGCTATGAGCAAATTGCTCCAGCAAACCGTCAAAAAGATAACTACACTAAAAAACAAAAGATTTCTCAAAAGTCTGCTCAAAAGAACAAGCAAAAGTACTCATCTAAAAAGGAAACCGAATCCGAAAAGCTACGTCGCTTAGAGTTGGAACGTGCTAGAAAACAACAACTTAAAGTATTAATTCCAGATGAGATTGTCGTAAGCGAATTAGCTACACGTCTAAAGGTAACAGTTTCCGACGTTATCAAAAAGTTGATGGGCTTAGGGGTTATGGCAAGTATCAACGAAACTATCGATTTCGATACTGCATCTTTAGTAGCCGAGGAGTTTAACGCTAAGGTAGAAAAAGAAGTAATCATTACTATAGAAGAAAGACTTATCGATGACAGCGACGACGACAATGAAAACGTTGAAGAACGTTGTCCAGTAGTAGTAGTCATGGGACACGTTGACCACGGTAAGACATCTATATTAGATAGAATTAGAAACGCTCATGTAACTGCTTCCGAAGCTGGAGGTATTACACAACATATAGGTGCATATCAAGTTAAGTATCAAGGTAAGGATATAACTTTCCTAGATACCCCTGGTCACGAGGCTTTTACATCTATGAGAGCTAGAGGTGCAAACATCACCGATATAGCAATACTAGTAGTAGCTAGTGATGATGGTATTATGCCTCAAACTATAGAGTCTATAAATCACGCTAAGGCTGCGGGAGTTACTCTAATAGTAGCCATAAACAAAATCGATAAGGAAGGTGCTAACCCTGAAAGAGTTAAGCAAGAACTAACCGAACACGGTATAGTCTGCGAAGAATGGGGTGGCGATACTATCTGCGTACCAGTATCGGCAAAGACTGGCGAGGGTATCGAAGAACTACTAGAAAATATCTTGTTAGTTGCCGAAGTCAAAGAGTTGAAAGCAAATCCTAACAGATTGGCTAAGGGTACTGTTATAGAGGCTAAACTTGATAAGGGTAGAGGTCCAGTAGCTACAGTATTAGTACAGAACGGTACATTAAATCAAGGTGATGTTATCATTGCAGGTACATCTGTAGGTAGAGTTAGAGTTATGACTAACGATAAAGGTCTAACTGTAAAGAAAGCAGGGCCATCTGTTCCAGTTGAGATTACTGGTCTTGCAGAAGTTCCATCTGCTGGTGATACTTTCAACGCCGTTGAAGATGAAAAACTCGCTCGTGAACTAGTTGAACAACGTAAACATGAGGCTAAACAAGAACAGTTTAAATCATACCAAAAGGTTACTTTAGATAATCTATTTAGCCAAATTGAACAAGGTGAAATCAAGGAATTACCAATTATAGTAAAAGCAGACGTTCAAGGTTCAGTTGAGGCAGTTAAGCAATCACTTGAAAAGCTATCTAATAATGAAGTTAGAGTTAAAGTTATACATGGTGCAGTTGGTGCAGTAAGCGAAAGTGATGTTATGTTAGCATCTGTATCCAATGCGATAATAGTAGGCTTTAACGTGCGTCCAGACCCTGTAGCATCGGAAAGTGCTGAACGTGACGGCGTAGATATTCGTCTATATAGAATTATCTACGATGCAATTGACGAAATCACTACAGCCATGAAAGGTATGCTTGCACCTAAGTTCAGAGAAGTTCAACTTGGTAGGGCTGAAGTTCGTAACGTATTCAAGATTTCCAACGTTGGTCAAATTGCAGGTTCATACGTTCTTGACGGTAAGATTTCAAGAAATGCTGAAATTCGTGTAGTTCGTGATGGTATAGTTATCTGCGAAGATAAGATTGATAGCTTAAAGCGTTTTAAAGATGACGCTAAGGAAGTAGCTAGTGGCTTTGAATGTGGTATCGGATTAACTAAGTTTAACGATATCAAAGAAGGCGACATACTAGAGGCTTTCATTATGGAAGAATACAGAGAAGATTAATAGTATTAAATAGTTTATCTAACGGGTGGATTTTTTCAAGATATCTGCCCGTAGAATGTATTGGAGGTCAAAAAATGCCTAGTTTTAAATCTAATAGATTAGAAGAAGATATCAACAGAGAATTGACTGCTATATTTAGAGAACTAAAAGACCCTCGTATATGCGATATGCTTTCTATAGTAAAGTGTGACCTATCCAGAGATTTATCACATTGTAAAGTATATGTATCCAGTTTTTACGGCATGGATAAGACTAAAAAATCTGTTGAGGGTTTGCAATCGGCAAGTGGATTTATAAAAAGAGAACTCTTTGCACGTCTAAAGATGCGTAAGTGTCCTGACTTAAAGTTCATAGCCGATGATAGTATAGAACGTTCCAGTCAAATAAATGAGGTTATTAGAAAAGTTATGCCAACAACATCTAATAATCAAGACGACCAAGACGAAGAATAGTAAAGTTTGTATAGGAACGTCAATTTTGACGTTCTTAATACATAGTTCAATAGTTTAATGGAGGATATATGTCAATACATTTAGATTATGCTCAAACTGGAGAGTTAATTAAAAATATCGATAATGTGTATATACTAACACATCAAAGCCCCGATGGTGATACCATAGGTTCGGGATTTGCTCTATACTACGCCCTAACCGATATGGGCAAAAATGCTAAAGTTCTATGCAGTGATAAGTTCCATAAAAGATATGACTTCATAACCCAAAACTACAACGATACAGACTTTCAACCAGAATATATAATATCTACTGACGTTGCAGATACTAAGCTATTAGGAAGTTTAAAAGAATTATATAAGAATGATATCTACTTATGTATAGACCATCATATATCTAATATGGAGTATTCAAAGTACTTGTTACTATCTGCAAATTCATCGGCAAACTGCGAAGTTGTATATAAGTTATTCAAAGCTATGGGAGTTACTCTAACTGAACAGATTGCAAAATGTCTATACACTGGCATTGCTACAGATACTGGTTGCTTTAAGTTTAGTAACTGTAACGCTGAAACTCATAGAATAGTATCGGAAATTATGGAAATTTTCCCTAATATAAACTATGCCGAAATAAATCGTTTAATGTTTGACGTTAAAAGTCATGCTAGAATTAGAGCAGAACGTGAGGCTCTAGACAACATAACTTACTACTTAGATGGTAAAGTATCAGTGATATGTATTACTAATGAAATGATTAATCGTCTAAATATGTCACTTGACGACTTTGAAGGCTTAACTGGACTATCTACGCAGACTGAAGGCGTTGAAGTAGGCATAACTATGAAAGAAATGGAAAAAGATACCTTTAAGATATCGTTACGTTCTGTAAATGATGTAAATGTATCTAAGGTGTGCCAAAAGTTTGGTGGTGGTGGACATATCAAGGCGGGTGGCTGTAAGATAGATAACACTCCAGCTAAAAAAGTAATATCCATGTTAGTAGATGCCATAGCAGAGGAACTAAACTAATGAAAAATGGTATACTATGTATGAATAAACCTCAAGGGTTCACCTCTTTCGATGTGATTGGCAAACTTAGAGGTATATTAAAAATCAAACGCTTAGGACATTCGGGAACTTTAGACCCTATGGCTACTGGAGTACTTCCTATATTCGTTGGAACTGCTACAAAGTGTTGTGACATTCTACCTAATGATGATAAATCTTATATAGCAGGTTTCAAACTAGGTTCTACTACAGATACTCAAGATAGTACTGGTAAGGTTATAAGAGAGTATCCAAGTAGGGATATCACATCACAAGATATTGAAAGTGTTCTAAGTAGATTTATAGGAGATATAGAACAAGTTCCACCAATGTACTCAGCAGTATCTATAAATGGAAAGCGTCTTTACGAACTAGCCAGAAAGAACATAACAGTAGAACGTCCTAGCAGAAAGATTATGATATATAATATTAAACTTCTCTCTTACGATAGAACTTCTCAAACTGGAAGTTTAGAGATATCATGTGGTAAAGGCACATACGTTAGAACCATAATAAACGATATAGGCGAAACTTTAAATATAGGTGGCTATATGACATCTTTAGTTAGAACGTCTGCAAGTGGATTTACTCTAAACGATTGCTATACCTTTGAAGATGTTCAAAATGCCATATCAAACAATACTATAGATAGCTTAATAGTTCCAACAGAAGTAATATTCAAAGATTTACCTAAGATACATCTAACAGAAGAACAAACCAAAGCCTATAGAAATGGTGTTAAACTTCCATTAAGTGAGGTATCTATTAAGCAAGATATACTTGAATATACAATATATTCACATGATAACATATTCATAGGTACGGGAAAAATCGACCTAGATGACAACATTTTAAGGGTTGGTAAGAACTTTTAAGATTACTAAGTATAAAAAAAGGTGGTGTTAATCTAAAATGGATAGCTATTGCATAGCTTTAGGTATATTTGATGGTGTTCATTTAGGACATCAAAGCGTAATAAATAGAGCGTTATCTTATAGAAAGTTTGGATTAAAACCTGCTATATTTACCTTCTCTGTAGAAGATATGGAGTTTAAACATGGCAAAAGATTGAAATATATTATAGATAATAAATCTAAGTTAGAAATATTGAAATCCATGGGTGTAGATAGTATAGTATGCCCAAACTTCAATGATGTTCATAATATGAGTGGTCAAGAGTTTGCAAGAGATATCTTACATACTCAAATGAACGCTAAGACTGTTATATGTGGTAAAAAGTTCAGGTTTGGAAAAGGTGCATCTTGCGATACTACAGACCTACAAAACTTTGGTTCTAAGTACGGATTTAACGTTGAAATTGTAGAACCTATTCTATTTGATGATAAGTTAATATCATCTAGTATTATAAGAGAACTTATATACAATGGAGATATTAAATCTGTAAATAGACTACTAGGTCACGATTACTTTATAAATAAAGTAGTAGTTCATGGCAACGAAATAGGCAGAACTATAGAAGTTCCAACTATAAATCAAATGTTTGGCAGTAGACAAGTTATTCCAAAGTTTGGAGTGTACTCCTCTAGTACCACCATAGATGGCACAACTTACGCATCTATGACCAACATAGGAGTAAAACCTACAGTTTCCAAAGATAACATTCCTATAGCAGAAACTCATATTATAGGGTTCAAGGGAAATCTTTATGATAGGGTTGTAAAAGTCAATCTAAAAGAGTACATTAGAACAGAAAAAAAGTTCAATTCAATACAAGAACTAAAAGGAGCAATACATCACGATATACAAATGTGCTTAAAATAGTTAATTTTCATGTTCAAGATACACTCTTAACATTAAAATTTCACAAACTAAAAATATAATAGATTAGTATTGTATATACTCAATTGGGAGGTAATTTTTTTAATGATAGAAGTAAAAAATCTCACCAAAAGCTATGGTGATAAAAAAGCCATCAATGGAATATCGTTTACCGTGGAAGATGGCGAAATATTAGGTTTTTTAGGCCCTAATGGTGCTGGAAAATCTACCACTATGAATATATTAACTGGATATATCTCATCTACATCGGGAAGTGCTATTATAAACGGTGTGGATATCTTTGAAGAACCTTTAAAAGCTAAAAAAAATATAGGATATCTTCCAGAAATTCCACCACTATATATAGATATGACTGTTAAAGACTATCTTAACTTTGTGTACGATTTGAAAAAGTGTAAACTTCCAAGAAAAGCACATCTTAAAGACGTTTGCGAATTGGTTCAAATAACGGACGTCTATGAAAGAATTATAAAAAATCTATCCAAAGGTTATAAACAAAGAGTAGGTTTGGCTCAAGCCTTGATAGGAAATCCACCAGTACTTATCCTAGACGAACCTACCGTAGGTTTAGACCCTAAACAGATTATAGAAATTAGAACTTTAATAAAAAAGTTGGGTAAAAAACATACAGTAATACTATCGTCGCATATACTTTCTGAGATACAAGCAGTCTGCGACAGAGTTATAATAATAAACAAAGGAAAGGTGGCTGCTGAAGATACTATTGATAACCTATCTAAGACGGTATCGGGCGACCATAGATTGATTATGCGTATAGATGGTGCTGGTAAAAAAGATATCATAAAAGCCCTTAGAGATATAGAAGGTATAATATCTGTAAAAGCCGATATGATGCGTGAAGATAACATCTGGGAATTTGAAATAGAAGCACAAGAAGGCATTGACGTTAGACGTGATATAAATTCTGTATGCCGTGAAAATAACTTCAACATTCTAATGATGAAAAATAACGAAATGACTTTAGAAGATATCTTCCTAAAGATTACTATGGGAGAAAATATATCTACTAATAAAGACCACAAAAACGGAGGTACTAACTAATGGGTGCTATTTATAGACGTGAAATAGGAGCATTTTTTTCTTCTGCAATAGCTTATATATTTTTAGCAGTATTCTATTTCTTTTCTGCATTTTTCTTTAGTATGGGTTGTTTGTACTCATCTACTACGGATATGTCTGTAGTATTTTCCTCAATGTTTATGGTAATATTATTTTTAATTCCAATATTAACCATGCGTCTAATGAGCGAGGAAAAGAAACAAAAAACTGAACAAGGTTTGCTAACTGCTCCCGTAAGCCTAACTGAGATAGTTCTAGGAAAATACTTATCGGCATTAACGTTGTACACTCTGGGAATAGTTATATTCTTCGTATACGCCTTGATATTAGCCTACTTTGGAAAAGTTTCATGGACTATGATACTTTCAAACTGTCTAGCACTATTCTTACTAGGAGGAGCTTTTATTGCTGTAGCCATGTTTGTATCTGCACTTACAGAAAATCAGATAGTATCTGCAATAGCAGGAATGTTTTCACTATTACTATTGTATCTACTAGATAGTGTATCTTCTGTAGTTTCATGGGAGTGGCTAAGTACACTATTAACAAAGCTATCTTTTTATACTAGATATTACGAATTTACTCAAGGTATATTTGATTTATCTAGTGTACTATTCTATATTAGTGTTATAGTGTTGTTCAACTTCTTCACCGTTAGAGTTTTTGAAAAACGTCGCTGGAGCTAATATTTTTTATGGAGGATTTTCAACATGAGCAAAAATAAAAAAAATTTACAAGAGAATTCTGTAAATGAAACTCCTAAAGGTTCAAGTACTAACAAAGATGTTTCTACAGAAAACTCTAATAAAAAAGACAAAAAGGACAAGCCTAAAAAAGATAAAAAACCTTTGAATACTAAAAAGTTAAAGTATGGAACTTTAGCTACAGTGTTCACCGTGATAGTAGTAGCTATAGTAGTAGCTATAAACATAATCGCTCAAGATGTAACCGAACGTTTCGACTTAACTATGGACTTAACCGACAATGATATCTATACTGTATCTCAAGATACTATAGACTATCTTAAAGATTTAGACCAAAAGGTAGAAATCACCGTACTAGCTGACGAAAGTGCTTTTGAAAATAATGCTATATATTTCAAACAAGCATCGGAAGTAATTAAGAAGTACGCTCTATATAGTGATAACATATCTGTAAGTTTTATAGATATGAATAAAAATCCTAACATAGTATCTAAGTACAACGATATATACAAGGGCGATTTAGCTGAGGGTGACATAGTAATCTTTAGAGAGGGTACATCTGATGAGGATAGCGATAGAATAAAAGTATTAAGTTTAAACAATCTATTTACAACCTCCACCGATAACTATGGAAATACTACAGTTACGCAATCCAATGCCGAACAGGAGTTGACATCTGCCGTTATGTATGTAACAGATGCTAATCCAAAGAAGGCAGTACTAGTATCTACAGATATGCCTACATCAGTATATGCGTCTGCACAATCGCTACTAAAGATGCTAAACAGCAACGGCTACGATTTGGAAGAAGTTGACCTTCTAACCAACGACTTAGATGTGGAAAACACTGATTTATTATTAATACTATCGCCACTTAACGATTTCAACAACGCAGTTATAGATAAGATTAGTGACTATCTATACAACGACGGAAAACTAGGTAAGAACGTTCTATATATGGCTAACTACGACCAAAACAAAACAGACAATATAGATGCTTTTCTTGAAGAATGGGGACTATCTGTAGGTGATAGCTACATTGCTGAAACTAATACATCAGCAAGTCAAAACGTTACAGTATATGGTTTAGGATATACTATAAGGTCATCAATAGGTGTAATAGCCAATGATGATTATGCTGACTTAGTATCCGATACTACTCTACCTATAGCCGTACCACTTCCAAGACCTATTGAAACTCTTTGGGAAACTAATGGCGATAGAGAAACTTCAGTAATACTAACCACATCTAATACGTCCGCACTAGTACCTAGAGATGCTTCCGATGACTTTGATATATCTACTGCGGTTACTGGTATGCAAAATGTAATGGCAATGGGTTCTAAGTATATATTTGATGATAATAATCAAAAGGTAACTAGTAACGTTATGGTAATGGGTTCGGCATTTATGAGCGATATATACATTACTTCCGATACTTCTTATAACAACGGCGAATTTATTCTAAACTCTGTAAATAAGATGACTGGTAAATCCTCTGGAATAACTATAGTACCTAAGAGCCTATCTATATCCACAATAAGCATAGATGACACTCAAGTAACTGCTATTAGAACTGTTGTCATGTTTGTTATACCTCTAGTAATAGTAGCTATAGGCGTTGTGGTATACGTTAGACGCAGAAATAAATAGAATATTATGTATCGTGGAGGTTTTTGATTATGAACAAGACCGTAAAAGGAATAGTTGGAGGTACTATATGCTTAGCTCTACTTGTAGGTGGATTTGTAGCTTTAAAACTATATGATAAGTCTAATGACGATAGTTCTAATGATGATAGTCTAATTGCTGAAGAAAGTCACACCTTTTATGAACATGATAGCAATGAAGTTAATCGTGTAGAAGTTTCTAACGAACAAGGTGGATACGTTCTATATAGAACTGCTGAGGCTACCGACGAAAACTCTAAAGCCACATATAGCATAGAGGGTATTGAAAAGTACAATCTAAATGATGCTATAGTATCTACTATAGCCAACAACTGTTCTAGTTTGAACGCTTTAGAACTCATTGAGGAAAATTCTACAGACCTATCTCAATATGGCTTAGATAATCCTGTAGCAGAAGTAACCGTCTACTTCGATGATGATACTTCGGAAACTCTGTTAATAGGAAATAATAGTCCAGTAGATGGCGTATACTTTAAACTTTCCGATGAAGATGATGTATATACAGTAAATAGCAATCCTATGTATGTATTTACTAAAAATAAAGATTACTTTATATCTAAGGTATGTTTAGAAACTCCAGATGATGACAACTATCCAATAGTAGAAAATCTAACGGTAGAGCGTTCGGATATTGACTATAAGATAGTGTTAGAATATGACCATCGTGCAGATGACGAAAACTATATAGGTGGAACTTCTGCATCGCATATAATGACATCTCCAGTATACGCATACTTGAACGTTGAAAATTCCGAAAAGATAACTCACGGAATGTTTGGCTTAACTGCTGATAGTATAGTAAAGCTATCGCCTACCAAAGAAGACCTAGAGGTCGCTGGTATAAACGAACCTACTTGCAAAGTAACCATGTCTTGTGATGATGGCAAGACTTATACTCTAACCTTAGGAAACTCTTACGATTACACTTCTGAAGATGGTAACAACTCTACATCTTACTTAGGATACTTTGATGGCATAGACATACTATTTTCATTTACTGAGGGTTCTATTCCATGGTTGAACTTAAAACCTATGGATATAACATCACAAATAGTATTCGGAAATTACATCTATGATATATCCGATATGACCATTAAAACTAAAGATAAAACTCTAAAGTTTGAGGGTTCTGGCACTGCTGATGACTACTCCATAAAGTTAGATGGCAAAGACTTCGACTTAAACAGATATAAGAGTTTCTATCAAGCATTGTTAAAAGCTCCAGCCGAAGAACTATACATTGATAAGGTTTCAGGTGAACCTGAAGTTACTGTAACTATAAACTTACAATCTGGTGGCGACCCCGATGTTATTGAATTTTATCGTTTAAACGATAGAAAGTGTGTTATAGTTCATAATGGTACACCTAGTTTTGCTTGTCGTTCAAGTTTCCTAGATAAGTCTTTACTACCGAATATAGAAAACATTCAAGGAACAGATGATTTTGTAACTAATTGGTAAAAAATGTCTAAAACCGTCTAATTAGTGAATAAAATTATTAAAAATGTCTATAAAAAAATATCCTTGAAATAAAATTCATTTGTGCGTATTGCCAAAAAAACAGATTTGTGTTATAATTAAATATGTATCTTATCAATTATAAATGAAAGGCGGTTGCATAGTTATGAATTTAAATGAGAATAATACTGAAGGTTCTATTCTTACATATAAAGGATATCCTTTAGTTAGAAAACACGATGAACTATACTTCGGAAATATGTGTGATGACTACTTCGTTAGAATGCAAATCCTCCACAAGCAGAATATCAACGGTATTAATATAGCTGATAAAATTATGGTTTATAAGGTTTCAACCAACGAAAAGTTAAACATTATGGACGCAATCATTAGAAGTTGTGAAAAGACTAGTCTATATGATGCTCTTGATTTAGCTGTAGCTTGGCTTAAACGTAAAGAATAATATCCACAAATAGCATCTTAAATTAAGATGCTATTTTTATTCAATAAAGTTCAAATGACACTTAAATGTCATTTCATACATTCAAATACTGTCATAATAGACAAAATATGTACTATAAAAACATTAAAAAACATCATAGACAAAAAATGATACTTGTGGTAAAATAGTTTATACATACAAAAATGTTTTGGGAAAGGTGAAATATTATGTCAAGAAAACTTTTAAAGATATCAGCATTAGCTGTATCTGTAACTATGGTATTTACTGCGTTCATGTGTACAGACTTGAACGGCATAACACAAGATAATCCAGTTGAGGCGTACTCGCAATATGTAGAAACTGAGGAAGGCACTCGTGAATGGGGTGGTGTAGAAATCACTGGTGGTGGTTTTGTATCTGGTATAGTAACTGGTAAAGATGTAATGTACGCTCGTACTGACGTTGGCGGTGCTTACAAATATAACTACGATACTCAAAAATGGGAACAACTATTTGGATTTATCTCTGAAACTGACAGAGGTATGCTCAGCGTAGAAGCTATAACTATAGACCCTACCGATGATGATACTGTATACTTCCTATGTGGTTGTGCTTACTTCAGTGATGCTAGAACATCCATATATAAAACTACTGACGGTGGTAAGACTCTAACCGAAGTAGACGTTACCGACTTAATTAGAGTTATGGGTAATGGTGATGGTCGTCACTTTGGTGAAAGAATTGTCGTAGACCCTGAAAATACTGACGTTCTATATTGTGGTGGTAGAACTAATGGCATGATTAAATCTACTGATGGTGGTCTGACTTGGGAACTGGTTAAAGGCTTTGATGACTTAAATCTATTTACTGGAACTACAAAGTGGCCTACTTGGACTGATTATACAGCTAAAATAGTAGATGCTGATGATACTGCATACAACTCTACTAATGGAGTATCTTCATTAACAATATCCGATGGCAAACTATTCGTAGGAGTATCTGTAAAAGGAAAGGCTAACGTATATGTATCCGACGATAACGGCGATACCTTTACACCTCTAAGCGATGACCTACCTACTGACACTTACCCATCAAGATTTAACGTAGACGCTGACGGCAACGTATTGATAACTTATGCAGGTGCATTAGCATTTTCGGGTAGTGGTGGTTGCTATCGTTATAACATAAAAGATGGCTCTGTAGATAATATTACTCCATTAACCAAAGTAGAAAACAATGTATATGCATCACCTTATAACGATGGAACTACATCTACTACTTTAGGCAACTCATTTGGAGCAGTATTCAGCGACCCTAACGATTCCAATAAGTTAGTAGCTACTACTTGTGGCTTGTGGTCTGGTCAAATGTGGCACGCTGACGACTGGGACAATGATGCCGTATGCTATGGCGATATTACATATCGTTCTACTGATGGTGGTAAGACTTGGGAACAATTAGCCCCTGGAGCTACAAAGTATTGGAATGGTCCATTAGCAGCTGACTATCTACAAACTGGTGGAGTATCATGGGTAGAGGGAAAAGCAATCCACTGGACTGGTTGCATGGTTATAGACCCTAGAAATCCTGATAAAGTTTGGGTAACGTCGGGTAATGGTATCTTCACTTGCGATAACATTTGGGACGAACTACCTCAATACTCATTCCACGCAGATGGCATAGAAGAAGTCGTAGCCTTAGACATGACTAGCGTAAAAGGTGGTAACGTATACTCTGCAATTGGCGACTATGATGGTTTTATTCACTATTCACCTACTGAGAGCAAACAATATACTCCAAATATAGGTTCTACTAGTGCTATAGCATACTGTCCATCAAATCCAAAGGTTATGGTAAGATTTTCTGAACATCAAGAACCAGCATACTACTCTATGGACGCTGGTGAAACTTGGACTAAAATGGAAAACTCTGGTGGCGAAGGTGGTAAAGCAGCTATCACCCAACTTGAAGATGGCACTTACAGAATATTCCATGCAGTATCTGGTGGACTTTCCTACACTGATGACTTTGGAAAAACTTGGACTAGTTGCAGTATTAATGGAATATATTACCAAAGTGTTCCATATACTCTAGTAGATTTAGAAAATCCTGCATTAGTCTATGCTTATGGTTATTATAACGACCCTTATACTCCAAACGCATCTAAACCTTATAGATTGTTTGTAAGTACTGACTATGGTACTACGTTCTCATCTGCAATAGATATATGTAACTATGACGGTTGTGATGCTGCTAATAGAATCGCATATATTAGTGAAGACAATATAGTAGTTGCTGGTGGTTGGTATGGATTATATCAAGTTACAAATCATGGTAAAGATGTTAAAAATCTTAACGTATTCTATTGTAAGACAGTAGGCTATGGTGCTCCTAAAGATGAAAACTCACCTAACACATTGTACATTTGGGGTAAACCTACCGAAAAAGATGTGGAAGGAATATATGCATCTACTGACTTAGGACAATCATGGTTTAGAGTTAATGACGATGAACATCAATTTGGTGGAACTGGTAACGGTAACTTCATAGTAGGCGATATGAATACTTATGGTACTTTCTACATGAGTACTGTAGGTGCAGGTATAATATACAGTCAAATAAAAAATGGGGATACTCCTACTCCACCAGTAACCACTACTACTACAACTACTAGCACTACTACTACTGCTAAAGAAAACTATACTCTAGATGGTACTGTAACTGAAACTAAAGGCAACGATATAACTATCAAGTTGGAAGATGATACGGAAGTAACTGTAAACTTAGATAATCTTAAATTTACTGATACTTTAAATCCAGATGATGAAGTTACTCTAACTTTTGATGGCTCTACTGATAAAATAATATCTATAGCTAAAAAAGGCAACGTAACTACAGTTACTACTACTGGTACTACTGACGAAACTACCACCGATACCACTATAGACCCTAACGTTAAAACTCTACTAGGTGATGTAAACTGCGATGGCTCTGTAAAGAGTAACGATTTATTACTACTTAAAAAGTATCTACTAGGTTTAGAAGACCTATCAGAACAAAGTTTTAAGAACTCCGATATCAATGGAGATGGCTCTGTAAAGAGTAATGACCTATTAACTCTTAAGAAGTATCTACTAGGTTTAATAGACGAACTATAATAGATATATTAACTAAGATAATACAAAAAGATTACGGAAATCTATATTATTATGGATTTCCGTAATTATATTATATAATAAATCTACGATGAGATAAACCAATATATAATGCCATATATAACCGATGCTACCGTTCCGTATAGTATTACAGGTCCTGCAATCGTAAATATCTTAGAACCAACTCCTAAGATTAATCCTTCCGACCTATTTTCAATGGCACACGATACTACTGCATTAGCAAATCCAGTAATTGGAACAAGAGTTCCTGCACCACCATGTTTAGCAATCTTTTCATATAGACCAAAACCCGTAAGTATTGCAGAGATTAATACTAAAGTTACAGAAGTCCATGAGGAACTTGCGACCTTATCCAAGCCCATAGATGTATATATGTTTAATATAATCTGTCCTATTAGACATATAGTGCCACCTATTAAGAATGCCTTAACGGTATCTAAAACTGCGTTAGATTTTGGTGAAACGTTATCACTCATTTGGTTATACTCTTGTGGAGTAATAGATGCCATAAAATCACCACCTTTAAGACTATTATTGTCTTAATGTATGGATATTATTCAGTAGTAACTTTTGGATATATTATCCTATAGTTTTCATGAAAAGATTTTACAATCGAAGGATATTTTTTAGCATAGTTCAAGGCTAAAACTCTAACTTTAGAGTTGGCAAAGTCATCGATAGTTTGAGTATCAATATCCTTTAAAGCAGAGCAATCTTTACATACTGTTAGGACGATATCGCCCTTGAAGTTCATAAGTCTAAAAGGCCAGATTGAACATTCAAAGGGTTTTAAATCGCTTGATAGTCCACACCCATTAGATGTCAAAGCTGGACATGGATACAACTCTCCTTCGATATTCTTTACATCGAACATGAAAACTTTATCACAACTATTTAACAAAGTTTTAGGCTTAAAAGATTTGATTTTTTCAGCAGTATCTGGTAATAGCGATGGCATTTCCCAAAAGTCATCTTTGTCGAAAACGCAACAGAAACGACATTCTGCACATTGATGTTTTTCTAACAATCCTGAAAGCATAAAAATCTCCTTATAATTGATTTTTCCCAAAAAACATGATATAATAATCTAAATTTTTAGAAAGGAGGTATACACTCTTGAAAATTTTAGAAAAAATATCATTTTTAGGAATAACTTTTTTCACATACTGTCTAATAGGTTGGATATATGAAGTATTATTTACATACCATGAATCTCATATATTTGTAAACAGAGGATTTCTTCATGGAACATACATTCCAATATATGGCTTTGGAGCATTTATCTTACTAATATCATTGCAAAAGATTTTTCAAAATAAAGTATATATCAAAAAAGTTCCAATAACTCCTCTTGTGATATTTATTCTAACGTTCATAATAACATCTGTAATTGAATATAGTGCATCATACATACTAGAAAAATATTTCAATCTAGTATTGTGGAACTATTACGGATACAGATACAACCTAAATGGTAGAATATGTCTAATGACTAGCACATACTTTGGAATAGGTGGATTAATAGCATTCTATATAGTTCAACCTCTGCTAAATAAGTTTAGAGCTCTATTAAATGATAGAATAACTATAATATTAGGTCTAAGTGCCATATCCATAATGGTAGTAGATTTTATTATCACATTGATTTACAAATAAATATATATACATACGGAACATCTAAGTTAGACGTTCCGTATTTTAATACAATGATACTATTCTTGAATATCTTCGTCAATATCTTCTGATATGTCATCATCTAAAGGAGTATCATCTACAGTATCGGTTTCAATTTCCTCATCGTGTTCAGCACGAGTGAAAGTAACCACTCTGCTATCGTCGGAGGAAAGACGCATAACCTTAACACCACCAGCAGTTCTGCTCATTAGACGCAAATCACTAGCCTTAATACGAATGATAATACCATCAGTAGAAATCATAATAATATCGTCAGTATCGTCAACTACCTTTATACCACATACATAGCCTCTAGTATCGGAAGTTTTATAGTTAATAAGACCTATACCCCCACGATTTTGAACTCTATAAAGGTCAAGTGAACTTCTTCTGCCAAGACCTTTATCGGTGATAGTCAATACGGTAGCATTGTCACGCACACGAGCCATAGATACAACTTCATCACCGTTGCGTAGAGTTATAGCCTTAACACCATGAGCTTGTCTAGACATAGTTCTAATATCATTTTCATCTATACGGATAATTCTGCCGAACTTAGTAGCAATTAATAGTTCATTATTGCCATTAGTCAAACGAACTCCAGCGATTTGGTCGGCATCATCAAGACTTATGGCTATTAGACCATTCTTTCTAACGTTTCTGTAGTCGGATAGGTTAGTACGTTTAATCTTACCGTTTTTGGTAACTATCACGATATACTTATCATCGTTAAAGTTTTCGGTTTTAATCATTGCAGATATCTTTTCATTTTCGGAAAGTGGCAATAGATTAATATAGTTCACTCCCCTTGAATTTTTAGAACCCTCTGGAATTTCATAACCTTTTAACTTATACATTATGCCCTTATCGGATATAAACAAAACATTATCATGAGTAGATGCTATAAACATTTCATTTACAAAGTCCTCATCACGTTGTTTCATACCAGATACACCTCTGCCACCACGCTTTTGAGTCTTATAAGTATCTACTGGCATACGCTTGATATAACCAATATTAGTATAAGTTATAACGCAATCTTCCACTGGAATTAAATCTTCAATATCCACTTCGCCGTCCACGTTTTCAATAGAGGTATGTCTTTCGTCACTGAACTTCTTTCTAATAACAGCAAGTTCGTCGCTTATTATTTGACATACTCTAGTATCACTAGATAGGATATCTTTAAGGTCAGCAATCTTTTCGTATAGACCCACCAACTCATTGATAATCTTATCACGTTCAAGACCAGTCAACTGACCTAACTTCATTTGAACTATAGCCTCAGCTTGAGCCTCTGAAAGACCGATAGTATGTTCACAAGGCAAGTCTGCTCTATCGATAAGTTTAGCCATATCTATATCCTTAAAGCGTTCCATAAGGTTAGCCTTGCCCTCTGGGATATTCTTAGAACGTCTTAAAATAGCAATAACCTCATCTATAAAATCGGTAGCAAGAACAAAACCTTGAAGTATATGCGAACGTTCTTCAGCCTTGTTTAAGTCAAACTGAGTACGTCTTTTAATGACTTCTTTTTGGAAGTTTAGATAGTTCACAAGCATATCTTTAAGATTTAATATCTTAGGTTGATTATCCACTAGAGCCAACATAATTACGCCAACAGTATCTTGAAGTTGAGTATATGAGAATAATCTATTTAGAACTATGTTAGGAATAGCATCTTTTTTAAGTTCTACAACTATACGCATACCGTTTCTATCGGACTCATCACGAACGTAATGGATACCATCAATCTTCTTATCCTTAACTAAGTCGGATATGTGTTCAACTAACTTAGCCTTATTAACCATATATGGAATTTCTGTAACTATTATACAGTTTCTGCCCTTAATCTCTTCAAAGTGAGTTTTTGCCCTAAGGATAATCTTACCCTTACCAGTAGCATAAGCAGAACGTATTCCAACCCTACCCATGATTATTCCACCAGTTGGGAAGTCTGGACCTTGAATAACTTCCATTAAGTCGTTATAGTCGCAATCTGGATTTTCAATAAGCATATTAATACCATCAATAACCTCACCTAAATTATGAGGTGGTATGTTAGTAGCCATACCAACGGCAATACCAACAGCACCATTCACTAGCAAGTTTGGAAAACGTGATGGTAAAACTACAGGTTCTTTTAGTCTATCGTCGTAGTTAGATTGATAGTCAACAGTATCTTTATTTATATCTGTAAGCATTTCTACGGCTATTTTAGACATCTTAGCTTCTGTATAACGATATGCAGCAGGAGGGTCGCCATCTACAGAACCGAAGTTTCCGTGGCCATCAACTAAAGGATATCTAAGAGAAAATCCTTGAGCCAAACGAACCAAAGCGTCATATACAGAGCTATCGCCGTGTGGGTGATATCTACCCAACACTGCACCAACGGTATCGGCACACTTACGATATGGTTTTTCAGGAGTTAATCCATTTTCATGTAGAGTATACAATATTCTTCTATGAACTGGTTTCAAGCCATCTCTAACGTCTGGTAACGCACGGGATACTATTACGGACATTGAATATTCAAGGAAAGACTTTCGCATTTCTTTTTCAATATCGACACGAAGAATATTAGCTTTGTCTTTATCGTACAAGATTATACACGCACCTTTCAAAATTATATGGATATATTTTTATAAACATAGATATCCATATCACACAATATATCATAAGTATCGTAAATAACACATTATAATATACAAAATAGTTTACAATTAGTCAGATGTATTATGTTACTTAATGTAATTTCCACCTAACTTTTTTTGGAATAGTTTAGCTAACATAGTTTCCTCTGTAGCATCAAAAACTTTTTTAGGAATTATACGGAATGTTACATTCTTGATTATTACAATAAAGTAATATCTTTTATCTAAAAGTTGAATATTGTCTTTAGAAAAATCCATGATAGTTTCTTCACCTTTTGTACTGTTTTTAGGAATTACAGTCACTACTATACCATCATCGAAAAATTGAACGGTTTGACGTTCATCTTTTACTCTAGCAACGTTTTGAACAAACTTTTTTCTAACGTTAGATGTATTTAGCCAAATTCCCACAACAACCGCAACACATATCAACGATAATATTACAAAGATAACAGACTTTCCAGTAGCCACCATTACTATACCTGCAATAGCTATTATTACTAAAACGGCTGTTAAAATGTAGTTCATTGGATACACAAACTTACGTTGATAATCCTTAAATGCACTATCGTACATATGTGGTGGAATAGAATATTCTTTTTGTAGAATAGGTGTATTATTTTGAAAACTAACCTTTTCCATAATTAAAAATCTCCTTTTTAGAAATAAAATATTTTAGTGTGAAACACACATTCAACTACAAAATATTATTATGTCAATACTTAGATATCCAAATTTATAGCATATCTAGCATTTTTTTCAATAAATTCACGTCTAGGAGTAACCTTATCACCCATAAGAATGGTAAATATTTCATCAGCCTTGACAGCATCTTCAAGTTGAACTTGTATCATGGTACGAGTTTCAGGGTTCATAGTAGTTTCCCATAGTTGTTCGGAGTCCATTTCGCCAAGACCTTTGTAACGTTGAACTTCTACCTTATAGCGACCGTTTTCGGAAAGTTCAGCGATTTGCAAATCACGTTGTTCGTCCGAAAATGCGTATCTATGTTCTTTACCTCTAAACACCTTGAATAGTGGAGGTTGTGCAATATATATATTACCATTGTCGATTAACGGACGCATAAATCTAAAGAAGAATGTTAGTAATAGGGTTCTAATGTGAGAGCCATCTACGTCGGCATCGGCCATAATGATAACCTTGCCATAACGTAACTTAGATATATCAAAATCTTCACCGATACTAGTACCTAAAGCAGTAACTACAGGCATTAACTTTTCGTTACCATAGACTTTATCAATTCTAGCCTTTTCGACGTTTAACATCTTGCCCCAAAGTGGAAGTATCGCTTGATATCTTCTATCTCTGCCCTCTTTAGCAGAACCACCCGCAGAGTCACCCTCTACGATGTAAATTTCAGTATATTCGTTATCATGTTCGGAACAATCTGCCAACTTTCCAGGTAAAGATGCACTTTCCATGGCAGACTTCTTACGAGCGGTTTCTCTAGCCTTTTTAGCAGCCTCACGAGCCTTTTGTGCTGATAAAGATTTTTCAAATATAGCATTAGCATCGGTAGGGTGTTCCTCAAGATAACACATAAGCTGTTCATTTACGATACTTTCAACTATAGGTTTAATTTCGGTGTTACCCAATCGGTTTTTAGTTTGAGAACCAAATTCGCAGTTGGTCAACTTAACGGAAACTATAGCAGTAAGACCTTCACGAACGTCATCGCCAAGAAGTTTGTCGCCCTCTTTAAGAAGTCCGAACTTCTTGCCGTACTCATTTAGAACCTTAGTCAAAGAGTTTTTAAAAGCAATCTCATGAGTACCACCGTCATCGGTGTGGATATTGTTCGCAAACGATAGAATTAAATCGTTGTAGCTATCGTTATACTGCATAGCTATTTCAACCGAACTATCGCCCTTAGAACCACTTAGATATATAACATTATCGGATAATGCCTCAAGACCTCTAGTCTTATGGATATGTTCCACGAACTCTTTAATGCCACCAACATAGTGGAGAACTTCAGTAAAAGGTTCGTTTTCGTTTCTAAGGTCAGAAAAGATAATCTTTAGACCAGCATTCAAGAATGCTTGTTCACGAAGTCTTTTCAAGAGGACTTCAGCGTCATAAGTAGTAGTTTCTGTAAATATTGTAGGGTCTGCTTTAAAAACTACTGTAGTACCAGTTTCGGTAGTATCGCCTATAATTTCTACAGGTTTAGAGTACTCTCCACGTTCAAAGCGTTGAAAGTGAACCTTAGAACCATCTTTAACGGTGACTTCAAGCCATTCTGAGAGTGCATTAACTACCGATGAACCTACACCATGCAAACCACCAGATACTTTGTATCCATTACCACCAAACTTACCACCTGCGTGTAGTTTAGTGAACACTACGGTTAATGCAGATATATTTTCTGTAGGGTGTATACCAGTTGGAATACCTCTACCGTTGTCCGAAACTTTCACGACGTTATCCTTTAAAATTTGGACATCAATTTCAGTGCAGTAACCTGCAAGAGCCTCATCGATTGCGTTATCCACAATCTCATATACCAAGTGGTGAAGTCCTGCTGAGCCAGTAGATGCTATATACATACCAGGGCGAACCCTAACAGCCTCTAAGCCTTCCAAGACTTGTATTTGGTTTTCATCATAATCAAACTGTTTCATTAAAAAAATTACCTCCAATATTTCCAACGCTAAACGGCGTAGGTATTGAACCTATTCTTTAGCGTATTTACTGAAACGTTAGTAATATATAAAAGCCTATCTCCATTGGAGTTTTGGCAGAGTATAAAACTTTTAGGCATACTGTATGATACGTTTATGACTTTAAAGTTACCATCTGCATGGCTTAAAAAGTCTTTTGTGATACTTCCAGTAGAAGTATTTTCCATATCGAATATACCAATAACGTCACTAGATTTTATAGAAACTTCATTACCTATATGGACAATCATAGTTAAGAACTTCCTTTCTGCGATACTTTACCATCATCGACTATAAAAACCCTAGCATCTGCATGGTTTATAAATAAATCCTCATTGCATACCGTAATGAATACTTGAGTATCGCCCAATATTGAGCAGATATATTTTTGTCGTTTAGTATCCAATTCGCCCATAACGTCGTCCAAAAGGACTATAGGATTTTCATTAGTTTTTTTGAAATAGATATCTGCTTGAGCCAACTTCATAACTATGGCAGTACTCTTTTTTTGACCTTGTGAACCAAAGGTCTTAACGTTCAAGCCATCAATTTTAAAGATTATATCGTCCCTAGAAGTTCCACTAAGGGTATAACCAGCCCTTATATCCTCATTAGTGCGTCGATTTAGGGTATCAAGATATTTTTTAACTAAGTCTTTAGAAAAGCCGTCTTTAAAATCTTGATGGTCAAACACGTTGGATTGATATTCAATGCTTAAACTTTCTGAGTTACCAGAAATTTCATAGTAAAGTTGGGTAGCTTTTTTGGATAACATACAAGTATACTTGTATCGCATATAAGAGATATATGTTCCTACTTCAGCTAGTTGGACGTTCCAAGGTGTAAGACTACTAACGATATCTTTTCCCATAGCTATGGACTTTAACAACGCATTTCTATGAGAAGTTATCAACTCAAGTCTACGGAGTTTATCCAAAGCAGAGGTTTGTATTTGACAGTAACAAAGATCGATAAAACTTCTGCGTTTTTCAGGAGAACCCTTGATAAGTTCAATATCATCAGGCATGAAAACTATACACTTAAACTGTTCAAAAAGGGCAGATGAACCTTTTAAATCCACGCCATTTAGTTGGAACAGTTTTTCCTTACCTCTATTGCGTGATAGATTACACTTAATCGTTTGAGAGCGTTGGCTATCGTTGAACTTCATTTTAACCGTTGCAGACTGCTTTTTTAGATTTACATATTCGCTATCTTTGGAATTTCTAAAGCTCTTGCAACCAGTAAGGATATACATAGCTTCGATTAGATTAGTCTTACCTTGAGCATTATTTCCAGTGATTATATTCAAGTGTTTATCAGGAACGATATCCACATTATTTAGGTTTCTAAAACCATCTACAGAAAAACTTTCGATGAACATTACTTAACAGTTACTTGATAAGCCTCAACGGATACGGTATCACCTTTACGGATTTTTTTACCTCTCATGGTACATACTTCGCCGTTGACCTTAACTAGTCCTTCTTGAATTATTTCTTTTGCTAGACCACCAGTATCGGTAAGACCAGCAAATTTTAGTAATTGGTCGAGTTTTATATACTCAGTAGAAATTTCTACTTCCATATTTTCCATAAAATTCAAATCCTTTCAATAAAAATGTAAAATTAGTCAAATCGATTTTAAGGCACTCTAGAGGCTCTGTAAGGCGTATCAAATTTTAGACAGTAGATTTCACCATCAAACCTGTAGAAGCTGTTACAGAGGCTCTCAGCACCCTTAGGAGCGATTTCCTTTAAGTTGTATCGGCATCAATAGGAAAGTAAAGCTATCAGATTGCATTGGAACTATGACCATAGGTTTAACTGGGGAGTTCATAAGTAACTTAACTTGGTCGCAATCAGAAGCTCTAAGAGCGTCTAGTAGGAACTTGTTGTTTAGACCTATCAAGAGAGGTTCACCCGTCATATTGATTGAAATTTCTTCGTCAATGTTTCCAAGAGGGGTTTCGCAACCGATTTGTAGGGTATCATTTTGGAAGTTTAATTTTATTGGAGCTCTGTTTTTTTCGTTGATTAGCAAAGAGCATCTTTCAAGGCAATCGGATAGGTCTTTAACTTTTAGGATAACTTCGGTATCAAATTGAGTAGGAACACTTCGACTGTAGTCATGAAATTCACCTTCAAGAAGTCTAGAAATAATCTTGTACTTGTCTATTTGGAAAGTTATGTGCCTAGAAGTGTTTACTATTTGGCAATCTGTAGCACTAGCGTCATCTTTTAGTAGCTTAGATACTTCGTCAAGAGTCTTGGCAGGAACTACAAACTTAAAAGCATCTGAACAAGATATATTTTCATGTCTAATAGCTAATCTTTTGCCATCTACGGCAACTAGATTGAAATTGCCATTGGATATATCAAACAATTCACCAGTAAGTACTGGTTTTATATCACTAACTGATACTGCATATATGGTTTGATGTATCATGTCTTTTAGTAGCTTTTGTGGAATTGATACACTGTCACCAGTAGAGATATCAGGGAACTCAGGATAATCTTCAGCAGATAGAACTGCTATTTTGCAATTAGTGTTGTTAGCTTTTATGTGAGCCTTCATGTCGTCATTTTTATTTATGATTATGTTGATATTATCGGAAGGCATCTTTCTAACTATATCAGAAAATAGCCTTGCATTGATAATATATTTTCCATTAGAGCTATCGTTATTGATAACATTTACTGTAGTAGTTATTCCCAACTCTAAGTTATATCCAGTAAGAGTTAGGTCGTTACCAGTAAGAGAAAGTTTAATTCCTTCCAGTTGTGGTATAGATGATTTTGATGGAACTGCTTTGGAAACATTTGTTATTGCTTCAGATAGTTCCAACTTATTGCAATTAAAGTTCATAATTTTTTTCTCCTTGATTTTTTTTTTGGATTTAGTCTTTTTGATTTCATTTTTTTTTTGGTGTGAATTAAATCCAAAAATTTTTTTTTTTTAGAATTGCAAAAAAATAAAAGTACATCTCATGGAAAAAAATTCCATGATTTTCATTATACCATTGGGGGATAATACAAATAGATATGGTATAAATATTTTAGTAGTAGTAGTAGGGGGTGTTGAAAATGTTGAAAACTTTTGAACGCCCATACCTACGTCGATTGCAAGCCGAAGTTTTCCACAATGGGTATGTTGAAAGATTGTTGAAAAGTTGAAAACTTTTTTGAATGTTGAAACTGTTGAAAGAATGTTGAAAAAAATGTGGAAAACTTTCAACTTTTCCACAAACTTTCAACAAGTTTTCAACAGTTTCCACACTCTGTGGAAAAATGGACTGTTGAAAGATGTTGAAATGTTGAAAGTTGTGTGGAAAGTTCTAATCTGTGTGGATAGTTTATATACACATTTCAACATTTTATGTTGAAAACCTGTTGAAAAGTGGTTTTGCACCATCAAAATTGTATAAAAATTAGCGTTTTCGTCAATTTGCACTATTTTTGATATTTTTTATACAATCGTCTACAACTTGCCTTAAATTCTTGTCCTTTTTTATGGACATTTCGATGCTATTAATGGAGTAAACTATGGTCGAATGGTCACGATTTCCGAACTCATGACCAATTGCTACCAATGACATCTGAGTAATTTCCCTTACTACATATATAGCAACTTTTCTTGCTAAAGATATTTGTGAAGAACGTTTATTAGACCTGATATCTTCGGCAGTTACATTGTAAATTTCTGCAACATCGGATATAATTTTTTCGACAGTAATTGGCACTGGTTGGTCGTCGTTCAGTATATCACGGATTACACTTTGAGCCGTTGCCATAGTCGGAGTGTTACCTGCAAAGTGACGTAAAGCCGTCATTTTTTTGACTGCACCCTCTAGTTGACGTATGTTAGTTTTTAATCTGTTAGCGATAAATTCGCATACATCATCTGGGATATTTATGTTTAAAGCTTCAGCTTTGCGACGTATTATAGCCATTCTAGTTTCAAAATCTGGCGTAGATACGTCGGCAATCAATCCAGATTCAAACCTAGTTCTAATACGTTCTTCAAGGGTTTTAATATCTTTAGGTGGTTTATCGGAAGTAAGAACTATCTGTTTTCCCTCATTATATAGTTCATTGAAGGTATGAAAGAATTCCTCTTGCGTACTTTCACGGCCAGCAATAAACTGAATATCGTCTACTAGAAGAACATCGGCGTTTCGGTATTTTTCATGAAAGATAGTAGTATCACGTTTCATACGAATAGCGTCTATAAGTTCATTTGCGAAAGTTTCACCAGTAACGTATATAATATTTAAATTTGGATTGTTTTTTTTCATCTCATTAGAAATAGCGTTCATTAGGTGGGTTTTGCCTAATCCCGATGGGCCATGTATAAATAGTGGGTTATAAGTTGAGCCGTTATTATCTCTAGCGACAGCCGTACAGGCTGCGTAAGCAAATTCATTAGAGCGACCTACAATAAACGTGTCGAAGGTGTAGTCATACTCTTCATGTTCGGAAACGTCATCAGTAATGGAGTTACTGTCCAGTCTTGCAAGATTTGGTTGAGGCTCATTCATAGTTTCCTCGGTTAAAATTTCAATGTCGACGGGGAAACCAAGTGTTGCTTCAAAGCCATCTTTAAGAATACTTTCAAAGTTTTGCAAGATTATGCCCTTTTGAAAGTCCGACTGAACGAACAGTATAGCTTTGCTACCGTTCAACTCTATAGCACTAATAGGTTCTATCCAAATATTATAAGCCGATTCTATTATCTTGCCAGAAGTAAGACAGTACTTCTTTACACAATTGAAGACTTCTTCAAAAGAATTCAAATTTATAGCCTCCCTATAAAAAATTCTATGCGAAAAAATTCATATTTTTCACCCTAATATTATACCATAAATTTAGGAATAAAGCAAGTGTTTAGTATAAATATTAAGGCATCAATGCACAAAAGAGTGTTTTTTAGACCACGACTATTATAATGTGTATTTGTGCAAATTGCACATAAAATATAAAATAAAGGCATATCAAAACATTGTTAAGAAAAAATATCTATAATTTTTGAAATTTTTTCTTAGAAAACACTTGACAGAATACCATCTTTTAAGGTATACTGTATTATTGTAGTGGTATTATGCCCTAAACAAGCTAATTATTAAATTTTGTTATTTATAAAACGTATAAAAGGAGGTCTTTAACCATGAAGAGAACTTATCAACCTAAGAAAATTCACAGAAAGAAAGAACACGGTTTCCGTAAGAGAATGTCTACTACTAACGGTAAGAAAGTTTTAGCTCGTAGACGTGCTAAGGGTAGAGCTAAATTATCTCACTAATATTAATTTTTGCTCATAAATCATAATATGTTAATTTAGCCATGGTTAAATTAACGTATATATTTCCTTTTTCCTCAAATAGACCGTTATTCTTTGTGAATACGGTCTGTTTCTGTTTAATTAAATTAAGTATAATGGTTTGTATATTTTTTCTTGACCTAAAGAAAAATCCATGTTATAATAATTAGTGATATCTTATTGAAATGAAAAGGACGGAAATCCTATGCTTTATACTAAAACGTTAAATGACAATAGGGATTTTCTAACTCTATACAAAAAAGGCAAGTACATCGTTTCTAAGGTAGCAGTGCTATATTACAAAAAAAATAGATTGCCATATAATAGACTTGGTGTAACTGCTGGTAAAAAAGTAGGTAATGCAGTGCATCGAAATAGGGCAAAACGCATCATTAGACAGGCTTACCGTGAAAATGAATTGAACTTTCCTATAGGTTATGATTTTGTCATAGTTGCTCGTGCTTGTACGGGCAATGGCAAAGTTAAATCTACAGATGTTAGTGAATTTCTTAAAAACTGTATCTTAAATGGTTTAGAAAGTAATGATAATAACTAAGTTGATTAAAAAACTTTTTATCTTGCCCATAAGAGCATATAAGAGGTTTATATCTCCCATGTTACCCCCAAGATGTAAATACTATCCAACGTGTTCTAGCTACACGATAACCGCAATAGAACGCTTTGGCGTGATTAAAGGCATAATATTGGGTGCATGGAGAATATTAAGGTGTAATCCATTTTCTAACGGTGGTGTGGATTACGTTCCTGAAAAGTTCGGACTTTACTTCTTAAAAAATCGCAAAGATGCTAATACTAAGTAACTTTAAGTATCTAATTAGATGCTTTATAATAACTATGTAGAACAAAAAAGAGAATTGGAGGAATTGTTTTGAGTAAAATACTAGGCTATCCATTAGGTTTTATAATGTATGGTATATACTCATTAGTAAAAGATTACGGTCTTGCGTTGATTATATTTACTGTACTAGTAAAACTATTGTTGTTTCCAATATACTTTAAGCAACAAAAAGGTATGGTTAAGCAACAAGCACTAGCCCCACAAATTGAGAAGTTAAAAAAGCGTTATGCAAACAATCAAGAGAAGTTCCAAGAGGAGCAGATGAAGTTATATTCTGAGGCTGGGGTCAATCCTATGGCTAGTTGTCTACCATTGTTGATACAACTTCCAATAATCTATGGTATTTTAGACGTAGTTTATAGACCTCTAACCCACATACTTAGGTTAAGCAAAGATACAATAACTAACGCTACAGAAATATTAACTAAATACTTTGAGGCTAATAGTATAGCCATATCTAATAACTTTAAATCACGTCCAGAGTTGTCTATACTAAGCTATATTAAGACCAATCCAGAGTTATTTCCACAAGATTTAGTTGAAAAGGTTGGAAACTTTAAAAATACTCTATTTGGATTTATAGATTTAGGTCAAACACCTACAATCCACCCAGATGTGTGGAATGCTGAGTCTATATGTTTACTATTAATACCAGTACTATCTGGTGTATTTCAACTAATACTTACCATATACACTCAACATAAGCAGAAGCAAAAAAATCCTGAGGCTATGCAATCTATGGGTAGCATGAATATAATGCTATATGGTATGCCAATATTCTCTATTTGGATTGCTTACAGTTTCCCAGCTGGAGTAGGTTTCTATTGGGCAATTTCCTCATTATTCTCATTAATACAGAGTATATTCTTAAATAATTACTTTAACGAAGAACGTTCCTTAAAGGTTTTAGAACAAGAACGTGCTAAGGTTCAAGCTAATAGAAGAAATAATAAGCAATCCTTTATGGATAAATTAGTTGAACAACAAAAAGCTATGAACAATGCAAATAATGGTAATTCTAAGCCACGCCAAACGTATGACCAAAAAGATAAGTTATCTCGCTCAGAAATGAACGAAGTAAACAAACAGATTATTAAAGAGGCTAGAAAACGTATGGCTGAAAAGTATGGCGACGATTATACAGACGATTAGTTAATTTAGAAAGGGGATTTTTATTATGATGGAAATATTCTCTGCTAAGACTCTTGATGAGGCTAAAGAGTTAGCAGTACAAAGTTTTGGTATCTCCAAAGATTTAATAGATTTTCAAATCCTTGAAGAACCTAAAAAGTCTATATTTGGTAGATTAAAGGGCGAATACAAGGTTAAAGCTACTTACAATGCTACTGTTGAAACTGTTGAAACTGTTGTGGAAACTCCTGTTCAAGAGCCTATAGCCGTTCCTACTGCTGTTGATACTATGGTTACTGAAGAACCATCTAAACCAGTAGAAACTGAAACCGTTCAGCAAGTTGCAAGTGAAGTATCACAAGATGTTGAAACTACTGAGGAGGAAGAAGTTCCTACTCCTGAAGAAGTTTTAGAAAAGGCTAAAGTAGCTCAAGAGTATGTAGCATCTATACTTGAAAAGATGGGCATAGATACTTCTAGTGAGATTATTCAAACTGAAAACGGTGCTATAATAGATTTTAAAGGCGATGGTACTGGTACTATCATTGGTAAACGTGGAGAAACTTTAGATGCTTTACAATATCTATCTGCTATGATTTGTAATAAGGGCGAAAAGGGTTACTTTAGAATTACTCTTGATAGTTGTGGCTACAGAGCCAAAAGAAAGCTTATCCTTGAGGAGTTAGCTAAGAAGGTATCTAAGAACGTTTTAAGAACTGGACGTTCGCAATCTTTAGAGCCTATGAACCCTTATGAAAGAAGAATTATCCACTCTACAATATCCGAAATAGAGGGAGTTACATCACGTTCTATAGGTGAAGAACCTTTTAGAAAGGTTATAATATCTAGCACTAACCCTAAGAAGTATAGTGGTGGTGGAAATCGTAAAGGTGGATACAATAACCGTGGTAAACGTGGTGGAAATAATAAATATCGTGGTAATGGTGGTAGAAAGAAGAACTATCAACCACGTTCACTAGATTTAAAGACTTCTTTTGAAAAAGATTATCGCAAACCTAAGCCAGAAGATAATCTTAAAGAGGGCTTATATGGCAAGATAGAGTTTTAATCTAAGTAATTATAATCTTTTTGGGCGGATAAGGGGGTACTTTATCCGTCTATATTATTTTTTTGAGGTGAATATAATGTCTACTATCAGTGCAATAGCCACACCTAATGCAGTAGGTGGATTGTCTGTAATAAGAATATCGGGTGAAAACGCCATATCTGTAGCAGATAGCATATTTAAAGGAACAAAAAAGCCTACAAACATGGAAGGCTATACTTGTGCATATGGAAACATCTATGATAATGATAATCAACTATTAGATGACGTAGTACTGTCGGTATTTAGAAAACCAAAGAGTTATACTGGTGAAGATGTAGTTGAGATATCATGTCATGGTGGAAAGTATGTAACCAATCAAATATTAAGATTAATATTATCAAAAGGGGTGCAACTTGCTCAAGCTGGGGAGTTCACTAAAAGAGCGTTTTTAAATGGCAAAATGAACTTAAATCAAGCCGAGAACGTTATGAATATAATATCAGCTGATGGAAAAAGTCAGTTAAAGTATGCAAACTCTCTCCGTGATGGTGCTAATTTCAAGAAAGTAAAGAGCATATCTAAGCAGATAACTAACATCTTAGGAGATTTATCTGCATGGGCAGACTTTCCAGAGGAGGACGTTCCTATTGTAGAACCTAATGATATCTTAAAGCAATCTAAGGATATACTATCACAACTGCAGAGCATATCCACTAACTACGACAACGGCAGAGTTCTTAGAGAGGGTATAAATACGGTCATAGTAGGCAAACCAAACGTTGGAAAATCCACGCTAATGAACTGTTTGAGTGGCTTTGAACGTAGCATAGTAACCAACATTGCAGGTACTACCAGAGATGTAGTCGAGGAAACTGTAAAGGTAGGAAATCTAACGTTAAGACTATCCGATACGGCAGGTATTAGAGATACTTCCGATGTGGTTGAAAAAATAGGAGTAGACATAGCTAAAAAACGTCTTGATGAGGCAGACCTAATAATAGCTATGTTTGATGGTTCTACTCCACTAGATAATAATGATTTCGACTTAATACAGTCGGTTAAAGATAGAAACGTCATAGCAGTGGTAAATAAGATCGATATCGCTATAGATGGCGTACTATCGACTATTAAAGAACACTTTAAGTATGTAGTTGATGTATCGGCAAAACATTCAATAGGCTTAGAGTTCCTAACAGATACCCTAAATGATATGTTCTTACTTGAAGATATCGACATAGATAGTGGTCTTTTAGCTAACGAACGTCAAAAAATTTGTATAGATAACTGTATAAATTCTCTAAAAAATTGTGTGAACTCTCTTGAAATGGGCATGAATTTAGATGCTATTACTATAGATTTCGATGAGGCTTTAAACTATCTATTAGAGTTGACTGGTGAAAATATATCCGAAACTGTTGTAGATAATATATTCTCACGTTTTTGTGTGGGTAAGTAATAAAAATCTTTGTGGAGTTGATTATTTTATGAGTTATGAAATGGGTTCTTATGATGTCGCTGTAATAGGTGGAGGTCATGCAGGTGTAGAGGCGAGTATATCGTCAGCTAGGTTAGGTTGTAAGACGGTGATGTTTACAATATCGTTAGACCAGATATCTAATATGCCATGTAATCCATCAATAGGAGGAACAGCGAAGGGGCATCTAGTTAGAGAGATAGACGCTCTTGGTGGAGTTATGGGCAAAGGTGCAGATAGATGCTTTATACAATCAAGAATGTTAAATCGAGGAAAAGGCCCAGCAGTGCATAGTTTAAGGGTTCAAGCCGATAGAGTTAAGTATCATAACTATATGAAGCATCTATGCGAGATGCAAGAAAATTTGGATATAAAACAAGCTGAAATTTCGGAAATTCTAACTCAAGATGGCAAGGTTACGGGCGTAGTTACAAAGTTAGGAGCTATGTATAAAGTAAAAGCAGTAGTAATAGCTACAGGAACTTATCTAAAGGGAAAAATCCATGTAGGCGAAAGTAACTATGAAAGTGGCCCAGATAATACTAATCCAGCCAATTTACTATCCGAAAGTTTAAAAAAGAACGGAATTACTATCCGAAGATTTAAGACTGGAACTCCTTGTAGAGTTCATAGACGTAGCATAAATTTTGATATTCTTGAACGTCAAGACGGTGATGATTATATTGTACCATTTTCATTTGAAACCGACCAATCTACGTTAAAAAATCAAGTATCGTGTTATGTATCGTATACCAATGCAGATACTCACAAGGTTATCTTAGATAACCTACACCGTTCGCCATTGTACTCAGGTAGAATACAAGGCGTTGGACCTAGATACTGTCCATCTATTGAAGATAAGATAGTTCGTTTTAGTGATAAGCCAAGACATCAACTATTTATCGAGCCTATGGGCTTAGATACTGACGAATACTATCTACAAGGAATGTCCTCATCGTTGCCAGAAGATGTTCAACTTGCCTTTTTAAGAACCATCAAAGGTTTAGAAAACGTTGAGATTATGCGTCCAGCGTACGCCATAGAGTACGACTGTTGCGACCCTACTGAGATGCTTCCAACTTTAGAATTTAAACAGTTAAAGGGTTTATACGGTGCAGGACAGTTTAACGGAAGTTCTGGTTATGAGGAGGCAGCTGCTCAAGGGTTGGTAGCAGGAATTAACGCAAGTTTAGGAGTTCAAGGCAAGGAACAACTAGTACTAGATAGAGCAAGTTCGTACATAGGTACGTTAATAGACGACTTAGTAACTAAAGGTTGTCAAGACCCTTATCGTATGATGACATCTAGGAGTGAATATAGGTTAATTCTACGTCAAGATAACGCAGATGAAAGACTTATCCCAATAGGCTACAAGATAGGCTTAAACTCTAAGGAAAGATTTGATAAACTTCAAGAAAAGTTATCGCAAGTTAAGGCAGAAAAGGAAAGATTATTAAAGTTAAACGTAGCACCATCTAAGGAATTGAACGAATTTTTAATTGAAAATGGTACTGCACCTATGTCTAGTGGTTGTAAGATGGCCGATTTAATTCGTAGACCACAACTATCGTATGAAAAGTTAAAACCATTCGATATAAACCGTCCAGAGTTGCCTAGAGAAGTTTGGGAACAAGCAGAAATCCAAATTGAATACGATGGATATATCACAAAGCAACTTGCTCTAGTTGAGCAGATGCGAAAGTTAGAAAGTAAGCCACTCTCTAAAGATTTAGACTACATCAACATTAAAGGACTTCGTTTAGAGGCTATTGAAAAACTCAATAAGATTAAGCCTATAAGTATAGGACAAGCCTCACGAATTAGTGGAGTATCACCAGCAGACATATCTGTACTAGTGATATATCTACAGCAGAATAACACTTAGAAAGGATATATCTATGGATTTTAAAGAGTTTAAAAAAGTCTGTTCATACCATCACTTAGATATAACATCGGAGTTGTACGATAAGTTAGAAATCTATGCAGAGTATCTAGTGGAGTATAATCAAAAGGTGAACCTAACGGCTATTACAGAGCATAGAGATATATACATCAAGCATTTTTTAGATAGTCTTATGCCACTAATCTATGTGGATATTCCACAAGGTGCGACCTTAATAGATGTTGGCACTGGTGCAGGTTTTCCGTCTATACCCATAAAACTTTATCGTCCCGATATTAAGTTAACTCTTTTAGATAGTCTTAATAAAAGGATAGTATTTCTTGAAAGTTTATGTAGCAAGTTAAAAATCGATGTAGAGTGCGTTCATGGACGTGCAGAGGACTTTGGCAAAGATGATTGCTATAGGGAGAGGTTCGACTTTGCAACGGCTAGAGCGGTGGCTAATCTTCAAATGTTGAGTGAGTACTGTATTCCGTTCGTAAAAGTTGGAGGTTCGTTTATAGCTATGAAAGGCTTATCGGAGGATATAGAGGCATCTAATAATGCGATACGCACCTTAGGAGGAAAACTTGTTAATGATGCAACGTATACCATTCCACCAGAGGATAACAGACGTATTATCGTTATAGAGAAGATATCTAATACACCTAAGAAGTATCCACGCATTAGTGGAAAGATAAAATCCAAGCCATTATAGAGTTTAAATATTAGGTTACTATCGGATAGTTTTAAAGCTATCCGATATTTTTATGCTAAAAAGTTTCTATTTTGATATAATTTCCAAAATTATGAAATAATATATCGCAAAAATTGAGTATATTTGCTAAGGAAATAGAGAGGAAATAATCTAAAAAGATAGAAATATGTCGAAAATAGTCTAAGAATGTGGAACTATGACGATAAAAACTTATGGAAAAAATTTCCTAAAAGGTGTATAATTTAACTATCGGTACGTTAGTACAAGAGAATTTAAAGCCAAAGAAAGGAGCTGTATGGTATATGACAGCGTTTTTAAATCTAAAAGAAAGGCAGATAGGAAAGATTGTACAAATTCCAATTGAGGAGGTACACCCTAACAGTGAACAAGCTAGAACAGAGTTTGACTACATAGACATATCAGCCTTAGCAGATAGTATTCGTCAAAACGGTATTTTACAACCTCTAACGGTTAGAAAAGTCTATGATGGCTACGAGGTTATAGCAGGTGAAAGAAGGCTACGAGCATCTAAAATTGCAGGATTAGACTTCGTACCTTGCATTATTCTGGAAGTAAGTAGTAAAAATAGTGCTATTTTAAACCTAGTTGAGAACATTCAACACAAGGATTTATCCTTCTTTGATGAGGCTATTGCTATAGATAAACTAATAAAAAGCTACGGATTAACTCAAGAAGATACTGCCTTAAAGCTAGGAAAGGCTCAAAGTACCATAGCTAATAAGTTGAGATTGCTTAAACTCACTGAGGAAGAACGCATGGTAATAGTAAAGTTCGGATTGACCGAAAGACACGCAAGAGCGTTGTTAAAGCTATCTGCACCAGAGGATAGATTGAACGTTATAAACAAGGTTGTTAAAGAACGTCTTAACGTTGAAAAGACCGAGAAAGCCGTCCTTGAATACATAGAGGAAAACAATCTAAAAAACTGTAGTAGACGTCGCACAAGAGCCTTTTCAGACGTTAGATTCTTTATGAATACCATCACAAGAGCCGTTGAAAATATGCAATCGGTGGGAATTAAAGCGAATAGTTCCAAATATCAATGTGATGACTACATAGAGTACAGAGTTAGAATACCTTTTAAAGACCAAAATTAAGCTAAAAATGTTACTGAAAACATCGGGGATATATAGAGTATCCCCGATATTTTGTAGTTTATCCATACTAATTAAACTACAATTTTAAGTATACCAAAATAGTAGTTTTTGTGCAATTTGACGAATGTAAAATTTTACGTAAGTTTACAGGCAAGAAAAACCATAACAATTATAACCAATTAGTTAAATAATGGTAAATCCGACTGTTGAAAACTTTTATTTTGTTGAAAACTTTTGTGCAATTTGACGAAGATTTTTACTTGACAAGCAAAATTGTTGAAAACTTTTCAACATTTTTAGGGGCGTACCTATGCGATTTAAACACTAAAACTAAAAGTTTTCCACAAGTTTTCCACAAAAAAGTGTTGAAAACTAAAAGTTTTCAACTTTTCCACTTGACAAGTGGTTGACAAGTGCTTGACAAGTGGTTGCAACTTGCAAACCTACCATTCAAGTAGGTTTTAAAGTGGAAAACTTTCAACAGTTTAAAGGTCGTAAACGTGTGGATTTCTTGCTTGACAAGTGCTTTGCAAGTGGAAATGTTGAAAACTTCTGTGGAAAGCACTTTTTTAACACTAAAATGTTGAAAACTTTTTGAGTACGTTTTTTAGTACATTTCCCATAAATTAGGAGAAATTTAAAAACTTTATGATATTTTACAAAACAAAGCCTTTTTTGATACATTTAAATTATTTAATCTAAAATCTTTACAAATAGGTTCAACTATGCTATAATAGTGTAGAATTAAGTTGAAAGGGTTTAAAAATAATCATGGAAACTGTAATTTTAAGGGTATCGCAGATTGAACCCGATAGAAAACAGCCTAGAAAGTACTTCAATGAGCAATCGCTGTACGATTTGGCAGACTCTATACTTCAGTATGGCGTAATAGAACCCATAATAGTGACATCTATGCCCAATGGATTTTATAAGATAGTTGCAGGTGAAAGACGTTGGAGAGCATCAAGAATTGCACAACTACGAGAAATTCCTGCTATAGTTAAAGATGATATATCCGAATTAGATGCTTTTAAGATATCCTTTAGTGAGAACCTTCAAAGGCAGAGCCTAACTCCAATTGAAGAGGCTATGGGATTTGTGCGTCTTAAAGAGGAGTTCAACTTAACACAAGATGAGATTTCAAAAGCTACTGGACGCTCACGTTCTAGCATTGCTAACATAATTAGGTTGCTTAAACTTCCAGATAGTGTAAAAATAATGTTGGAAGATGGCACTCTATCCATTGCACACGCCAAGCAGATACTCTCAGTTGATGAGGAATATCAAGAGGACTTAGCTAAAAAGACTATCAAACTTGGTCTATCGGTTAAGCAACTTGAGGCAGAGGTTAAAAAGTTGAAATCCAATCCAGTGGAACGCACTCCAAAAAGGATAGATACATACTATACAGAAACGGAAATATCTTTAAAAGATATCTTAAATAGACCAGTTAAAATAACAGGTTCTAACAAAAAAGGTACTATAACTTTGGAGTTTTATGGAAAAGATGACCTAAATAGCATAGCAAATATACTTGCAAAGTTACTTGACAAGTAGAAAATCCTACTTGCAAAGTAGGATTTAAATATATCGCAAAAACCACATAGATACATCTGTTGAGTGCTTGACAAGTGACTACCTGCAAAGCACTTGACAAGCACTTGCAAAGCACTTTGCAAGTAGAATTGCCAATTATGTGAAATATCACATTATATAAATATTTTGGAGGAATTAAAATGCTTGACATTAGAAAGATTAGAGAAAATCCTGAACAGATTAAAAAGGCATTACAGACTAGAAATGCCAACTATGACCAATACATCGATGATATTCTTGCAATCGATGAGCAAAGAAGACAAATATCTACAGAAACCGACAGTTTAAAAGCTGAACAGAATAAGGTATCTAAACAAATTCCAGTTATGAAGAAGAATGGTGAAGATACTACATCTATTATGGCTGAGATGAAGACTATCGCCGAAAAGATTAAACTTCAAGATGCTAAAATTAAGGAACTTGAAACTAAACAAAGAGAGTTACTTTTAAGTGTTCCAAATATTCCATCTGAAACCACTCCTATAGGCAAGGACGATACAGAAAATGTTGAAATTAGAAAGTTCGGTGAACCTACTAAGTTCGACTATGAACCTCAAGGTCACTGGGATTTAGGTGCTAAGTTAGGTATATTAGACCCAGATACTGCTGCTAAAGTTACTGGTGCTAGATTCCATTTCTACAAAGGTCTAGGTGCTAGACTTGAAAGAAGTATTATTAGCTACTTCCTAGATACTCATACTCAACACGGATACACTGAGATACTACCTCCATTTATGGTAAATAGAGCATCTATGACAGGTACTGGACAACTTCCAAAGTTTGAAGACCAAGCGTATAAGCTAGTATCTTCCGAAGATAATATCGGTAATGATTACTTTTTAATTCCAACTGCTGAAGTTCCAGTTACTAATATGTATCGTGATGAGATTTTAAAAGGTGACCAACTACCATTATGTTATTGTGCATATTCAGCTTGTTTCCGTTCGGAAGCTGGTTCTGCTGGTCGTGATACTCGTGGACTTATTAGACAACATCAATTTAACAAGGTTGAACTAGTTAAGTTCACAACTCCAGAAACATCTTGGGACGAATTGGAAAAACTAACTAACGATGCTGAAAGAGTTCTACAAGGTTTAGGCTTACCTTATAGAGTAGTAGCACTATCTACTGGTGATATAGGTTTCTCATCTGCAAAAACTTACGATATTGAAGTTTGGATGCCATCTTATAACAGATACGTTGAAATTTCAAGTTGTTCAAACTTTGTAGATTATCAAGCTCGTAGAGCGAACATTAAGTATAAAGCAACTCCAAAGGATAAGGCTCAATTTGTACATACTTTGAACGGTTCAGGAGTTGCAGTTGGTAGAACTGTTGCAGCTATATTAGAAAACTATCAAAATCCAGATGGTTCTATAACAGTTCCAGAGGTACTAGTCAAGTACATGGGTACAGATATAATTAAGTAACTATATTAAGTATTAAATATAAAAGGATTGATTTTTAGATATAAAATCAATCCTTTTTTATATAATATTTAGTAATACTATTAATAGTTATATATACTATCTAAAAGAGTAATAGCATCTTGATATCTAGTGTCATCAGTTTCACTTTTCATGATAATCAAGAATACTTCACGACTATTAATATTAGCAGTAACTATTAAGCAGTTACCTGCATCATCATGGAAACCAGTTTTAAAACCATTAACGCCCTCGTAGTAGTAGGAACTATTTTGGTCAAGAAGTTTATTAGTATTAATCCAAGTGTGTTCTTGACCAGTCAAGGCAGTAGTGGAGTAACTTTGTGTAGATGCTACTTGTTTTAAGATATCCACTCTTTGAGCATATATAAGAAGTCGCATCATATCTTGAGCAGTTACATAGTGGTTTTTATTGTGATATCCGTCTGGAACTTCAAAATGACTATTAACCATGCCTATCTCTTGAGCCTTTTCGTTCATTAAATTTACGAAGTAAGTAACAGCCTCATTGTCGGTAAGAATAGGATTTCCAGTTAATATTCTAGCGACGTTGACAGCTATAGTATAGGCAGCATCATTACCAGATGGTAACATCAAGCCATATAGTAAATCTTTAAGGGATATTTCTTCACCTTGAACTAGATAGGCTAAACTAGAACCTTCTTCAGCTAAGTTTATCTCATTACCTACAGTGAAAGTAGTATCTAAGTTGATACTTTCTATAGCCACTATAGAAGTTAAAATCTTGGTGGTACTTGCAGGATAACATTTACTAGTAGAATTTTTATCAAAAAGAATTTGACCATTAGAACTATCCAAAGCATACACATATTGTGCAGATAAATCATCTGGTTGTACGTTAGTTAATAGATTTTCTTGAAAGTCCAAACTTATGGAAGTATCTTCCTTAGGAGTTTCTTGAATATCATCGCAGAACATAGTAGCTCGGATATTTTTAAAGGTATCCGATACGTTTATGTGTATTGAAGTAGTATTCTTATAGTGTAAAACGTATATTGTAAGACCTAATACTATAGCCAATATAAATATACATAGAAAAATTCTATCCAAGCGTACACGAGATTTTTTATATTTTTTTTTCTTAACAGATGTACTCATACAATCACCACTAACATAAAATTAATAACATAGATAATTATATCAATAAAACGATAAAATGTCAAACATGGACTAATCTTTGTATACGGAATCCACACCAAGATACTCTTCCAAGCAAAGATTATTTTCATAGATATAAGTAGCCACATCTACACCAACGTAGCGTAAGTGCCAAGATTCGTATTGATATCCAGTAATATCCTCTTTACCCTTAGGAAATCTTACAATAAAGCCGTATTTGTGACAGTTTTCAGCGACCCATTTACCCTCATCAGTATCGGCGAAACTGTCATCTATGGAATTTAAATCGAAAGCGTATCCCGATTGATGTTCAGAGTAACCTGCTCTAGCGGAGTAAGTATCTACAACTTCAGGGGGGTCAGTTTCGCAGTATCTGTTGTATACGTTTAGCTGATAGTAATATGAACGATATCCAGAGGCTATGTATATATCCAAGCCTTGATTTTTAGCATCTTGTTGCATAGTATTGAAACTTTCAATAACTTCTGGGAAAAGTCCAATAGGTGGAGTAGGTTTAGTATCGTCCAAGCCACCGTTATATCCTTGATATTCTGGTGATGCACTATAAGATTTATTTATTATAAGTATACCATCAATATAAGTACAACCGTCTATAACTTCCACATTGTGACCACTTTGTGAAGTTGTAGTAGTTTCTTCAAGGGTAGTATCGGTAGGTGGAGTGGTATCGCTAGTAGATGTAGTAGTATCTTGTACGGTTTGGTTTACGCTTTGCGATGGATTGCTACTATTATTAGATACTTTACTTACTATTAAAACTATCAAAGCTACTAATATCAATAGTGTTATTACAGATATAACTACTCTGTCGGTTCTAACTTTAACATTCTTGTCTTTTGAACTCATAATTTAAAAAACTCCTAAGCAATAATTTTAATGATATCCCATATTATAGGAATATAGGATATCACACTATATATTTTAAACGTTACTTAGACTTTCGTCAATAGGTTTATCTTCTATTTTAGGACTTTCTTTATTAGTAGAGGAACTATCTTTAGATGTAGTAGTATCAGTAGAGGTATCATTATATAGAATGTTTTCATTTGAGTTTTGGAAACTATACTTTAGAACAGCCCAAACGAAGTCATCATAATTTTTATAGGCTGACATACCCCAAGAGTTCCAACAATTTTGAATATCGGAGAGGTAGTATACATTCCAATAGCCGTCATAGTAATTTTTAAGTATGTTGAAATTGTTAGCAGATATAGTTCCAGAATAACTCTTCTCAGAATAAATATTCAAATTACTAGTAAGAACGTCATCTATAAAAGTAAGATAATCCTTATAGTTAGATTTAAAATTCTTTAACCAAACGTCATGAAGATTTAAATAGCAATCTAAGTAATCGAAATCCAAGTTATTGCAAGTATCCTTAATTAGATAATCATAGTTAGTATTAGAATACATACTTTCAGCGATATCGGTATATTTATTAGGAATAACGAACATATAGCCATTAAATTGTAGTATATAGCATCTATCAGTAGTTACATAGTTAGGTTGAGCGACCTCTAGTAGAGGTAGTAAAGAACTATCTGTATTTAAATACTTTCCACCAGTAGATTTAAAGGCTTGTATAGATGTATAATATTTACCACCAACGCAAGTGATATCATCTGGGGAGTATAGAACGCAATCGGAATTATAGTTATAACCGTTATAGGAGTTAAGTTCAGTTTTTAGACTAGCAGGAGTAAGGTTATTATCGGTTAAGAACTTTATAGTATGTTCATAAGAACTAAATATAATGTATCCACTTAGATAGCAGTAGGTATCATTAGGAGTAAGGATATCGTCAAGAGAACGATGTTGTAAATCCTTAGCATAGCACTCAGATAGTTCCAGAATTTGAGAGTATGTTAGATTACTATAAGTTTGTGAATTAATTTGAAGTTTAGAACTTACATATATTTGATACTGTCTATCTTCAACTGGAAGTGGTTTTCTTTTAGCTGTAGAACCATAATAGATATCATCATCATGATTATAGTAATCATAATCATGTGTATAGGAATTTAGAAGAGTATTTTTAAAGCTATCAATAGAAGTTTGGGTATACTCTTTACTAACGCTTAAATCTTTTAGGAGCATAAGTTGTTCAAAGGATATTGGATAGTTTCTAGATATCTTATTTCCAAATTTAGTATTATAGACGATTTCAACATTATTGTAATAGTCATTACAATTTTGATATACGCTATTAGACTTAGAAGCATAATCATCATCATAATTGTAATAATCGTCAGGAATATAAGAAGTAAATCTGTTAGATGTAGCATCTTTATGGAAATCTATAATAGTTTGAATAGATTGTTTATCAGTAAAGGTTACATCAGTTATACCATCTTCGTTATATATTCCACCATAACTTATGGTAACGCTTTTAACTGATGAGATAGATGGTACATTATTTTCCATGCCAAAGCCGTTAGTACCTTTTAAAATCATGCAGAAAGCAACCACACCGCAAACAGTTCCAATGTATCTTAGGACGCTAAAGCCGAACTTTTTAAATCCACGATTAGTAATAACTTCGCATATAAAGTACACTATAGCACTCAAGAACAACATAGGACCGATATAATCTCTATCATTAATATATATCATAAGAGCTATTATAATAAAAGTTATAGCAGTCATGGTAATATAGTAGAACGCTTTAAATACAAAGGGTTTAGAAACATCTTCAGCCTTGCGTTTACTGTAAAGTAAGTAAGCAATAAAGAAGTAAATAACATCAGCAATAAAGGTAAGTATATACCATTTAACCCAAATAGCTATATCGGATTCTTGGTTAAAGAGTTCAGCTATACCGAAACAAGTTCCAATAGGGCTACTATTAGAAATGTATGTTAATAGATAGTCTGAGATATCTATGCCGTATAGATTGCTAAAGAATACTAATAGTAGAACGGCAATCACACCTGGAATTAAACCGTTAATAAGAATGTTATAAGCAATAGCCTCAAACATAGAACCACAACAAGATGTAACTAAGACAGTCAAAGTATAGAACATAATCATAATAAAAAATCCACAAAGTGATAGTTTTATCATAATATTGGTAATATCATCGGACGCTGTAATTTTAGCCCACTCACTCAAACCAAAGCAAGCCAATCCGTGAATAATGAACGCAACTATTACAGATATTATATAAGGTATAATATAAGCACATAATCCTGATAGATAATCACTAAGGAAACGTTGCTTTATGGTTAAAGGTAGGGAATAAATCATATCCACCTTACTTTTTTTGTATAGGTAGTCAAAGGAGTTTAAAGCTATTATAAATCCACAAAGTAGAGCCAAAGCCAAGCAACATACTGATAGTGGTACAAAGCCAATCATAGAAGAATATATAGTTATAGTATTTTTAGTATTAATCGCTGAGGATATACCAGATATCATAAGCAAAGGCAATCCAAGAACGTGTAGGGTACACATAACTATTAAAATCTTTTTTAAAGATTTCAAATTCATATTAAAGTTAGCCCAAAAAGGAGTATGCAAGTTTAACTTTTTAGGTTTACTATTTATCAATTCCGTTGAAGTCATATCCTAGAACCTCCATTTCATAAATAAATATTTCTTCTAGCGATAGAGGAATAATATCCAAAACCAAAGGATTTTTAGCTTTAAACTTTTCTTTAATTTCGTCCTCACCACCACGAATAATAATGTGGTACACACTATGATTTTGTTCAAAGTGTAGAATATCTAAGTCAGGGAAATCTTTTTGAGTATAGCTTTGAGGTAAACTCTGATTTATTTGTGGGAACACCACTTGAACCTTATGTACATTAGATTTAACGCTATCTAAGTCACGACTAAACACAATCTTACCTTGATGTAATAGAGCCACACTATCGCACACCTCATTAATTTCCTTTAAGTTATGAGATGATATTATAGTAGTAAGTTTACGGTCGAGCATAGCATCTACGAGCATACGCTTAACGATTATACGCATAGTAGGGTCTAAGCCATCGAAGGCCTCATCTAGTAGAAGGTACTCTGTTTGACAAGCCAAAGCTATTATAACTATAGCTTGACGTTTCATACCTTTAGAAAAAGCATTAGTCTTTTTATTCAAAGGAAGATTTATAGTCTGTCTAAGTTTTTCAAAGAGTTCCTCAGAGAAGTTAGGATAAAATCCCTTGTAGAAGTTTTTTAACTCCTTAAGAGTAAAGTTAGCAAATTGGATAGTTTCATCATTAATAAAGAATACTTTTTCCTTAATGCTAGGGTTGTTAAATATTGGTTGACCATCTATAGTAACTGAGCCACTATCTGCCTTGTATATACCACAAAGAAGTCTTAAAATAGTGGATTTTCCAGCACCATTAGAGCCTAATAAACCAAAAGCCACACCTTTAGGAATAGTCAAATTAATGTTATCTAATACTTTGAAACTATCAAAATTTTTAGAAGTGTTACTAATTTCAATCATGATATTTTCACCTTGTTAATCCTTTCAATAAGTTCATTTTTAGATATACCAGTTTGAATAGCCTTTTGAACACATTCATCAAATTGGGAAAACATACTTTTTTTAATAGTAGTATCAGTTACTTTAGCCACAAAGCTACCACGACCAGTTAATGAATATATAATGCCATCATTTTCAAGCTGATTATACGCCTTAACTACAGTATTAGGATTAACACTTAACTCTTTAGCAAGAGTTCTAATACTAGGTAGTTGAGAGTTTTCGGTTAATACTCCTTTAATAATCAATTCAATAATTTTGTTATATAGTTGTTCGTAGATAGGAGTACGGCTCATTAAATCAATATCAAACATAGCGAAACCTCCTTTCAAAAAGTGTACTACATATTCTAATACAATTAGTATATCATAATAAATGTTATATGTCAATTGTATAGGGCTTATTTTTCGTAGATGTTTTATTAGAAAAACAAAAAATTTACAGAAAATTTTTTTAAAAAATCTCTTGACATTATCAAAAGGCGGTGATATAATAATACTTGAAAAACAACCGTACTATTACTTATAATACGGTTTGTGTTAAATTACTAATATGTGTATAATAAATTTAGTGAATTTCAACATATTAAAAATGTTGCACTAAGTCACAAGAAAGTTTAAAAATATGTGTAGAAGTTTTTGAACGTTTTTTGTACTTATTGCCGATTTTAAGTTTTGTATATTGACATATCTGCTAATTAGTGTTATAATACAATTGTAATTAAAAACCATGAATTTAAAATCTATCTGGATTTTAAATATATAGAAAGAAAAGGAGTTTTTATTATGAAAAACAACAAATTGAAAAGATTAATGGCTATAACTTTTAGTACTTGTATAGTTGCATCTATGGGTGTAATAGGTGTATCCGCAGCCGAAGAACCAACCGATACTACAGTATCTGAAGAAGTTACTACTACAGAAGCTTCAACTACTACTGAAGCACCAGTAGAAACTACTACTACAGAAGCTCCAGCTACTACAGTAACAGCAGAAAGTTCTACTACAGAGGCTCCAACTACTACAGTAACAGCAGTTCAAACTACAAAAGCTACTACTGCTACCACAAAAGCTACCACTGCTACTACAAAAGCTAGTGTAACTAGTACTAATGCTACAACTACAACAGCAAAGGCAACTACTACAACAAAGGCTCAAACCACAACAGCTACTAGTAAAAAATCAGACTCTCCAAAAACTGGCGATACTAGTGTAGCACCTATCTTACTAGCATCTGCATTAGCAGGAGCTACTTTAATAGCTACTAAGAAGAATAAGTAGTATTCTATTGTAACATAAATATTTTCCTTTAAAAATTATTAAAACTCAAGGGAACAGATATCTGTTCCCTTGTTTTTTGTATATAGATATAATTTTAAGTATATAATAGTTTATGCTTAATGTAGAATATCTAATATGTAGTAAAATTTCACAATAGATGCTATTAAAATATATAAAAATATGTTAATGTCTACAAAAGTGATAAAACCTATTGACATTTACTCTTAATAGTGTTAAAATGCAATTAGCACTCAGGGAGAAAGAGTGCTAACAACCTACTACGTTTACTGCTAGTACATTTGGAGGTGAAAGTTCTTGGACGATAGAAAGTTAAAAATCCTTGCAATAGTAGTAGATGAGTATATTAAAACAGGTGAACCTGTAGGTTCTAAGGTCATTTCAAAGCACCCAGATATAAACGTATCATCGGCGACCGTTAGAAATGATATGGCAACGCTAGAACAGTTAGGTTATTTGGTACAACCACATACATCAGCTGGTAGAGTTCCCACCTATAGTGGCTTTAGATTATATATCGACAAACTTATGAAAGTTCAAGAACTTACTGCAGAAGAAAGGTTACAGTTAGATAAATCCTTAGAAGAACAAGGTGCTTTAACTGAAGAATCGATAATACAAAGTGCGACGCAAACCTTAGCAGAGCTTACTCAATGTGCAGTAGTAGTTGCAAATTCTGCTCCTAAGTTTTCGGTAATATCCAAAGTAGAGATTATTCCGACAGGTAAAAGATTGTATGTTATACTGCTAATAACATCTAATGGAACTATTAAAAATAAGGCTTGTCGCTTAGAGTTCGATTTAACCTCCGAACAGATGGACTTCTTCTCTAAGTACATTCAAGAAAACCTACAAGGTGAGGCTATTGAAAGCCTATCCGATGAAAGAATGGAAGAACTTGTGACTGCCCTTGGAACTTATATGATGACCCTAACTCCACTAGTTCAAGGTATATATGAAATGTCTAGAGATTTACGCCGTGATGAGTATACCGTGCAAGGTGAAAGAAACCTTTTGGCGTGTAACGACTTCGATAAAATGGATATCGTGAACTTCCTTGAAAATAAAAATAGATTTTCTGCTATGCTAGACGATGCTTTTAGTGGCATACAGATTAAGTTCGGTCAAGAAGGTAGCGACGATTTTATTATTAGTAACTCTAGTATGATTATGTCACACTATAAAAAGGGTTCTAAAACTGCTGGTTCTCTTGGAATAATCGGTCCTATGCGTTTGAACTACGCCCGTATTATTCCTTATATAGAATATTTTACTCAAAAAATTACTGATATGATTACAGACCAAGACGCTGAGGCGAGAAAGGAAGAGGGTTCCAATGGCAACTGAAGAAAAAAACGTTAATTCTACAGAAGAAAATTTAGAGGATACATCAGTTGATGTAGATGTAGATAATAACACTATTGAACAAGATGAAAACTCTAGTGTAGAACAAGAAAGTCAAGCGACTGGTAATGAGGTTGATACCTCAGATTTGGAAAAACAGTTACAAGAAGAAAAAGATAAATACCTTAGATTGTATGCTGAGTTCCAAAACTACAGAAATAGAACTACTAAAGAAAAAACTGAGGCTTATAATAATGCTATCGCAGATTGCATTAAACAAATATTGCCCGTTATTGATAACTTTGAACGTGCATTAACTCAAGAATGTGCAGACGAAAGTTATAAATCTGGTATGGAGATGATATTTAAAAACTTTATGTCCATTTTAAACAAGTTGGGTGTTAAAGAGATAGAGGCTCTAGGCAAACCATTTGACCCAAACGTACATCACGCAATACAACAGTGCGAAAGCGATGAGTATGAAAGTGATATGGTATGTAATGTGTTTCAAAAAGGCTATACGCTCAATGAAAGACTTATTAGACCAGCTATGGTTCAAGTGGTTCAATAAATATAAAAAGTGATTATATAAATATTAATTAATGGTATTATCCATTAATTAATATATCTCCGTGATAGACGGAAATAAAACTTATTTATCGAAAGGAAGTATTTTTATGTCTAAGATTATTGGTATTGACTTAGGTACAACAAACTCATGTGTAGCAGTAATGGAGGGTGGTAACCCAGTAGTTATTGCAAACTCCGAAGGTGCTAGAACTACACCATCAGTAGTAGCATTTTCAAAGACAGGTGAAAGACTAGTTGGTCAAGTAGCAAAGCGTCAAGCTATTACAAACCCAGATAAGACAGTTATATCTATTAAGCGTCATATGGGTTCAGATTACAAAGTAGATATTGATGGCAAAAAGTATACTCCACAAGAAATTTCTGCTATGATACTACAAAAGTTAAAAGCCGATGCTGAAGCATATCTAGGGGAAAAGGTTACTGAAGCTGTAATTACAGTTCCAGCATACTTTACAGATGCTCAACGTCAAGCTACTAAAGATGCAGGTCAAATTGCAGGTTTAAACGTTAAGAGAATTATAAATGAACCTACTGCAGCTGCACTATCATATGGTATAGATAAGGAAGACGACCAAAAGATTATGGTATATGACCTTGGTGGTGGTACTTTCGATGTATCTATTATCGAGATGGGCGACGGCGTAACTGAAGTTTTAGCTACTGCTGGTAACAACCGTCTAGGTGGTGACGACTTCGACCAAAGAATTATCGATTGGTTAGTATCCGAATTTAAGGCTAGTGAAGGTATAGACTTAAGTGGCGATAAGATGGCTATGCAACGTCTAAAAGAGGCTGCTGAAAAGGCTAAGATTGAACTATCATCTACACCAACATCTAACATCAACCTACCATTTATTACTGCTGATGCTACTGGTCCAAAACATATGGATATCACTCTAAGCAAGGCTAAGTTCGATAGTCTAACTGCTGATTTAGTTCAAGCTACAATGGGTCCAGTTGACCAAGCTCTAAGAGATAGTGGCTTAAAACCAAGCGATTTAAATAAAGTATTAATGGTTGGTGGTTCTTCAAGAATACCAGCTGTATATGAGGCAGTTAAACAGAAGATTGGTAAAGAACCATTTAAGGGTATCAACCCAGATGAGTGTGTAGCATTAGGTGCAGCATATCAAGGTGGTATCATAGGTGGTGACGTTAAGGACGGTCTACTATTACTAGATGTTACTCCACTATCATTAGGTCTTGAAACTATGGGTGGTGTATGCACTAAGATTATCGAAAGAAATACTACTATTCCAACTAAGAAGTCACAAATCTTCTCAACTGCAGCAGATAATCAACCAGCCGTTGAAATTAACGTACTACAAGGTGAACGTGAGTTCGCTAAGGATAATAAATCTTTAGGTATGTTCAAACTTGATGGTATTGCTCCAGCACCTAGAGGTATTCCACAGATTGAAGTTACTTTTGATATTGACCAAAACGGTATCGTACACGTATCAGCTAAGGACTTAGGTACTGGTAGAGAACAAAATATTACAATTACAGCATCTACAAATATGTCCAAGGACGATATCGATAAGGCAGTTAAGGAAGCTGAACAGTTCGCTGAACAAGATAAGAAGGCTCGTGAAGCTGTAGATACTAAGAACAATGCTGAAAGCCTAGTAATGCAAGTTGAAAAGGCTCTTAACGACTTTGGCGATAAGGTTTCCGAAAGCGAAAAAGCTCCAATACTTGATAAGTGTAACGCTCTAAAAGAAGCAGTAAAGACTGATAACATTGACGATATTAAGGCTAAGTATGATGAACTTCAAAAACTTATGAACGATATCGCTACTAAGGTATATCAACAGTCTGCACCACAAGGCGACCCAACTCAAAACGCAACTTATCAACAAGATACTTCTTCCAACGATAACAACAACGATGACGGCGTTATCGATGCTGACTTTACTGAGGAAAAGTAATAATTTGTAAACTTTAAATAATCAGTCGGGCGAATAGACTAAACTTATTCGCCCGTTTTAAGATATATAATATTTATTAATTCAAAAAGTTAGTGAGGGTTTATTATGGCAGAAAAAAGAGATTATTACGAGGTGTTAGGAGTTTCTAAAACAGCTTCCGAAGATGAAATAAAAAAGGCTTATAGAAAGTTAGCAAGACAATATCACCCAGATTTGCACCCAGACGATAAGGATTGTGCTGAAAAGTTTAAAGAAGTAAATGAGGCTTATGAAGTTCTTTCAGATAGTTCTAAAAAAGCTAGATACGACCAATTTGGTCATGCAGGTGTAGACCCTAACTATCAAGGTGGAGGCTACGGCGGTGGATATGCTGGAGGAAATCCATTTGGCGATATGAGTGACATCTTTGAGAACATCTTTGGTGGTGGCTTTGGTGGAGGTTTTAGCAGTGGATTTAGTGGTTCTTCAAGAAGTACTGCTAACGCTCCAAGAAAAGGTCAAGATATAAATGTAAATACTACCATAGACTTCATGGAGGCTTGTAAGGGCGTAAAGAAAGATATTAAAATCCAACGTACAGAAAACTGTCCAGATTGTAACGGAACAGGTTCTAGTAATGGCGTAACCGAAAATTGTTCAGAGTGTGGAGGTTCAGGTACTGTTAGAGTTACTCAGCGTACTGCATTTGGAAACATATCCACTGTGAGAACTTGTAGCAAGTGTAATGGTAAAGGTAAGATTATAACCAACCCATGTCCAAAGTGTAGTGGTTCAGGTAGGGTTAGAAGTACTAGCACAATAACAGTAGATATCCCAGCTGGTATTGATGACGGTCAAACTTTAAGAGTAACTGGCAAAGGTTCAGCAGGTATAAACGGTGGTAGAAATGGCGACCTATTAGTTACGGTTAGTGTTAAAAAGAGCAGTATATTCCAACGTGATGGCTTTGATATTACTTGTGAAATTCCTATTACGTTTGCACAAGCGGTATTCGGAGCAGAACTTTCTGTGCCTACTATCGATGGTAAGGTTACACAAGTAATTCCAGAGGGAACTCAAACTGGCACTAAGTTTAGACTAAAAGGAAAAGGTGTTCAAAAGATAAACCGTTCCGATAGAGGCGACCAATACGTTATAGTAAACGTAGAAATTCCTAAGAACTTGACTAAACGTCAAAAAGAACTATTAAAAGAGTTCGATAACTCTGTAAGCGAAACTAACTACGCTAAAAGAAATAATTTTTCCAACAAGATTAAAAACTTCATGGAAGATTTAAAAGATAAGTTTAATAACATATAATAATAAAAAGAGGTTTATCAAAGTGCGATAAACCTCTTAAATATATCTGAGTGACGGGACTTGAACCCACGACCTCTACCACCCCAAGGTAGCACGCTACCACCTGCGCTACACCCAGATTTAGTATACATTATAACATACATTACAGTATAAGTCAATAGATACCTTTAATATATAAGTACTGTTTCATATGAACAGGTTTTCATATATATTGACACTTTAATGCAATAAATTTTCTTGAAATTTGTATGATACTTATAAGAAAAATTTTGAAAATTTGCTGAAACCTCTTGATTTAATAAAATATATATGGTATACTATACTTGTGAAAATTTTAGATGTATATATAGTATATATCTATGGTAAATTTAATTGGAGGTGTATTTTAATGGCATACAAAATTTCTGATGATTGTATCTCATGTGGTGCTTGTGCTGAAGGTTGTCCAGTAAGTGCTATCAGCGAAGGCGATGGCAAGTATGTTATCGATGCTGATACTTGTATTTCATGTGGTGCTTGTGCTGGTGTCTGTCCAGTAGGTGCTCCATCTGAGGACTAGTTTTTTAGTTCTAAGTTAATATGTAACGTATTAACTTAGATTTTTTAACATTTATGTTTTAGCACTCCAAAGATGTATTCCTTGGAGTGCGTTTTTAGTAGTTTTAAACAAAAAATTGTTTTATTAATATCGATAATAGTGTAATGTATTTAAAAATATTTCATTTTGGTTAAAATAAAAATAATTACTTGCAATCGGTTAATTATAATGATAAAATAGTATTGTACACTAATACTTAATCTATGGAGGTTTTTATTAATGAATAGATTTAATTTAAAAAAGATTTCATTAGTTACATCTTTAATACTAATAGCATCTGTATTTGTAGGCTGTAATAGTAGTATTAAAGACGATAATAGTGGTAAAGGAGAAATTACAGTAAGTTCCACTACTACTATTGTAAAAAAAGAGGGTGAATCCATTAAAGCCAACCTAGGCGAAGAAACTGTTAATGAAGACATAGGCATAACTGTAAAGAATATATATAAGATGGATTTAGAAGATGATGAGTATATTAATCTAGCAATATATGTACAAATAACAAATAAATCCAAGGAAACTAATGAGTATTCTGCAATAGATAACTTTGGCGTTAGAGAACAAGGTGCTACTACAGATAATGTCGATATGTTAGGACTATCCAACTCTTACTTGTACATAAAGAGAAATACAAACTTTAACCGCTTAAGTGGAGCAGTTGCCCCTAACACTATGTTAGATGGCCTAGTTACTATTAGAGTACCTAAAGACTTCCAAGAGGCTACATTTGTATTCTATCCAAACGTAATTACAAGTACTGGTGAGATAACTTTGACATTCACTCCAGATGATTTGGAAGATTTACCACTATCTGAGTAACTATAGGAGGTTTTTAATATGGTTCAAATTGAAATGGAAAACGGTAAGGTAATAAAATTAGAGTTATATCCAGAAGTTGCTCCAATTACCGTAGAAAACTTTGAGAAACTTGTAAAAGAGGGTTTCTATAATGGACTTACATTCCATAGAGTTATCAGTGGCTTTATGATACAAGGTGGTTGTCCTAAGGGTAACGGCACTGGTGGCCCTGGATATAATATCAAAGGTGAGTTTTCATCTAACGGTTTTAAGAACGACTTAAAACATACTAGAGGAGTTATATCTATGGCAAGAGCACAAGACCCTAATTCTGCTGGTTCGCAGTTCTTTATAATGCACGAGGACGCACCTTATCTTGATGGTCAATACGCTAGTTTTGGCAAGGTTATCGAGGGCATGGACGTTGTGGACGAAATAGCTAACGTTAGAACTAACTTCGCTGATGCACCTTTAGAACCACAAGTAATGAAATCTGTAACTATTATCGATTAGATTGCATCTAACTTATTGAAAATATGCCTGTTCCAATAGGAGCAGGTATTTTTTAAAATCAAACTAGAAAGGATTATACATATATGAACAACTATATACATATGTTACAGACGGCATTCACATTTTATGGTAGAGAAAGACGTCAAGTGTATTGGTCAGCGACTCTAACTAACTTAGGAATACTATTAGTATTTATATTGATATTTGGTTCTATAAAGACTATATCGTGGATAGCCTATCTGTATGTAATATTGACTATAATTCCACAAATAGCCATAACCGTTCGTAGACTACACGATGTAAATTCTAGTGGAAAGAAACTTCTACTATTGCTAATTCCAGTTGTGGGACTTATTTTAATAATTATAGAACTAACTTTAGACAGTACTCCCGATACCAACATATACGGTGAAAGTTTAAAATATCCTAAAGATAACGAAGTTGTGTTATCTCCCGATGCCATAGCTAAACCTAAAAAAGTTACGCTCAATAAAGATATCCAAACAGATGAACAACCTAGCAACGAAGATAAAAATAGAGTGGAATGATACTATCATTCCACTCTTTGAGTATATTGAAAAAATATTATATTTGTGTAGAGTAGTTAGGAGCTTCCTTAGTGATATATATATCGTGTGGGTGAGATTCTTTAAGACCAGCACCAGTAATCTTAACGAACTTAGCCTTTTCATGTAGAGTAGGGATATCTACGCAACCACAGTAGCCCATACCAGAACGTATACCACCACATAGTTGATATATAGTATCAGATACTAAGCCCTTATAAGGTACACGACCTTCAACGCCTTCTGGAACAAGTTTTTTAGTATCGGAAGTGCTAGTTTGGAAATATCTATCCTTAGAACCGTTTTCCATAGCAGCAAGACTTCCCATGCCTCTGTAAACCTTGAAAGAACGTCCTTGGAATATTTCAGTAGCTCCAGGGGATTCCTCACAACCTGCAAGTAGAGAACCTAACATAACTACGTTAGCACCAGCAGCTAGAGCCTTAACGATATCACCAGAGTACTTAATACCACCATCAGCTATAACTGGAATGTTGTGTTTATTAGCAACACAAGCGACATCATATATAGCAGTAATTTGAGGTACACCTATACCAGCGATAACTCTAGTAGTACATATAGAACCAGGGCCAATACCAACCTTTAAGCAATCTGCACCAGCATCTATTAGATATTCAGCAGCCTCAGCAGTAGCGATATTACCAGCAATTAAAGGAATATGTGGATAAGCCTTTTTAATCTTTCTAACGCAATCAGCTATATTCTTACTATGACCATGTGCAGAGTCTAAAACTAGAACGTCTACTTGAGCCTCTATTAAAGCACCTGCACGTTCAAGAACGTCATTAGTAACACCAAGAGCAGCACCACAAAGAAGTCTACCCTTTTCATCTCTAGCAGAGTTAGGGAACTCAACAGCTTTTTCGATATCCTTAATAGTTATAAGACCTTTTAAGTAGCCCTCATCATCTACAAGTGGAAGTTTTTCAATCTTGTGTTTTCTAAGTATCTCTTGAGCGTCTGCAAGAGTAGTTCCAACTGGGGCAGTAACTAGATTATCTTTAGTCATAACTTCAGATATTTTAGCGTTATAATCGACCATAAAACGCATATCTCTGTTAGTTATAATGCCTACTAGTTTACCTTTTTTATCTACTATAGGAACACCAGAAATTTTATACTTACCCATTAAATCATCTGCCTCGTAAACGAAGTGATTTTCAGTTAGTGAAAAAGGATTTACTATAACACCATTTTCAGAACGTTTAACCTTATCAACTTCATCAACTTGTTGTTCAATAGTCATATTTTTATGGATAATACCAATACCACCTTCTCTAGCGATAGCTATAGCCATTTTAGCTTCTGTTACGGTATCCATAGCAGAAGTCATGATAGGTGTATTAAGCATAATATTACCAGCAAGTCTAGTCTTTAGATTAATCATATTAGGAGTAACATCTGACTGACCAGGAATTAAAAGGACGTCATCGAAAGTTAGTCCTTCTTTTTGAAACTTACAATTTGCATCTGATAACATATAAAAAAAACCTCCAACTTTAAGAATAAATCTCCCATAATAATTATTACTTTATGTATTCCCTTTATTCTACTACTTTTTTTATAATTTGTCAATGATTAAAATAACTAATTTTTTAATCAATAAGGTATAAATTTTAATCTTAAAGTTAGTTTTAGATAGCAATATCTTGAATATAACGCAAGGAACATCAAAAAAGATGTTCCTTGTATAGAATATTATCTTTTTTTACCGTTTCCTATGCTTAGGATAGCAGGGAGTACGGCAAAACCTAGAGATATCAAAAGTTGGGTTCTGTTAGGTGATACCGTTGAAAATACTTTCATAAGTGGTGGATAGTATACACACACTCCAATTACTGCTATTGATACTAATACTGAATATAATAGTTGTGGATTATCGAAATAGTTTACAGTAAAGATATTTTTCTCTTCAGATTTACATTCAAAGACGTGTACCAACTGCGACATTACTAGAGTTATTAAAGCACAAGTTCGGCATACTTCCAGACTGCCACCCATAGAAGATACTATCATAAAAGTACCTAGAGTGACACCTCCAATTAGGACACCTCTAATTAAGATTTTTTCCATCAAGCCATGAGAGAAAAATCCCTCATCTTTTTTTCTAGGAGGTTTTTTCATATTAGATTTATCAGGGGGTTCGACGCTTAGAGCCACTGCGGGAAGTCCATCAGTAATAAGGTTTACCAGTAGCAATTGTGATGGTAATAGTACTATAGGCAATCCCAAGATTATGCCCACGAACATAGTCAATACTTCTCCAATGTTACAAGATAGTAGATATCTTACAAACTTTCTAATATTAGCGTAGATGCATCTACCTTGTTGAACTGCTTTAACTAAAGTAGCGAAGTTATCATCTAATAGAATTACATCAGCCGAATTTTTGGCAACATCTGTACCAGAGATACCCATAGATACGCCAATGTCAGCCTCTTTGATAGCAGGAGCATCATTAACACCATCGCCAGTCATGGTTACTATGTTACCTTTTTGTTTATATATTCTAACCAATCTTAGCTTATGCGATGGATTTACTCTAGCGAATACAGAGTAGTTATCAATAGAATTGAGTAGTTCCGTATCGGATAGTCTGTCTAACTCTTCACCCGTGATAGCTTTTTTACCTCTTAAGATTCCCACTTGTTTTGCTATTGCACAAGCAGTAGATTTATGGTCACCAGTAATCATAACGGTGCTAATGTGAGCAGATTTACATTCTGCTACTGATAGTTTAGCTTCTGGGCGTGGAGGGTCTTCCATACCACAAACACCTAAAAAGATAGTCTTATCATTTACTTTAACGCAAAAGGCAAGAACTCTCATAGCCTTGTTAGATAGACCATCTGCAAAAGTTTCCACGTTCAGCCTTAGAGCGTTAGTTAAAGGTTGCACGATATCGTTAGTATGTATATGAGAACACATCTTTAGAATACTCTCAATAGAACCCTTTGAGTACGTTAAACTATTAGATAGACTATCTTTAACGGTAACGCTCATAAACTTACTTTGGCTATCAAAAGGAACTTCATCGGTACGGATATAACTTTTATCGATGTTATCCTTATGGATACCAAACTTTTTAGCCATATCTACTAGAGCAATTTCGGTAGGGTCGCCACTGGTCAAAGTGGAGTTATTACATAGTATGGAACATAGTATCAACTCTTTAAGAACCTTATTGGTATCAAGATTAGTATGACTATCGATTGAGTACTCTGTACCATTACAAAAGATTTCTTTAACGGTCATCTTATTTTGAGTGATAGTGCCAGTCTTATCAGTGCATATAACCGAGGTACAACCTAGAGTTTCTACGGAGTGCAATCTATTAACTAGAGCCTTAGCCTTTAGCATTCTGTTCACGGCTAAAGCCAAGGATATAGTAACTGTAGCAGGTAAACCCTCTGGAATAGCCGATATTGCTATAGTAATACCCGTCATGAGCATATTGAATATAGGTTCACCTCTAAGGACACCAGCCAAGAATACAATCACACAAACGATAATACAAATCATGGCGACAGTCTTACCAAGTTCGCCCAACTTGTGTTGTAATGGAGTTTCTTCCTCAGGGATTTCGGCAATCATTTGAGATATTTTACCTATTTGACTATCTTTACCAGTAGCCATAACTATACATCTAGCATGACCTTTGCTGATAGAAGTTCCAGAATAGACAACGGTATCCAAATTTAGAGAGTTATCCAAATTTTTAGAGTTACCGACCCTTTTATTTACTGGTAGACTTTCACCAGTTAGGATAGCCTCATCACAAGCAAGACTGCTACACTGTAATATATTACAATCGGCGGGAACTCTGTCGCCAGTATCTAGTTCGATAACGTCGCCGATTACTAAGTTTTCCGAAACTATAGTTTTAAGTTTGCCATCACGATACACTTTAGCAGTAGGTGAAGATATCTTTTTTAAAGTTTCAAGAGTTTTTTCGGTTCTAAACTCTTGAACGAACCCAAGAATAGCATTCATTAGAACTATTATGATAATAGTAATAGCATCATAAATTTCGCCTATGGCTACCAAGATAATTGTAGATATCAAAAGTATCATGACCATAATATCTTTAAATTGGTTGCAGAAGATTTTTAAAGTACTAGACTTTTTTTTCTGTTCAAGTGAATTTTTTCCGAACTCTTTCAACTTTTTTTCGGCATCGGTTTGAGATAGTCCTATCATGAAAAAATTAACCCCCTTAATTAAGAATATCTATCTATAATAGATATGTTGTATTAAAGGGGTTTATGAATATATTAATTAGTTCTCTTTTTAGATTGAACATCTTTAATATGTTGTTCTTTAGTGGCTTTAGATACCTTAGTTAAAGGTTTTATACTGTTATATAATAGTTTAAGTTGGTCATCGGTGAAGTTTTTACTAGCGAACTTCTGTTTAATTAGATATGTAACCACATTATCCATAGTTAGAACCATTAAGTTATCGGATTTAGAATACTTAACCTTTTTGATATCTGCATTTTCGCTAAACACTATAACAGATTTAAACTTATCTTTAGGAATTTTCAAGTAACTAGCCAACGTGGATATATGCGTGTTATTCTGCATAATTGGATTATACATCTCAAAAGATTTATCTTTAGAGTAGATAGTTTTCCAATAGGTATCTTTTTGATTGCCAATCACTGAGCAACTATAGTTTTTAACTTCAAATATGTAAGCGTTGCCATTAGATAGTAAAATCATATCTATTTCAGTAGTTTTAGAGCCTTTTGCGTATGGAACGTATACATTTCTAATAACCTTTGCATTAGATATAGTCAATGTAGAGATTAATCTAGTAAGTAAATCCAATTGAACCTCTTTAGAAGTTCCTTTCAATTCTTGAGAAGTTTTTCCAGTAATTGCACTTAAAAAATCGAGAGCATTAGCCATAAATAGTCCTTTCTTGTGTAGGTAAGTTCCTCAAGGAACATTTACCAAAATTAGTCATCATTATTTAATATATCTATATTTCTAAGGATAGTCTTTTTACCACGCCAAAAGTAAGCACCTTGCTTAGATATATTATCTGGAGTTAAAACGTGATTAGCATTAGTTATGAACTCTTTAATATAGGTTTCGGAGGCGTTTTTGTTCATAGGGCATATACTTTGACACATATCGCAACCCCAAGCCGTGTGATTATCCACCATTAGAGTTTTTTCTTCAGTAGAGAGTTCGCCTTTTTTTTGAGTTATATTAGAAAGACAAGTATCCTCATTAATGCCAAGCGAACCAATCGATTTAGTAGGACATCTTTTAAGGCACATATTGCATTGTATACATACTTGATTGTATCTAGTATATGGTATAGACATATCGGTGACGACCTCACCTAAGAATACATAAGAGCCGTACTTTTTAGTTATAAGTAATCCATTTTTGCCGACGCAACCTAGACCAGCTAATTGAGATGCTTTAACTTCTCTAATAGGAGAGTTATCTGTAAAGGGTTCAAAGGAGAATTGAGGGAAAGTATCTTTTAAATCGGAAGCCAAACTTTTTAGCATATTCAGTGCTACGATGTGATAATCAGGTACACACGCATAGTAAGATATATTCTTAGTAACGTTAGGCGGTTCTTTTACCAGATACGGAAAGGCACACATAATGACAGTTTTAGCATTTAAAGGAACTCTTGCCACTGCTCTACAAGGGAGTAGTGGCAAGATATCATTAAAGTTACAAAATCCAAAGACTTCTATATTATTGCGTTCAACTATAGAACATATAGTATTATATTCCACATTCGTCATAATCTTTCCATTTTTCCGTATGCTTTTTATTGTTACGAATCTTAACAATACCCACAATAACTACACCAATTAGTAAGCATAAAGAGAGTATAGTAGAAGTTATAGCACTCAAAAAGAGAGCTTTGTTGCCTTGTTTTTCAGTATCATTGTTATTATTATTTTTCATAAGAAAAAATCTCCTTTCAAGATAGACATTTGTAAATATTTTCAAATAAATTAAGTAAAAAAAATCCGACAACTGTAACGAATAACTTAAAAGTTCAGATTACAGCTGTCGGATTTATTAATATTCAGAGTAGATATTACTTAGTTTCCTTTTCGATATAAGTAACAATATCACCGATAGTTTTAATATCAGCCATAGCCTCATCTGGAATTTCGATGCTAAAAGCATCTTCAAGGTCCATAACTAAGTCAACAACGTCAAGAGAGTCAGCACCAAGGTCATCTGTAATAACAGCTTCCATAGTAATTTGGTCTTCAGCGACGTCTAGTTGTTCTGCTACGATTTCCTTAACCTTATCAAAAACCATTTTTTAAACCTCCATATTTAATGTATATATACAAGACTAAAAATAAAGATAGTCTAAGTATCTAAAATACCAATAGAATTATTCTTGAAATTCGCCAATCTTTCTAAACTTAGTATATCGTTCCTTTAGCAAAACGTCAAGAGTTTTTTTCAATTTTTCGTCCGTTTTTTTCACCAAATATTCCTTAATATTTTCGGACATTTTATACAAATCCATATGAGCACCACCAAGGGGTTCAGGGATTATAGTTTCGCACACGCCAAGATGTAATAAATCTTCAGCAGTTATGTGCATAATCTGCATAGCCTCTTTTTCTTTAGAGGCGTCTTTCCAAAGAATAGATGCAAAACCTCTAGGAGATACTACAGAGTATATAGAGTTTTCTAACATAGCTAGTTCGTCGCACACACCAAGAGCCAACGCACCACCACTACCGCCTTCACCAAGAACTATCGAAAGTATAGGAGTTTTTAGCACCATTAATTCTTGTAAATTTTTAGCAATAGCTTCGCCTTGACCTCTTTCCTCAGCACCTATACCACAAAAAGCACCAGGGGTATCTATAAAGAATATCACTGGACGCTTAAACTTTTCGGCTTGTTTAGCCAATCTAAGAGCCTTTCTGTAGCCTTCTGGGTGAGGCATAGCAAAGTTAGATTGTTTATTCTCTAATAGATTTTTACCTTTAACTTCAGCAATCACAGTAACGGGAGTACCATTAAGAGTAGCAATACCACCTAAGATAGCACCATCATCACTGAATAGTCTATCGCCGTGAAGTTCAATAAAGTTGTCAAATATTAATGGAATATAATCTCTAATAGTTGGGCGATTTTTATTTCTAATAAGTTCCATTCTTTCCCAAGGTGTACGGGATTTCTTTTCCATAGTTTAATACTATCCACCTTTCATTAGTGATTATCCACTTTTTTATAGTTGTGAAGTTCTAAAATTTTAGATAGTGTAGAACGCATTTTGTTACGTTCGACAATCATATCCACGAAACCCTTTTCCAATTGAAACTCAGCCAATTGGAACTCATCGGGTAGATGTTGTTTAATAGTATCTTCAATTACACGTCTACCAGCGAAACCTACTAATACTTTAGGTTCAGCAATGATAATATCGCCAAGCGATGCAAAAGATGCAGTAACTCCACCAGTAGTAGGGTCTGTAAGAACCGTGATATATAAGTTACCACTTTCGCCATGTTTAGCTACAGCTCCCGAAGTTTTAGCCATCTGCATAAGAGATACTATACCTTCTTGCATTCTAGCACCACCCGATGCAGTAAACAGTATTACAGGTAGATTGTTTTCAGTAGCGTATTCAATAGCACGAGTTATCTTTTCGCCTACTACACTACCCATAGATGCCATCATAAAATGGCTATCCATGATGCCAATAACGGTTTTAATGCCTTGAATAGTACCAACACCAGTAATAACGGCGTCCATAAGACCAGTTTCCTGTCTTAGAAGTTCTTGTTTTTCCTCATACTTAGGGAAGTTTATAGGATTTTTACTTTTCATATTAGGGTCAAATTCGGTAAAGCTGTCAGCATCAATAGTAAGTTCGAGTCTTTCCTTGGCGGTCAATCTGCCGTGATAGTTACACTTAGGGCAGACCTTATTCAAGGCTTGAAACTCCTCTTGAAATAGAATGTTTTGACATCTAGGACATTTGTATAGTAGATTATCAGGAACTTTACTGTTGTTATGATGACTATTGCTTGTAGTTTCAGCTTGAGCATTTTCCTCTTGTGTAGAACTATTAAACCTAGTCTTTACTTGTTTGAACAAATTTTCAAGAGCCAAACTTTACACCTCCAAACGTTACAATTTGAACTCTTTTTCTAAGAAAGAGTTATTATAGTTACCATCTTTAAAAGCCTTGTGACCTATAATTTTAAGTTGAAAGTCAATATTAGTATCCACACCATCAACGATAAATTCAGCTAAAGCCCATTTCATTTTCATAATAGCCTCATCTCTGGTAGGGGCGTGAACTATAAGTTTAGCAATCATGGAGTCGTAATAAGGGGGGATAGTATATCCTTGATATACGGCACTGTCTATTCTAATGCCGAAACCTCCAGGGGTATGTAGGGCCTCTATCTTACCAGGGGAAGGTCTAAAGTTAAGTTCAGGATTTTCAGCGTTAATTCTGCACTCAATGGCGTGACCGTTTATATGGATATCCTTTTGGTTAAAGGATAGCTTTTCACCACTAGCTACTTTAATTTGAGTTTTAACTAAATCTATGCCAGTAACAGCTTCAGTGATAGGGTGTTCTACTTGAATACGAGTATTCATTTCCATAAAGTAGAAGTTTTTATCCTTATCGACAAGGAACTCAATAGTACCAGCATTTTTATATCCACAAGCCTTAGCAGCTTTTACGGCAGCTTCTCCCATTTTTTTACGGAGTTTATCTGTCATAATAGGGCTAGGAGTTTCCTCCAAGACCTTTTGATTACGTCTTTGCATAGAGCAATCACGTTCGCCAAGATATACTATGTTACCATAGTTATCAGCCATAATTTGAACTTCAATGTGTTTAGGTTCAAGGATAAGTTTTTCTATATATACAGAACTATCTCCAAAGAAGTTAAGAGCCTCTTGTTGAGCAATAGTAATCTGTTCTTCCATTTCCTTTGGAGTGTTAATCCTACGGATACCACGTCCACCACCACCAGCAGACGCTTTTACTAATACTGGATATCCAACCTTATTAGCAATCTGTAGAGCCTCACTTACTGAGCCTACTGCACCCTTAGAACCAGTTATTACAGGAACTCCTGCACTTTCCATAGTCTTTTTAGCTTGAGCCTTATCGCCAAGCATCTCAATAGATTGAGGGTCTGGACCTATAAAGGTAATGCCACACTTTTGACACATACTAGCAAAGTGAGCGTTTTCCGATAAGAAACCAAATCCTGGGTGGATAGCTTCAGCACCAGTTATTTCACAAGCCGATATTATAGCTTTCATATTTAGGTAGCTATCTTTAGAGTTAGCAGGACCTATACAGATAGCCTCATCGGCAATTTGTGCGTGTAGAGAGTTTTTATCAGCAGTAGAATATACAGCGACTGTCTTAACACCCAATTCACGACAGGCTCTAATAATTCTAACGGCTATTTCACCTCTATTAGCGATTAAAACTTTATTAAACATTATACAATACTTCCTTATTGAATAGCAAAAGAAATTTCACAAGAAACGGCTTTTTTACCATCTACAGTAGCAATAGCCTTGCCTACGCCTACTGGACCTTTTATCTTAATAATTTCCACTTCCAAGTCAAGAACGTCATTAGGGACTACTTTCTTTCTAAACTTAGCCTTATCGATGCTACCAAAGAAAGCAATCTTGCCCTTATACTCATCTTTAGATAGTATACATACAGCTCCAGCTTGAGCCAACATTTCTATCATTAAAACACCAGGGACTACTGGTTCTTGAGGAAAGTGACCTTTAAACCAAAAATCGTCAGCTTTTATGTACTTTCTAGCTTTAATTTTAGTACCGACTTCCATTTCCAGAACCTCATCTATAAGAAGAAAAGGGTCACGGTGTGGAATAATTTCCATAATCTGTTCTCTGTTCAATAAAACTTCCGACATTATAAGACCTCCAAACTAACCGATAATCATAATAGGTTGGTCGTACTCAACGGGAGTACCATCTTTAACCATAATTTCTTTAACAGTGCCATCAAATTCCGAAGTAACTTCGTTCATCAACTTCATAGATTCTATAATCATAATTACATCGCCTTTTTTAACAGAGTCACCGACTTTGACGTAAGGTGGCTTATTTGGAGATGGTGATGCGTAAAAAGTTCCCACTATTGGAGCTTTTACAACGTTTCCAGAAGGCTTAGGAACGTCTACATTAGCAGATGGAACATTTTCTAATATAGTAGTAGTATCTTTAGGTTGTTGCATTGGAATAGTTTCTATCATAGGAACCGGCATAGGAGGAGGACAAGGTTTACCTTCTATTTTAACGCTTAAATCTCCCTCTTTAATTTCGAGTTTACCTAGTTTATTTTGGGATACCAACTCAATTAGAGTTTTTAAAGTATCCAAATTTTTACAATCATCATTGAAAAAATATGACATATTATAATCTCCTTTATATAGGATAAGTATTTTTGTATGGAACATCTACATAGATGTTCCATATATAAAGTAAATAATATTAATTAATCAACATATTTTTTTAGGCAAATAGTAGCATTATGACCACCAAATCCTAACGAGTTAGATAATGCACAATTTACGTCCATATTAACGTTTCCGTTTATGCAGTAATCCAAGTCACATTCTTCGTCTGGAGTAGTAGTTCCGACAGTAGCATGAACCAATCCTTCTTGAATACTTTTAGCAGTAACGATAGCCTCAACGGCACCAGCACCACCCAATAGATGTCCTATCATAGACTTAGTAGAGTTAATCTTAACCTTTTTAGCGTTATCCTCACCAAGAGCCAACTTAATAGCAGTAGTTTCGTACTTATCGTTTAGACCAGTAGATGTACCATGTGCATTGATATAGTCAATATCTTCTGGTTTAAGACCACCCTCAAGATATGCAAGTTTCATAGCTTGACTAGCTTCTATGCCATCTGGAGATGGTGAAGTCATGTGATAAGCATCACAAGTAGCACCGTATCCTACTATTTCGGCGTAGATTTTAGCACCACGAGCCTTAGCGTGTTCCAACTCCTCAAGAATAAGAATACCACTACCCTCACCAAGAACGAAACCACTTCTATCCTTATCGAAAGGTATAGATGCTTTTTCTAAGTTATCGCACTTAGTTAGAGCCTTCATGTTGTTAAATCCGCCTAGAGTAAACTTAGATACACAACTTTCAGTACCACCAGTTATAGCCACATCAAGATATCCATCTTTAATCTTTCTAAAACTTTCGCCTATAGCGTGTGTAGATGACGCACAAGCAGTAACAGTAGAAAAGTTATCGCCTTTAAAACCAGTTTTCATAGCTATAACGCCACAAGCCATGTTTATTATACTAGATGGTATATAAAATACTGAAATTCTTGATGGACCTTTTTCTAAAAATTTAGAATGTTCTTGTGTAGTAAGATTTAAACCACCAATACCACAACCTACAATAACACCTGCTCTGTAGGGGTCTAAGTCTTTAAAATCCGAGCCACAATCTTGAAGGGCTTGTTTAGTAGATGCCAATGCGAATTGAACAAATCTGTCCAACTTTCTAGCCTCTTTTTTATCCACGCCGTAGTTAGTAATATCGAAATCTCTAACTATACCAGCTATTTTGATATCGAAATCGGAGGTATCAAAAGTATCTATAAAGGAGTACCCCAACTTATTATCTTTAATACCGTTCCAAAACTCATCAACGTTTTTACCTAATGGATTTACAGTACCCATACCAGTTATTACTACACGTCTGCTCAAAAAAATCTCTCCTTCTTTTATATTTTTAATAATAAAATCGATATATTATATCATAGTTAGATTAAAGTAGCATTAAAACTACATAGAAATTCCACCACTAACCTCAATAACTTGACCAGTAACGTAACTAGCATTTTTAGATACTAGGAAAGATACTACACTAGCGATTTCATCTGGTTCAGCGTAGCGTTTCATAGCTATTAAGTTGAGCATAGTCTTTTGTTGTTCTTCGGTTAGAGCGTCAGTCATAGGAGTTCTAACGAAACCAGGAGCAACGGCATTAGCACGAACTCCACGAGATGCGAACTCTTTAGCAAAAGTTTTAGTCATACTAATAATAGCACCCTTAGATGCAGAATAGTTAAATTGACCAGCATTTCCATACATTCCAACTACAGATGCCATACTAACTACAGCACCACTACGTTGTTTCATCATGACAGAGCCAACTAACTTCATCATATTGAATACGCTTTTTTGATTTACAGTAATAACACTGTCATAGTCTTGTTCTTTCATTCTAACTAAAAGACCATCTTTAGTGATACCAGCGTTGTTTACTAAGGCATCAATAGAGCCAAATCTATCTTTAACGGCTTTAACCATAGTTTCGCAATCGGAGTAGCTAGAAACATCAGCAGAGAACACTTCAGCCTCCACGCCACAACTACGACATTCTTCAGCCACCTTTAGAGCCTTTTCCTTATCGCTATCACTTGGGAAGTGATTTATTGCTATATTAAAACCATCTTTAGCCAATCTACGAGCTATACAAGCACCAATACCTTGTGATGCTCCAGTAATCAATGCAGTTGCCATAAAAACATCTCCTTTGTTTAAAAACTAATTTAACTTCAATAATTTTTCTGCTTGGTTGAACATTTCCTTGATGATATCAGCACAAGGTTTAATATCAGTAATCATACCAGCTATAGCACCGCATAGGAAAGAACCTTCTTCGATATTACCATCTTGAACGGCTTTTCTAAGCGAACCAAGAGTAATCTCCTCAAACTGTTCAGGAGTACCACCATCACGTTCAAAAGTTTGAAGTTTTTTAGAGAACTTAGTCTTGATATTTCTACAAGGGTGACCAGTAAATCTGCCAGTTACGATGTTATCGGTATCTTTAGCCTTAATAACGAGTTCCTTGTACACTGGGTTAATTTGAACTTCTTCAGATGCTAAAAATCTAGTACCAACTTGAACACCTTCAGCACCCAACATAAAACTAGCAGCTACGCCACGACCATCGGCGATACCACCTGCAGCGATAACTGGTACAGATACGGCATCTACTACTTGAGGAACTAGACACATAGTAGTATTATCGCCAATATGACCACCACTTTCAGTACCCTCAGCAATGATAGCATCAGCACCAGAGCGTTCCATTCTTTTAGCGAGGTTTACGGTGGAAACTACTGGAATAACTTTAATGTTGGCATCTTTCCAAGCCTTGATGTACTTAGCAGGATTTCCAGCACCAGTAGTAACAAAAGATACCTTTTCATCTATAACCAATTGAGCGAGGTCATCAGCATTAGGTGACATCAACATTATGTTTACGCCGAAAGGCTTGTTAGTTAAAGATTTAGTCTTTCTAATCTGTTCTCTAAGATAGTCTATAGGGGCAGAACCACCAGCGATAATACCAGCACCTCCTCCATTAGATACGGCACTAGCCAAAGTACTTTCAGCAATCCAAGCCATACCGCCTTGTAGTATAGGATATTCTATTCCTAAAAGTTGAGTAATTCTAGTATTCATTTAAAAACTTTCCTTTCATTAGTTACTTTCAAATAACTTCGAGAATATATTTTTTAATGAGCAATAGATTTGAAGTAGAGATATCGTCGTTGTTATTTGAATACATATATTTCAAACGCTTAATAAAGTATTTTCAATTTTAGTACTATTAATATTCAATAACCACTGCACCGTAGGTAAGACCAGCACCAAAGCCAACGAAACAAATCTTATCGCCACGTTTAATCTTGCCACTTCTGATAGCCTCATCGAAAGCTATTGGAATAGTAGCACTAGAAGTATTTCCGTGTTCTGCTATGTTTACGATAAACTTATCCATAGTGGAGTCCAAATTTTTACAAGCAGTTTCAATAATTCTAATGTTAGCTTGATGTGGAATAAAGAAATCTATATCACTTATAGGTAAGTCAATCTTTTGGCAAGCCATTCTAGTAGCCATTGGAAGTATCTTAGTAGCGAACTTGTAAACTTCCTTACCATTTTGAATGATATAAGGTTTAATTTCAGTAGGAAGACCATCTTCAATGTGAACAGGTTCGCCATGAAGTTGTCTTTGTGGTTCGTGATGTCTAGCACAAAGGAAAGTAGCACCGTTACCATCAGCACCAAGATAAGATGTAAATAGTTTATCCGATGCTTCTACAACACAAGCACCAGCACCATCACCAAATAGTACGCAAGTAGTTCTGTCGGTGAAGTCAGTAATCTTAGATAGTGATTCAGTAGCCACTACTAGAATATACTTAATATCGCCAGCCAATAGATATCTACGAGCCATATCCATACCATACGCAAAACCAGAACAAGCACAATTGATATCTAAAGCCATGCAACCAGTAGCACCCAACTCACGTTGTATCATACAAGCAGTAGATGGCAAATAGTAATCTTCAGTAGTACTAGATACTATTATTAGACCTATATCTTTAATATCTATACCAGCCATAGCAATAGCGTTTTTAGCCGCCTTAGTACCCATAGACCAAGTTGGTTCACCGTTAGAAATATGTCTTTTTTTGATACCAGTTCTAGTAGTAATCCATTCGTCGCTAGTTTCAACGTAGCTAGATAAATCGTCATTAGTTAAAATCATTTTAGGCGAATAACTGCCTGTTCCTAAAATATTAATACCTTGCAAAAAAATTTCCTCCTATAAAGTTGTAATCTTATCACATTTGTGATATTATATAATAAAGTACAATTCAATATTAATTGTACCTTAAATTTGGATTGTTTGCAACGTTTAAGAAAAGTTTTTAAACAGTTTCCATATTACTCACAATTTTTTATGTAGATTTTTGGGACTATTTGTGCAATCTAGCCAATAAGATTTAATTTTTTGAAAGGAAGTTTTTTTTATTATGAACGCTTTTTTATTTGCAGGACAAGGTTCTCAATATGTTGGTATGGGAAAGGCTCTACTAGAGGCAAATCCAGAGTTTAGCTATCTATACGATACTGCCTCGGAAGTTTTAGGTAAGGATATGAAAGATATCTGTTTCAACTCAGAACTTGAAGAACTATCTAAGACAGTAAATTCACAACCTGCCATTATGTTGACATCTTTGTTGTGTTTCGAGGTTGCCAAAAAGAATGGCATAACTTTCGATGGTGTAGCAGGACACTCTTTAGGTGAATACGCAAGTATGGTAGCTAGTGGAATGTTATCTTTAGAAGATGGTTTTAAGGTAATCAAAGCCAGAGCAGAAGCAATGGATAAGGCTAAAGGTGGTTTAATGTATGCCATCTTAAAGGCAAGTGTTGAGGATATAACTAAAGTTTGTCAAGATACTGATGGTTATGTAGTTCCAGTAAACTATAACTCACCAGTACAGACTGTCATTGCAGGTGAAAACGATGCAGTTCTAAAGGCTGTAGATACCTTAACTTCCATGAAAGCTAGATGCGTTAAGTTAAATGTATCATCTGCATTTCACTCCGATATTATGAAACCATGTGCCGAAGAATTTTACAATTCTATTAAAGATGTAGAGTTTAAAAATCCTACAATAAAGTTTTATTCAAACGTTCTAGGCAAGGAACTAACTGACTTTTCAGATATGCCATCACTATTAAAACAACATATGATATCTGCCGTTCACTTTACAGATGAACTAAACTGTATGGCAAATAATGGTTTTGATACCTTTATTGAATTAGGTCCTAATAAAGTTCTAACTGGACTTGTCAAGAAAACTTTAAAAGGTGCAACTGCACTAAATATCGAGGATTTAGCTACTTTAGAAAGTACTTGTCAAGCACTTGCAAAGTAGTTGACAAGTAATAGCTTGTCAAGTAGTTGCAAAGCACTTGACAAGCTAAAATGTTCAAAATTTTTGATATTTAGTATCAAAAAATCAAAGAGTGGAAAAAATATCTGATTGGATAGATTTTAACATTAGATAAAAATACAATTTAAGGAGGATTTTAATTATGAAAAAATATACATTAATAGGACACCCTTTAGGACATTCAATGTCGCCATTCATTCATGATAGACTATTTAAACTAAAAGGTAGAGAGGTATCATATAGTTTAACAGATATCTCTCCAGAAGATTTAAACAGTAAGAAAGAGTATCTAAAGAGTGAGTTTGTAGGATATAATATAACTATTCCACATAAGGTTGCAGTAATTCCATTTATAGACAAGATGGATACTTCTGCTTTAAGATACAACTCTGTAAACTGCGTGGCAAACACTCAAGAGGGTTCTGTTGGATACAATACCGATTGCTACGGCTTTTTGAACTCTTTAAAAATGAACGATATCTCTTTAGATGGTAAAGTATTACTATTAGGTTGTGGTGGTGTTGGTCGTATGATGGCTATTGAAAGTCTATTACATGGAGTAACTTTGACAATAGCAATCATAGAGGAAGCTAGAGATATGTGTAACACTCTACTAGCAGAACTCAATGAAAAGTTTCCAAACGTAAAAGTAGAAGTAGTTCTAATGAGCGAAATAACTGGAAGTTTCGATTTGGTTATAAATTCCACACCTGTAGGAATGTTTCCAAAAGTGGATAACTGTCCATTAAGCGACGAAACTATATCTAAATGTGGAGCAGTTTTCGATGCTATATACAATCCAACAGAAACAAAGCTAGTACAGAAGTTTAAGGCTCAAGGTAAAAAGGCAGTTGGTGGAATGGCTATGTTAGTACTTCAAGCCGTAAAGGCTCACGAACTTTGGGATAATGATACATATTCCAATGATGAGATTGACGAAATAATAAAGCAATCCAATGAAAAGGTTGAAAAAGATTTTCAATAGGAGGTTTTTTTAAGATGGTAATATTCTTGTGTGGCTTTATGGGTTGTGGAAAATCCACTGTTGGAAAAGAACTCGCAAAGCTAATGGGAACTAAGTTCGTAGATATGGACATCTACATTGAAACTAAAGAAGGTATGTCTATACCAGAGATATTTGCTCAAAAAGGAGAGCCATACTTTCGTAAAGTAGAGGCAGAAACTGTAGTAGAACTATCTAAAGGAAATGCAATCGTTGGTTGTGGCGGTGGAGCAATGTTGAACACTACTAGTGCAGAAGTTGGACGTAAATCTGGACAAGTAATATTCTTAGACGTTCCTTTCAATGTATGCTACAAAAGAATAAAAGGCGATACTAATAGACCTATAGTTATGAACAACTCTAAAGAACAGTTACAAGATATATTTAATCAAAGACATGAAATATATCAAGCGAATAGTTCGTTTAAAGTAGATGTTAATGCAGAAGTATCACCTTTTGAGAACGCTAGAACTATAAATTCACTTGTCAAGTTGCTTTGCAAGTGATAATTTTGACTTACTTTGCAATCAGTTGACAAGTAACTTTGTGATAAATTTACATATCTATGATATTTATTTTGAAAATGCAATGTGATGATATTATCTTGACAAGTGCTTGTCAAGTACTTTGCAAGTAGACAACTTGTCAACTGATTGACAAGTAGAAAGGAAGATTTATGATAATTTTCAATGCAAAGATAATCTCTAAAGGTAGAGTTCTCTTTGAAAATGGTTGGGTTGAAGTTCTAAATGGAAAAATTTCCAACATAGGTGATGGAAATCCTCCATTGAACGACGGTTCAAACCATATAGATGCTAAAGGCAAGACCTTAATATCTGGATTTATTGACGCTCATACTCATATTGGAATTATGGAAGATGGTCTTGACTTTGAAGGTGACGATTGCAATGAACAATCCGACCCATTTACGCCACAACTTAGAGCCATAGACGGTATTAATCCATTTGATTACTGCTTTAAAGAGGCTAGAAAACGTGGAATAACATCTGTAGTAGTAACCCCAGGGAGTGCCAACGCAGTAGGTGGACAGATGGTAGCTATAAAGACCTATGGTAGATGTATCGATGATATGATTATTAAGCCTATTGGAATAAAGTTCGCATTAGGAGAAAATCCAAAGAGGGTATATAACGACCGTAACGAAACGCCTATGACTAGAATGGCTACAGTTAGTATTATCCGAGAGGGACTATATAAGGCTAAAAGATATCTTAAAGATGTGGAAGATTACAATAAAAATCCTGAAGAGTATGACCTTCCTGAATTTGATATAAAATCTGAGGCATTAATTCCGTTATTAAAAAGAGAGATTAAGGCACATTTTCACTGTCACCGTGCAGATGATATATGCACTGCTATTAGAATTTGTAAAGAGTTCAATCTAGATGGTGTAATAGTTCATGGTACAGAGGGTTATTTAATTTCCGATATTATCGCAAGAGAGAATATTCCTGTAATATGTGGACCTATAATCTGCGATAGGTGTAAGCCAGAAATGAAAGGCTTAGACATTAAAAATCCAAGTGAGTTGTATAATCAAGGGGTAAAGATATCGATATGTACAGACCATTCGGTAATACCGATACAATATCTTCCAACATCTGTATTGATGGCTATTAAAGGTGGCTTATCGTATGAGGAGGGTTTAAAGTCGATAACTTGTAACTCTGCTGAGATTATTGGCATACAAAATCTAGTAGGAGATATATCCGTAGGTATGGACGCAGATTTGCAACTTTATGACGGAAATCCTTTAGACATAGCAATTGAACCATCACTAGTTATGATTGATGGAAATATCATTCAAGATTAAAACTCTACGGAGCGTTTATTGAAATACTTCTAAACTTATACTATAATATTGTTATCAAACTGAAAGGAGTTTTCTAAATGGATTGCATTAAGATTGGAAAGTATATCTTAAAATCTAGGAAAGACTTAAAACTAACTCAAAAGCAGTTAGCTGATATGTTAAATATCAGTGATAAGACTGTATCCAAATGGGAAAGAGGTTTAGGTTGTCCAGACGTCAGCATACTTCCAGAATTAGCTAAAGTATTAGGTGTTACAGTTAAAGATATCCTTTTAGCAAAAGATAACAATATTATAAATCTTGGAGGAAATATGAAAAATTTAAAGTTTTATATGTGCAAGAAGTGTGGTAATTTAATCACAAGTAGTAAAAGTTTAGAAGTATCATGTTGTGGTAAGATACTAAATCAACAGAGTTTACAACCAATAGATAGTAGTCATAAGTTGAACATTACATCTGTAGAAGATGAGTTGTATATAACTATCAATCACCCAATGACTAAAGAACATTATATATCATATGTTTCTTATGTCACATTTGATAGTGTATATACATTAAAACTATATCCCGAACAAAACCCCGAATTTAGATTTCCACATCTTAGGGGTGGAAAGTTCGTGGTAGGTTGTATAAATGATGGCGTATTTTATCAAGAAATCTAACAATACATTGAAAGGACTTGTTTTAATATGCGTACTATTGAAGTATCACAAGTAAAAGATACTGTTAAAGAACTTTGTATTAAGGCTAATGTATATCTACCAAAAAGCCTTGAAGATAAGATTAAAAAATCTATAGATGAGGAAAAATCTCCAGTAGGTAAGAACGTTTTTTCCGACTTATATGATAATATTCAATCTGCTAAAAATGAACATATAGCTATCTGCCAAGATACTGGTATGGCAGTAATATTTTTGGAAATAGGTCAAGATGTTCATTTTGTAGGTGGCAACCTTTATGATGCAATAAATAAAGGTGTCGCAGAGGGTTATACTCAAGGATATTTAAGAAAATCCATAGTAGGCGACCCTTTGGAACGTGTAAATACTAACGATAACACTCCTGCAGTAATTCACACCACCATAGTAGATGGCGACCAAGTTAAAATAGATGTTTGTCCTAAAGGTTTTGGTTCAGAAAATATGTCAGCATTGAAGATGTTTACACCATCGGCAACTCATGAAGATATAGTAAACTTTGTAGTAGATGCTATTTCTAAAGCTGGAAGTAATCCATGTCCACCAATAGTCGTAGGAGTGGGCATAGGTGGAAACTTTGAACATTGTGCATACTTAGCAAAAAAAGCACTCTGTAGAGATGTATCCATAAGAAATCCAAAGCCACTATATGCCGATTTGGAAAGTAAAATGTTAGAAAACATCAACAAGTTAGGAATAGGTCCTCAAGGTTTTGGAGGAACTATCACGGCATTAGCGGTAAATATAGAGGAAGCTCCAACGCATATTGCAGGTTTGCCTGTATCGGTGAATGTAGGCTGTCACGTTACCAGACACGCTACAGAAACTATATAATAGTACACAATACGGAACGATAAAAAATCGTTCCGATATTTTATAGATATTTTTTAAAAATAGATAAAAATATCTTGAAAAATACAAAAAAATAGTATATAATATACATAATATATAGTTGAAAGGAGTTTTTTAATCATGGTAGAAAAAGAAATTCAAACCGTAGCAGATGCTATTGGAAGTAAATATCAACCCAAAGCAATAGTATTAATCAGTAAGAAGATAAACAATCAAAATGAGTTGATATCTTTTAAGATTGCCGTATTAGTAGATGATAACATATCTAGTATATCAGAATTAGAGTGTAAAATCTACTTAGATGTGGACAGTGAAATTCCATACGATATAGTAATATATAAAGCATCGGAATGGTTATATCTTAAAGAAGATACTTCAACATTTGCATATAAAATATACTCACAAGGAGTGTGGCTCTATGGGGAGAGGTTATCGTGATGGTGATAGCAGACGTTACTTCGATTGGCTATTCTATTCTAATTTAGATTATATGTCTGCTAAAAATCTACTTGAGGACGTTAGATGTTATAATAGTGTAGCTTTTCATTGTCAGCAATGTATTGAAAAATCTTTAAAAGGATATCTACTATTTAAAAGGCATAGACTATATGATGGGCACAATCTAACATGGTTATGTAAACAAGCTATGCTTTGTGATACCCATTTTTCTCAATGGTTGGAAAAGTGTACCATGCTAAACAGATACTACATAGAAACTAGATACCCCGCAGATATTCAATTGGATATAGATACTAAAACTATAACCGAAATTATGGACTACACTACCGAAATATTAACCTTTATCACTGAACAGATTAGGTTCGATTTTGCATCATATCACAAAAAGAAAAATTGATAAAATGAAACACTTCAAAAGTTTGAAGTGTTTCATTAACTATATAATTAAGGTTAAGAGGTTACATACCTAAGATGGTCTTTTTTACTATCAATAAATCTATTATGTTAGCAACGCCATCACCATTTACATCACAGAAAACGCCATTTACGAAGTTATTTTTAGTAGGATTATCAGGAATTTCAGGGAGTTCGCCAGTTTCTATATCTATAAAAGGAATATTATTTTCAACTGCATAGGTTTGAGTATTACTGCCGACAACTCCAACTATAGTGAAGTTTTCCATAAGTGTAGGATTTACTAGTTCATCATCTTTAATTTTAGAGTAGTCGTAGCCCAAAGCATAGCTTTCAAAAGAAACATCTGGATTTCCTTGAGGTATAGTAATATAGTACATAGAGTTACAACCTGCAAAAGCACCAGTTCGGATAAATATACCACTAACAGTAGTAGGAATATCTATGTGAGTAAGGCTATCGCAATTAGCAAAAGCGAAGGCACATATTCTGCTTATATCAGGAGGTAGAGAAACATCTTTTAAAGATGTACAGTTATAAAAGGCATACTTCCAGATATCGACTACTTCATCAGAGAAGTTTACAGTAGTAAGAGATGTGCAATCTTGAAAAGCACTTTCAGGAATTACATCAATGTACTTAGGAATATCTATAGTAGTCAAAGAGGAACAACCTTTGAATACACTATTAGGAAGTTCTTCAATAGTAGTGCCTAAGTCTACAGTTTCAAGAGCAGAACAACCCTCGAAACAACTTGTATCTAGTCTTACTTTAGAACCATCTTCTATAGTTAAAGTTTTCAAAGATGTGCAATTTTGGAATGCAGAACCTCCAACGGTAGATAGTTTATCGGGGAGTGTTAAAGAAGTTAAGCCACTATTGGTAAAAGCCTCTTGACCTATTTTCTTTAGATTAGCAGGTAAATCTATACTCTTTAGCGATTTACAATTGTAAAATGCCATTATATTTATATCTTTCAAAGTTTTTGGTAGATTTATAGTAGTTAAACTAGTACAACCATCAAAAGCATGATTACTTATAGTTTCTAAGGTTGAATTATCTTCAAAGATAACAGTTTCTAAAGCAGTACAACCTTTAAACGTGTATGCGATACTTGTTATAGTATTAGGTAAAGTCACGCTTTTTATTTTAACGTTATCCTCAAAAATGCCATCTTGTAGTTCTGTTACTGTATAGGTTTGACCAAATTCATCAGTTATAGTAGATGGAATTACTACATTAGTATCCGTACCAGTATAGCTAAGTATTGTAACATTACCACTGCTACCAATTTTTGAATATGTGAAATCTTGAAATGTATCGTAAGCATATGTGGATACGATTGAACTTTCATTATTCATAATCATAACAGATGTTGGTACTATACAACTCAAAGATAAAGTAAAAGCTAATGCTTTTCTAAAGTGCATAATAACGCCTCCTTAAAAGTTTTTTTAATTATACCATGGATATTATTAGTAAGTCAATTGGTTAATTAACTAAAATTTGGTTCATATATATGTGAATAATTTATAATTTAAAGAATATTTTACATTTTGTATATTTTGTATCACTAAAGTTATTACTTATTATATAAATGTTAAATTTTAAAGTTTTGTATTGACTTTTTAAATCTACAATGATATACTATAATTATAAAGTTGGAATTTTTTATGGTCTTAAACGTTTAAGGAGGCTTTTATATGAAAACAAATAGATTAAAAGGTTTTACTTTGGTAGAATTGATAGTTGTAATTGCTATAATTGGTGTATTGGCATCTATACTAGTTCCTAATATGATGGGTTATATTCAAAAGGCTAAAGCTAAACAGGCTCTTGCTGATGCTAAAACCGTTCAAAACGTATTGAGTACTGAGTTGGCTAGTGCTAGTGTTAGTTTAAACTATTCCAATTTGGATAAATTAAAAAATGGTAGTTCATCTGGCTACAAAATTGTAGATGTTGATAGTATTTTCGACCAAACTCTTGGTGGAACTTATGAAGGTATTATCTATGACTTTGACTATACTTCCTCTGGCTTTGAGTTTGCTTATTCTACTGTTACTCTACCTCAATATAGAGTTTTCTATAATATAAATAGTATAGATAGTAACTATGATATTCTTGAAGAAAATGTATTCACTGTAGCTAAAAAGAAAAGTTAGTAATGTTGCATAAATATATTTAATTATATCAATCAAGTTTGTGATATCTCACAAACTTGATTTTTGTTTCAAAAAATGCTTGACTTTTTTTCAGTTATAGTATATACTAATATAGTCGCAAGACAAACAAGTAAAAAATATGGCTGTATAGCTCAGTTGGCTAGAGCGCTCGGTTCATACCCGAAAGGTCGTAGGTTCGAATCCCACTACAGCCATTTAATAAGGCCCGTTGGTCAAGAGGTTAAGACGACGCCCTTTCACGGCGTAATCATGGGTTC